>WNEZ01001080.1_pt1 | contig 22581 bp, 17 predicted proteins | sample 5400521 | NCBI WGS metagenome assembly WNEZ01 (sample SAMN13153339, study PRJNA577476) | soil metagenome | isolation source: 120 cm saprolite under Douglas fir tree site 2 hole 1 replicate 1 | place: USA:California | collected 2015-04-18 | reverse complement strand
CAGGTTGCGCTTTTTTCGGGAACGATTCGAAATCGATCATCAACCCGCGGTAATGATCGGAGGCAAGAAAAAGTCCGATCTCGCGTCGAAACCTGGAGCGGGCCTCCTTATTGTTCAGGAAGTCACCCACGCCCGGAATAAAGTCGGTGCTGTCAAAGTTCTGCACCACCGGAAAGACTTCCATGTTGGTGCCTTCCGTCTTCAAAAACGGCATTACTTTGTCGTCCACCGGATGGACGGTTTGCCCGTGCACCACGTCGAACATCGTGTTCGTATCCGTATTCACGGCTTGCAGATGGCCGTCTGGACTGAGAACCTGCAGCCATGTCGGGAAGAGCAAGTCGATCTGGCGCGCATACTCGCGCAAGGAAGAGAAGCTGGCCGTGTCCCAGGAAACGTAGAAAGCGGCTCGTACCCCTTGCTGGGAGTTCAGCGTGAGTTGGGAAGGAGCCTTCCGGGGTTGGCGGCGGTGTCCGGCGCGAGCCAGAGTGGCTAGGCGTCGTTTCTCGCGCGCTTTCGCCTTTTCGTTTTCTTTCAGAGCGTGGTATGGACGCTTTTCTGTAAGCCAGGAAAGATCGGGCAGAGGGTCGCTGCGCAAGGCGCTGTAAATGAAAAAGACCACCAGGAAAGAAAAGGCCAGTGCGGCCGCGTCGAATACGCGGCGAATCCGCCTCCAGCGCGCTTGATTGGGATCGTAAAAAACCTGTCTCGCCATCTGGTTGTGGTTTCTACATCCTAAGGGGAGAGCCGCAGGGGGTCAAACCCAGTTCTCAGTTCTCAGTTCTCGGTTCTCAGTTCTCGGTTCTCAGTTCTCAGTTCTCAGTTCTTAGGTCGGGGGACGTCGTGCCGAGGGGCGGAAGGTTGCCTTCCGGGGGAGCCGCGATGAAAATCGCTTGATTCGCGATATATTCCCAACGTGCTCACCCTGATCCGGGAACGTCGCTGGTTTTTTCTGAGTGCCGCGATGGCCGCCCTGGCGCTGCGACTATTCTTCTTCTTTTATTTCCCGACGGTCACGGATGACTCGCACATTTACGCTGACTTCGCCACTAACTGGCAGCAGCACGGCGTTTACGGCCAGACGCGAGGCGGCCAACTGGAGAGACAAATCGTGCCGACCGACACGCGCTTGCCGGGGTATCCGGCTTTTCTGGCTGGGATCTTCTGGCTGTTTGGAGCCGGCAACTTCAAAGCGGTCATGCTGACGCAGATTCTGGTGGACCTCGGCACCTGCCTGATCGTTGCCGACCTTGCTCGCCGAATGGTTTCCGAACGCGCGGCGAGAATCGCTTTTATCCTGGCAGCGCTGTGTCCGTTTCTCGCGAATTACGCCGACGCGGTGCTCACCGAAACTGTGGAGATCTTTTTTACAGCGCTCGCTCTCGATTGCGCGACCGCGGCGCTGAATCGAATGTATGCCGCTCGTGCCGAAGTTCGGGCAGAGGATCGTGCAGAGCCCGGCGTGCTCGACCGGACTTGCCGCATGCTCTGGACCGCGACTGGAGCGGCGATTGCGGCCTGCATCCTGCTGCGTCCCGATGGCGGTATCCTGCTGGCGGCGATCGCTTTTTATCTGGCGTTTTTAGCATGGAGGCATCGCGCTGACAGAAAAAAAACGGCTGACATCCTAGTCGCAGGAATCATCGTCGTCGTAATTGCACTGGCGCCCCTCGCTCCCTGGACCATTCGTAATTTTCGCACGCTTCATCATTTCCAGCCGCTGGCTCCGCGTTACGCCAACGAGACGAATGAACTCGTCTCCCGAGGTTTCAACCGCTGGGTAAAAACCTGGATCGCCGACTACGCGTCGGTGGAAGAAATCTACTGGAATGTTCCCGGCGACAAGATTGACCCGGAGAAACTGCCGTCGCGCGCCCTGGATAACGCGGCGCAAAGGGATGAAACGCTGGCTGTGATCGCGGACTACAACGGGTCGCAGGACATGACGAAGGAACTGGATGCGCGCTTCGGCAAGCTAGCGGCGGATCGCATTCGCGTCCATCCCGTTCGCTACTACTTTGTACTGCCGCTGCTGCGCATCGCGGACATGTGGCTGCGCCCGCGAACCGAGATCCTTCCTCCCGACGTGCGCTGGTGGGAGTTTAATGACGACACGAAGCAGTCCGTCATCGCCGTAGGGTTCGCTTTTCTGAACCTGGCCTATGTGGCAGCAGCGTTGTTGGCGCTCATGCTAGGGCAAGCGCGAGGGCAAGCACGCACGCCGTCAGGAATTCGCTGGGCCGGATTGCTGATCAGCTTCCTGCTGCTGCGCTCGGCATTTCTGGGAACGCTGGAAAATCCGGAACCGCGCTACACGCTGGAGTGCTATCCCGCCATTATTGTGCTGGCGTCGTCATTGTTCTCACGTAGAGACAGCCGCCCTCGGCTGTCCGGAGCCGAAGCCCAGGGCAAAGCACCGCGCCCTGCCGAAGCCGTTTGACTTCGTTGCAAGGCCGACTGCTCGCGCAATTGAAATCCATGTGGTCCCGGACAGCCGAGGGCGGCTGTCCCTACGCGATTCTTCGCTGCTCAACGAGCCGGGGCTTTCGCCTTCTCTGCCCGAGCTCTCTCGATTCTTTCGTCCTCTGACCGCCCCAGCTGAGCATAGGCATCCGCAAGAAACAAGTGCGCCTCCCGTGAGTCCGGTTCGACCGCGGCCGCCTTCTGCAGATTGGGCAAGGCTTCGGAAGGTTTGCCGAGCAACGACAGCAGCCGTCCGCGGAGCAGATTCGCGCGGTAGTGATCGGGGCTGAGTCCAAGGCAAGTATCGAGATGCTCCATCGCTTCCGGCACGCGATCAATCCGAGCGTAGACGGCCGCCAGCGAGAACTGAGCATCGGCCCACTTCGGGGCCCGCACCACCGCCGCCTCAAACTGCGGGGCCGCACCCTTCCAGTCGCCCGTCTCAAACAGCGCCAGTCCGAGTTCGTAGCGCCCCATGCCATTGTCGGGAAGCAGTTGAGACGCTTTCTGCAGCGGAGGAATCGCCTCGGCATAATTCTTCAGACGCGCCTGCGCCATGCCGTATTGCATGTTGACCACGGGCATCTCCGGCTCCTCCGCCAGGACGCGCTTCAGCAGAGGGACAGCCTCCTGATAGCGAGCATCCTCGACGTCGAACATCGCATCGTGCAGCAGGTTGGAAACTTCAATCTTGGTCTTGGGATCGACCCCGGTGAGCTTCTCGTCGTCGCGCGACTCCGCCGCATTGGAAGCGACGTAGCCGAGCGCTTGCAGCTTCTGCGTCTGCTCAGCATCGGGCTTGGCCAATTCGACTAGTGTCTGGCTCGTCTGCGACCGGAACGCGTCGAGTCGGGCTGCGATCGTGTCGGCGACGGCCTTCGCGCCACCCGCCAGATTGTGCACACCGTCGGGATCGATGGTTTGGTCATAGAGTTCGCGTTCCGGCGCGCGAATGTAGAGATACTTTCCCGAACGCAGAGCGCGCAAAGAACTCCAACCAAAGGCGCGATGCGGATAGTCGGTCTCGGCGTAGGCAGACCGCTCTTCCTCCACCGCCGCGGTGCCATGAGGGCCCGCTGCCGGCTTCATCGTCATTATTGCTGAGAGCGACTCCCCCTGCATTTCTTTCGGTACCGGCAGTCCGGCCTCCTGCAGAATAGTGGGCGCCACATCGACCAGACGTACACGCGCGTCGATCCGTTTGCCCGCAGCATGTGAGGCCGGCAATTTGAACAGCAGGGGCACGTGCAGCGTTTCGTCGTAAAGAAAGATTCCGTGCGTGTTCTCGCCGTGCGCACCCAACGACTCACCGTGGTCGGCCATCACCGCGATCAGCGTCTCGTCATAAAGACCGTGCTTGCGGATCTCAGCCAGCAGTTTGCCCACGGCAGAGTCGGCGTAGGCAATTTCTCCGTCATAAGGTTGCGAAGCGAATCGTGCCTTAAACGGTGGCGGCGGATCATAGGGATCATGCGCATCGTAAAGATGCACCCACAGGAAAAACGGGCCATTCGGCAACTGGCTAAGCCATGCCAGCGCGTGATTGACCACGTCGCCGGCGCGGCGCTCGACTGACTTGTAGCGATCCATGCCGTGCCGCCGCAAGTGGAAACCAGCATCGTAGACTTCAAATCCGCGATCGAAGCCAGGCGCTGTCCCGTCCAGCGGATCAAGAATCAGCGAGCCAACAAAGGCTCCGGTGTGGTAGCCCTGCGCGTGCAAGAGATCGGGCAGATACGGAAGGCGCGGCGAGAGTGGGATGCCAAAATCGTTGACGCGGTTGAACTGCGGATAAGTCCCTGTAAGGATCGTGGTGTGCGACGCGGTGGTTATGGGAACGTGCGCGTAGGCGCGCGTGAAAGCTATGCCCTGGCGGGCCATCGCATCGAGATTGGGAGTAAGTCCGCGCTTCGAGCCTAGAAACCCCATGCGGTCGGCGCGGGTGGTGTCGAGCGTGATGAGGATGATGTTGGGATGTACAGAATCGAGCGAAGCCCCAGCGGGCTTGCGAGGAGAACGAGGCGGCTGTGCCGCAAAGCACACCTCAAGAATCAGCAGCACCGCCAGAACCCGAAATAACCGCATACGAAAAAGGGAGTCTAGCATAGCCAGACTCCCCGGGACTCTGCCCACCTTAGAAGCTCAGCGCTCAAAAAGTGAACTTGATCGAGAGATTCATGTTGCGCGGGCCGCCTTGCGCGATCACGGGATTGCCGGACGCTACGTCAGATGTCTTGCTGATCTGCCCGAAGTTGCCGCCGTTATTCGAAGTGCACAAGCCATTGACTACCGACGGCGTTCCATTCGAATTGGCAGGACAGCTCGTAAGCGCGTTGTTGGGAAAGTAATAGAAATTCCCGCGATTCAGGACATTAAAAACCTCCCAACGCAACTCAACGTCGAGACGCTCAGAGACTTTCGTATTCTTCATCAATGTCAAATCCCACTGGCTCAGTCCTGGGCCGATCAACCGGTTGCGGCTGAGATTGCCCACTGTACCGTCGCACGGAATATAGAAAGGAGACAGCGGTCTGCCGTAATCCGAATTACCACATGGATCGGCAACAGTCCCGTCGGAATAGTGCTCGACCACATACAGGTCGGGATTGCGCGTCTGGTACTGGATGTGAGTCCCATCCCACGACGGGCGGATACTCGTACCGGTCAAGCCTTGTCCCGAATGCTCGTTACCGCTCAGGGTCGGGGTGAAGGGCCGCCCGCTGATGGCAGTGTAGACCGTGCTGATCTGCCATCCATCGCCGAACCGATGGCCTAGGGCGCGGATACCGGGCAAGGCGTAGACGCCCGCGACATTGAAGTTGAGGCGTACGTCGTGGTCGCATTGACCACGATTATCCTTGATATTGGCAGTTGCAAGTGCTGTACTGCCTATCGGATTGACGTTATTGAGTTGCGGATAATCTCCAATAGCCCCGCCGCGGTTGACCGAATTGTAGTCGTAGCATTTGCTCCAAGTCAGGTTGTACTGTGTATCAATCCCGTGCCATCCGCGCTGGTTGAACGATGCTTGCAGGCTGTCATACTGGGATTTCCCGAGATTAGTCACCTGGATGATATGGCGGTAGGTCGGAACCGGAACCCCGTTAACAATGGTCGTGAAAACGTTTGAGAGCGGTCGGAACGGGTTACAGGCATCGCCCACGCAGGCGAAACCGGTACTGGGATCGATTGTTCCCACTGGCGTGGCGTTCAGATCTCGGTAGATCAGAAGGTTCTGCCCTCGCTGCCCGGAATAGCCGATTGTAAGCACATTGTTTCGCGCAATGTCACGCTGCAAGCTGAGATTGATGTTGTGGTAGCGAGGCGTCTTGAAATTGCTGACAACCGAAAAGGCGTTATTCGGGAGTTGAATCGTCGGATTCGGCCCGTAGAGGGGGGAGCCAACGAGTGCCGAGTCGAAGCAGTTGTAGTCCCCCACTTGGGCCGTTGGATCGTAACAACCGCTGCCCAGGACGTAGTCTGTTTGACTGGGCGGAAGGCCGGATCCGCCCCCAACCCCCACGTCTGAGTAGTTCGTCACGTTGAAGAAATTCAGGTTTGCCTGCGTGAACACTCCCGTATGAGCGTGCGCAAAACTATAGGGGGACGCGAGCGCTCCAAAGTTTGCGACGTCATAGGTCAGTGAATAGCCAGCCCGTACCGCGGTCTTGCCGTCTCCGAGAACATCCCACGCGAATCCGAGATGCGGCCCAAAGTCGCCATAATCCACGTTGTGAATGCCATTGATGCCGTGCCCTACTTGTACCAGCCCCCGGGTGGGGTCGAAGTTGGCCTCCAGATTATTCTTGTCGCGCATGGTGCCATTGATGTCGTATCGCAGGCCGTAGCTTAGCGTGAAATTCTTCTTGATCTTCCAGTCGTCCTGACCATAGAACCCAACCGAATTCTGGTAGATATGCCGATGCGTGTCGCCAAAACTCCGGTTTGCAAGGTCCGCCTTGCCCAGCAGCAACTCCTCCACATCGTCTGCGACGCCCCCATTAATCGGGGCATAGTAGCTGAAGTAGCCGAGTGTGAGCCCAGTGCGCGCTTCGTTGCGAATGCTGTTGGTCACGGCCCGTTGGAAGTTCCCACCGATCTTGATGGTGTGATTGCCTTTGACCCAGGAAAAATGTTCGGACCAGTCATAGGTCGCGTCCGGCCTGGTCACCAGCGGATAGCCCTGAACCCCACCAATATAGCCGCCATAGCCCAGGTGATACATGTAGACGTACGGAACGCCGAAGTCTGCGGAACCCAACGGTCCCGTATCGATGCCCAGACTCTGGGGGTCGATCTTGTTGTTGACTCCCAGCAATTGCGCGAAACGTGTGTAGCCAAAGCGGCTTTCCAGAATCTTGGTCGGGCTGAAATTAGTTGTCCAGCTTAAGCCGATCATCTGGGCTCGCGATGGAGCGACCGAGTTGAACAGATCTGCATTACTACCAGCAGCGGGCAATCCTGCGAAGGGCGGTGCGCTCTGGAAACTGTCGCCGAAAATGTATCGCACCGCGATCGAATTGCTGGGATTTACTTTGTAATCGAACTTAACGCCAAAGCTATTGGCACTGGCGATGGTGGGTGTGCTGGTCACAAAGTTACCTGAGTCAGTGATAGGGAAGTAGTTGAGCAGGGCCTGCCCGACAGGATCCGGGATAAGTCCGTTAAGCGCGATATCCGCCAGCGCCGCGTTCACGTCCGAGGTGGAAGGCACGGCCCGCTCGGAAACCGAAGACGATTTGTAACGCTGACCCTCGTAGTACAGGAACAAAAACGCCTTGTCCTTGATAATTGGCCCGCCGATTGTGCCGTTCATCTGATTGTTGTGGATGCTGGTCCGCTGGCATTCTCCAGGAGTGCCACAGTTATCGCTGTTGTGTTTTCCAAAATAGTTGATTGCGTCGCCAAGGCCGCTGTGATTCACCCATGTCCCGGACCCATGCCAGGTGTTGGTGCCGCTCTTCATGTTGAGCAGGATGGGCGCGCCACCCTTCACCCCAAATTCGGCGGACGGGGTCTCCTGCACGCTGAGTTCTTCGATCGCCTCGGGAGGAAACAGGACGGCCGGGATGCCGACGATGCCAGTTTCATTGATGGCGGAGTCACCATAGTAGCGGTCGTTGTTGTAAAGGCCATCGATGAAGTAGTTGTTGGAGGTAGTACGCGCCCCGTTGATGCTGATCGCGAGGAAGCCTCCGCCAGGCGCGCGCTGTACTCCGGGCGTTATCGCCAGTAGCGAATTGAAGTCGCGACCGTTAAGCGGAACGTTCTCGATCTTCTCGCTATCCACGTAGTTGTTGTTGTACGGAGATGTCTCCACCAGCGGCGCGCTTCCTGTCACCTCGACCAGTTCCGTTCGCTGTCCGACAGTCAATTTGAATTCAGCGTTTACGACGGCGCCGGTGAGAACTTCTATCGTCTGCACTAGCGTCTTGAACCCTGCCGCCGTGGCCGTGACTTTGTACTTGCCGATGGCGAGGTCGGGGACGCTGAAAATACCGCTGGTGCTCGTCGTGGCGGTTCGCTTCTGAGACGTGCCCAAGTTCTCGACCGTGATTGTCGCACCCGCAACGACCGCGCCGGATGCGTCCGTAACATTGCCCGTAATCGTGCCCGTAATGGTTTGCGCAAGGCTCGGAAGGCTCAAACAGACCAACAGGAGTGAAAGAACGAGAGAAGGACCCCAAACTGACCGCATGTCATGCCCCCTGGGAAATTCCGGCTGCCACGCTAGATGCTGGTTGGGAAACAAGTTTAGTGCCGATTCCGAGAAAGTCAACACAATCAGAGAGCACTTGCAATGACCGGCAGTCAACTGTGATGGAAAAAGACGCGAGTCGTCCATTGCGAGTCATTTCGTAATTGACGTCGTAATTGACGAAGAAGACTTCGGAAGGAAAGCAATTCTTAGCTCAGCGGCGAGTCGGTCATGCGGAAGCGCGTGCGGACGTGTTCGGATAGAAGTTCGACGGCCTCGCGATTGGCCACCGGATCAGCCTTCGCCAGATATTTCATCGCTTCGACCAGCATCTTCTGGCCGTCCACGTAGCGGGGGTCGGCGGTGCGTTCACGCTTCTTGCGAGACATATCCGGAGGAACAGTGATCGTAAACACTTTGGCCATGCGAACTCAACTTTCCGAGCTTCTCGTGCAGTATATAGCCCCTGCCAGTCTTTTTCAGCTTGTTTCTGCTGACTCCAGTTTTCAGCCGATCCTGCTGCGAAAACTACCCTTGCGCCGAGACGAACTTCGTTTTTCCGGTTGTCTTCAACCTAAACGCGTTGTCCGGAAGCTTTTGGTTGATCTGTATGTCGGAATACTTCGCCATGCGGTAGTCGCCGCTCGGCTCAAAGAACTGCTGCTGCACCGAAACTCCCCGGGCCGGGTCGATCCAGAGCAGGATGCGCGCGATATTGTTTTTTAAACGAGCGGACTTCGGAATCAACTCCAGTTTCTCGGCTTCGATGCCGTTGACGGTCTCCGGCCCCAAAAACTTCAAGTCGTAAGATTTGAGCAGACCATGCCCGCCGCCGCCGAAGCCGAGCACCAGAAAACTCTCGACCTCGCTGCGATTCTTGCCAGGATTGTATTCGTTGACCTGATCGATTTTGGGCTGGTACACCTGAACTTTGCCGCCACTGTAGATGACGTACTTCCGGTCGGGTTCGACGAAGTCGGCAGCCATCTGTATTTCGCCGCCTTCGCGCCGGAAATGAATTTTTCCCTTCTGCGTCTCGGTTTCGTTGATGACTTTCTGGTATTGGTCCCAGATGACCCTGGCCTCAGTGGTTCGGAAGTTTCGCGCGGCGGCGTCCATCTGGGTGAGAACTTTATCGAGCCCGGCGGATTCGCTCTGCGGCCATGCAGTCGCCGCCAACAAGCAACCGATCACTAAGCTTTTGAGCACTGTTCTCATTGGTGAAACCATTTATGAAACCAGCTCTATTCCTTTTCAACCCAAACTTTGTAACTCTGCGCGTGTCCCGAAGCGTCTTTGATGGTCTCGTACCTGGTAATGCTCACCGCCCCGGAGATGGGTTCAATGATCCGCTCCAACTGCCGGCGAACATCTCCACCGTCAGCGGCATTCACTTCCGAGGCTTGGATCTGATAGATGAACTCGCCCTTCTCGCCGGGAATCACAATCACGCCGGTAAGATGCGGATTGCGCTCGACCGGTTTGTCCTTAAAGTTGATGAAGCGCGGCGAAATAAAAACAAAGAGGAGAATCAGCGTGACCATGATGTCATAGTGCAGGCTGCCCCGCTCATACGACCAAAGAATGTATCCGCGGATTGTGCGCCAGATCGCGCCCATTGGAGAGACGGCGCTTTCAAGCGCCGTCGAGGCTGTTTCAGATCGCTGCCAGTGTATTTGGGAATTCATGGGATGGCAAATCCGGCCAGCCGCGCGGGTTTGGGCCGCGACCGGCGCCGGTTCATGCGCTCCTTGTCTTCGACGAGGTCTTTGCCAGAGTCTTTGCGGTAACTCCGGCCGCGATACGGTCGGTGCCCATGTAAGGCTGCAGCGCCTCCGGAATGCGCACGCTGCCGTCGGCTTGCTGATAGTTCTCCAGAATCGCAACCCAAGTACGTCCTACCGCCAACGCGCTGCCATTCAACGTGTGCAGGAATTCAGTCTTGCTTTTGCCCTCGGGACGATACCGGATATTCGCCCGCCGTGCCTGAAAGGTCTCGAAGTTCGAACACGAAGAAATCTCGCGGAAAAGATTCTGCCCCGGCAGCCAGACTTCGATATCATAAGTCTTGGCCGAAGAGAATCCCATATCGGCGGTACACAACGTGACCACGCGGTAGTGCAGGCCGAGTTTCTGCAGCACAGTCTCGGCATCATGGGTCAGCTTCTCCAGTTCATCGTACGAAGTCTCCGGACGCGAGAACTTCACGAGTTCCACTTTCTGAAACTGGTGCTGACGAATAATTCCGCGCACATCCTTCCCGTACGATCCGGCTTCGCTGCGAAAACAGGAGCTGTAGGCAGTGAGCGAGATGGGCAAGTTCGCGGCATCCAGCACTTCGTCGCGATAGAGGTTCGTCACCGGCACCTCGGCCGTCGGAATCAGCCAGAGATCTTTCTCGCCGTGTGGGACTCGAAACGAATCCTGCGCGAACTTCGGAAGCTGGCCCGTTCCATACATCGACTCGGAGTTCACGAGGTACGGCGGAAGCACCTCAGTGTATCCGTGCTCGCGGGTGTGCAGATCGAGCATGAAGTTTGCGAGGGCCCGTTCCAACCGCGCACCCAGCGCCCAGTACACGGCGAATCGAGCGCCCGACAACTTCGCGGCGCGCTCCAGGTCGAGCACTCCCAGTTCTTCGCCAAGCTCCCAGTGCGGCTTGGGCTTGAAATCGAACTGAGGCGGCGTGCCCCAGCGGCGCGCTTCCACGTTATCTTCAGCGTTCTTCCCCAGCGGCACGCTGACATGTGGAAGATTGGGAAGCGAGGTGAGAATTTCGCGCAGACGGGCTTCCTGTTCGGCGGCCTTTTTTTCGGACTCCTGAATCTGCTCGCGCAGTTCTTTGGTCTCCTGAATCTGTGGCGAAGCGTCCTGCCCGCTTTTCTTGAGCTTGGCAATCTCCTCGGAAGCCCGGTTGCGGCGCGCCTGCAGAGTTTCCGTCGCAGTGATGGCCTGGCGGCGCTCGCCATCGATGGCGCCAAAGTCCTTCAAAACTTCCGCCGGATTCATGCCGCGCTGCCGCAGCTTTTCTTCGACCAGCGCGAGGTTGTCACGAACAAAATTTAGATCGAGCATCTGCTGTTAACTTTAGCTGAAAAACGCGATTCCGTGCACGGGGATGGGATCATTACGTAGGGAGTCTTTCCGCAGAGTGTTACTCATGCGTTCGGCGCGCTTTTCTTTGGTCTCATGATCGCCCACTCTTTCTCCGTAAGCTCGCGTCCGAGCGCCGTGAACTCGCCAGCTCCTTGCAGCCACTCCCCGCCATCCATGGTCACGACTTCTCCATTGATGTACCCGGAGCCATCGCTAACCAGGAATGCGGCCAGGTTGGCAAACTCTTCCATTGTCCCAAACCGTCCCAGAGGGATCCGTTTCTTCGCCGCCTCCTCCAGTTCCGGACGCGGCAACAGACGCGAGAAAGCACCCTCGGTTGGAATCGGGCCAGGCGCGATGGCGTTCATACGAATCCCGCGATTGCCCCACTCGACGGCGAGGCTTCGCGTGAGCGCCTGCACTCCTGCCTTCGCCACCGCCGACGGCACCACGTACGCCGAGCCCGTGGTCGTGTAGGTAGTGGTGATGTTCAGGACCACGCCTCCGCGCTTCGCTGCCAGCCACCGCCGCCCGCAAGCCGTCGTCGTATGCAGCGTGCCCATGAGGACGATGCCAATCACCGACTGAAACGCCCCCAACGAAAGTTCTTCGGTGCGCGCCAGAAAATTTCCTGCCGCGTTGTTCATGAGCACATCGAGCGGACCTTCGGCCCAGATGGCGGCGATCATCTCCTCGACCGCTGGTGCGTCGCGCACGTCGCAGGGATAGGCGTGGATCTCGCCGCGCGTGCGCTCGCGCAATTCCTTCTCGGTGGCCGCGAGAATTTCCTGGCGGCGGCCGCAGATATAGAGTTCGGCGCCTAGTTCCAGAAATCGTTGCGCGGTAGCTTTGCCCAAACCGGTGCCGCCGCCGGTGATCAGGATGCGCTTGTGCTGAAGCAGATCTCTCTGGAACATGGGTCCTCCACTGGGATTCAGCGACGATTGTAAACGGACAGCATTGCTGGCGGCGCGACGTGCGTCCCCGCCCATTATGCCAGCCGGGCGAGGACGCCCGGCTCTCCACTATCAAGCTTGGATCTAGATAGGTGCCGGGTCGAGTGTGGCCACTGCCCAGCGCGCGTGTTCTGCGACCACAGGGTCCGGATCCTCGCTGAGTTTTTTTAAGGTCGGCACAAATTTCTTGTCGCCGCTGTTCCCCATCGCAATCACTGCATTCCGCCGCAGTCCGGAAAGCTTTGTGCGCCGGATTGGAGATCCGCGAAACACCGTCCGAAACTCTTCCTGCTGCATTTCGGCCAGCCAGTCGAGCGCCGGATTGACCAGCCCTTCCCGCGCCTCGAACTCAGCCGCGGAGGTCACCGGCGCCTTGCGGTTCCAGGGGCAGACGTCCTGACAGATGTCGCATCCGAAGACGTGCCGTCCCATGCCCGAGCGCAGACCGTCTGGAATCTCGCCCCGCTTTTCGATAGTCAGATAGGAGATGCACAGCCGGGCGTCCAATTCGCCGGGGGCAACGATCGCCTGGGTGTGACAGGCGGTGATACAGCGCGTGCAAGTCCCGCAGCGATCGGGCGCGGGCAAGTCGGCGGTGAGGTCATCTTCCATCAGATCGTTTTTGGTGAAATCGTCTTTCGTAAAATCCAGCGAGGTAAGGATTACGCCCAGAAACAGCCACGATCCCAGTTGCTGGTTAATAATGCATGTGTTTTTGCCGATCCATCCGACGCCAGCGTATTTGGCATACACGCGCTCGATGAGCGGGCCGGTGTCGACGTAGGAACGAAGCTGGAGCGAGTCTCCGGTTGCGTCGAGTCCACGCAACCCGTCTTCTACTTGCTTCAGGCGGCGGAGAACGGCGTCGTGGTAATCCTCACGGGCCCAGGCGTAGCGCGAGATCCAGCCTCGGCTCGCATCTACCGTTTGCGTTGAGTACGGATGCGCGGTGTTGTAATTGATGGCGCACACGATCACACTGCGCGCCCAGGGAGCTACTCGAGCGAGCGACGCGCGCTTGAGTTCGCCGGCCTCATCGCGCGCTTCCATATATTTCATTTCGCCTTGCTTTCCATCCGCGATCCAAGCGGGAAGGACTTGCAACTCGGCGAAGTCACGGACTGGCGCAATGCCGCAGAGATCGAATCCGGCGTTGCGCGCGCACTGCTTGATGCGGGTTGGAAGGTTGGGCAACATTTTAGCAACCGGTACGGCTAGTTATAGATACTACTTGGAATGTTTGGGAACGAGCCGGATTTCGAAGATGCTTGGCCACAATTTACCGGTCACAAAAAGACGCTTTCGATTTGAATCGTAGGCGATTCCGTTTAGCACTGCACCGGGTTCGAGACGATAGATACGACTTAGAAGGCCCGTAAGGTCAATCCATCCGAGGACCGCTCCGCTCTTTAGCGAGATGCGGGCAATTCGATCGGTCTGCCAGACATTGGCGAAGATCTCTCCATCTACGAACTCTAGTTCGTTCAACTGATTGATGGGAGTATCCCCATCGTGAACTGTAAACCGTCGCTTTTCCGTAAGCGTGACGCTATCCAGAACGCGGATCTCAGGCGTTCCGTCACTCATGAAGATTTCATTGCTTTTGCCATTCGTAGTGAGACCCCATCCTTCCCCGGGATACGAAAAGCGGCGCAACAGGCGAAAGTCGCTCAGGTTGTAGACGAATCCTGTTTGTGACTGCCAAGTAAGCTGTACGACTCCATTCTTGAGCGGAGTAATGCCCTCGCCAAAAAACTCTGGCGCCAAGTCAACTCGTTGAACGACGGCTCCGGTTTCGAGACGAACTTTGCGAAGCGAGGATTGGCCCTTGAGGCCGGTGCCTTCGTATAGAAACCCATCCCGGTATGCGAGGCCTTGCGTAAAAGCAGTGGAGTCATGAGGGAACGTTCGAACAATCTTGAACGTATACTCGGGCGGTCGTGTCGCGTGAATCCGGTTCGAAGATTGGCCTGAGAGCAATTGCGGCAGTGCAGCTAGCAGAAACGCAACCGCCAGCCGGCGACGGGTCGTTATCGATACCCATGTACAGAAACCACAGCAGTTTCTTACCAGGCCGTTCGGCTCCCTGAGGATCACGAGGGGTTTATCTCTTCTATTCACTTTTTCATTTATGAGATGGCTTCGGCGCGCGTCCAGCGGCCGTTTTCTTGGCGGCGCGGGTGAAGTGTTCGATCCGGTTCCGGCCGTTCTCCTTGGCCGCATATAGGCCGGCGTCGGCGTGATTCAACAACGTTTCCACTTCGTTGTTTCCATCGCAAGCAGAGACGGCGACTCCCATACTCATGGTGATGAGTCTCTCCTTGCCGCAACAAACGACAGGTTCACTGGCGACGACTTCGCGCAGTTCATTCGCGCGCAGCAGAGCGTTGGGCAAATCACAGTTGGGCAGAATCAGAAGAAATTCCTCTCCGCCATATCGGCCAACGCCGTCGTAGACCCGGAGTTGCTCGCGTAGTCGCCGGGCGACTTCGCGCAGCGCCTCATCGCCAAAAAGATGGCCAAGGGTGTCGTTCACGCTCTTGAAATGGTCGATGTCACCAAGGATCACTCCCACCGGCGTGTGCTCCCGGCGCGCGCGCTCCAATTCCCGCAGAAGCATGGCGAGAATCTCTCCGCGATTCATCAATCCGGTGAGGCTATCGTGGGTGGCGGCGCGGCGCATGGACTCGCGCGCGGAAACGAGTTCTTCCTGCAGGTCGAGAATCCGCTTGCCGACCAGCAGGCGCGCCTTCAATTCCAGCTCATCAAAGGGCTTCACCAGATAGTCGTCCGCCCCGGCTTGCATGGCGTCGAGCATGTTCTGGCGGCCCTCTTTGCTGGTGAGCAGGATGACGTAGACGTAAGGACCGGACGATCCGGCTAGCCGAATGCGCTGGCAAAGCTCAATGCCATCCAGATCGGGCAGCACCCAATCCAGCAGAACGAGCTTGGGGGAATCCGGCTGCTCCAGGATTCGCCAAGCCTCGGAGCCGGTCTCCGCGAGGGTGACGCCAAAACCCCAGCTGCGCAAATGATCGCCGATCAATTTGCGGTAGACAGCGGAATCATCGACGACCAAGGCCTGCATGAGTCGTAAACCTCCGACCTCCGGTGCGCCAAACTCCGCTACGCCCAAGATCGAACGGCCGCTCATTCACGCCTCCGTGGCGGGTCAGTGCCCATGAAACCTGACCCTACCATCATACGACCAAAAGGCTGCTTGAGAGCTGTCAATCGGCTGGCCCGTACTTCCAGAGATACATTATGAAGAATCGGCAAAAGAAGTCGGATGCCTTAGCGGGTTGGTAGTTGAAGAGGGAAAAGCGCCGTTTTTGCGATGTCCAGGCCCTAAAGGGGCGTCTGGGCTCGAAGAACTTGCGGCATCGCTAAGCGACGCCCTGATACGAAACGTGCACGGGAAAGCGCCCGTTCTCATCCGCCGGAGGGTCAACCATCGCCGGGAACGCGAGCAGAGGGTTGACCCGGACTTCGCCCGCAGCCTAACATAACCGCCGACGGCACTGAGGGCCCGGAATGATCGGCCAGACAGTTTCCCACTATCACATCGTCGGAAAGCTAGGTGGTGGTGGCATGGGTGTGGTGTATGAGGCGGAAGACACGCGTCTTGCCCGTCATGTCGCCCTCAAGTTCATTCCCGCGGAGATGGTCCACGACCGCAAGTCGCTCGACCGCTTCGTGCGCGAAGCCCGCGCCGCTTCACAGTTAAACCATCCTGGCATCTGTACTATCCACGACATCGAAGACAACGGCGGACATCCCTTCATTGTCATGGAGAAACTGGAAGGGGTGAGCCTGAAGGAGCGGATGCGGGGGAAGGCGATGGAACTCGACGAGATCCTGGACATCGGCATCCAGGTGGCAGATGCTTTGGCGGCTTCGCATGCCAAGGGGATCATCCATCGCGACATCAAGCCGGCAAATATTTTTGTGGCGCAGAGCGGTCAGACAAAAATCCTCGATTTCGGGTTGGCCAAGTCGGTGCCCGAACCGGGATCGAGCGATGCGGCGCTGGAAGACTCGCTGACCGCGGTGGGCGTAATTCCGGGAACGGCGGTTTACATGTCTCCGGAGCAGGCGCGGGGAGAAGAACTGGATCCGCGGAGTGATTTGTTCTCGCTCGGAGTCGTGCTTTACGAAATGGCAACCGGCAAGAAGCCTTTTGCCACCGGCAACGTAATCACCACGCTGCATGCGGTCCTGAACGAGAAGCCGGTGTCTCCTCTTCAGCTCAATCCCGCGCTTCCCCCGGATCTCGAAGGCATCGTCGGCCGGGCCATGGAAAAAGACCGGGGACACCGCTACCCCAACGCGCTGGCGATGAAGGGCGATCTCGAATCTTTGCGGAAGGAAACGGAATCGGGGTTAACCAAGACGGGGATGCGGCGGCCAGCCCTGCCTTATCGGATTGCGACCAATACATTTCAGGCGTCCACCAGCAAGTTCTCACTTTATCTTCTGGTGGCAGTGAGCGCGGTGCTGGTCATGGTTTTGGTAGCGGTCGGAGCATGGTGGCTCAAACAGCGGAAGATGGCGACCAGCGGCGCGCCCAAGAACACCATTGCGGTGCTGCCGTTGCAGAACATGAATGGCGACATCAGCGTGGATTTTCTTCGCTTCGCGCTGGCCGATGAAATTGCCAACACGCTCACCTACACCCGGACGCTTGACGTTCGTCCATCCGCGATCACGCGCAAGTTTGCCGGCAACGATGTCGATCCGCAGCAGGCAGGCAAGGAAGTGCATGTCGCCAACGTTATTACCGGACACTTCCTGAAGCAAGGCAACCGCCTTCTGATTACGCTGGAGGCGATCCAGGTGGAAGGAAACAAGCTTTTGTGGCAGACGAACGTAACTGCGCCCGCTCAGGACCTGATCGCATTGCAAGCGCAGATTGCTGCCCAGATGCGTCAGGGATTGCTGCCGGCGCTCGGAGTGGGCGGCGGTTTTCTCGATACCAGCACGCGCCCAAAGAATCCTGATGCCTACGACCTCTACCTGCATAGCCTCGCGCTGCCGCATGATGCCGGACCGAACAAGGATGCCATCGCAGTTCTCGAACATGTGGTCGACCTGGATCCGACGTACGCGCCTGCATGGGAACAGCTCGGAGTGCGTTGCTACTATGACGCGGATTATTCCGATGGTGGCGAGCCCATGTTCCAGCGGTCCAACAAAGCCTGCGAACGTGCTATAGAACTCGATCCGAATCGGATCGTTGCCGCGGGGCAACTGATCGAGAACCGCGTTTCGCGAGGCGAAGTGGGGAAGGCATATCAGGCGGCCCAGGCGCTGGTTAAGCGTCGTCCGGACAGTGCCCAGGCCCATTTTGTTATGAGCTACGTCTATCGTTATGCCGGGATGCTGGAGCAATCGGCGAATGAATGCAATACTGCGCTGGCGCTCGACCCCGGTAACTACGGTTTTCGTACCTGCGCCTGGGCGTTCATGGAAATGGGAAAACCCGAACGGGCCGCGGATTTTGTCCGTCTGGATGCGGGTTCGGAATGGGCCGCATATGCGACGCCATCCATTCTTTTGCGCGAGGGGAAGAGTCCGGAAGCACGCGAGGCCGTGAAGCGAATGCCAACCGCGCCGCGCTATCACCGTGATCTGCTGGAGTCTTGTCTGCAGTTGCGGCCGGCGGCGGATCTGGACCGCATGGCGCACGACGCCGAAACCAGTCTGCCCACCGAGCCCGACCCTGAGACGTGGTATTACCAGGGCTCTCTGTTCGCGTTCTGTGGCAAGAAACAAGCGGCTTTCCATATGCTGCAGAGCGCGATCGAGCAGAATTATTGCTCGTACGAAAATCTGCTTTCCGATCCGCTGCTCGCAAAACTTCGCTCAGATACAGGTTTTGACAAAGTGCTGAGCTCCGCGCGCGCTTGCCAGGAGACGGTCCGCGCGGCGGCCAGTGCGCAACGCCGGTGAAACACTTTTAATTTTTGAAGCTAATGTTCGAAGCCGCCGTGTGCAAGCTGGTACAATCCGGCTTGTCGAAATGGGTCCCCCCTCCGCTAATTATTCCCGCAAACGAATCTCCCAAGAGGATCTCTCATGATTTCCATCCGAAGGGTTTTCTCCTTCATTGTCATTTTCTCGGTTATCAAATTTAGGGAGACTCTGCTCGTGTGGGGACCGAAGCGATGAACTTGTCCGGGAAAGTGGCGCTCATCACCGGGGCGGGCAGCCCGCAAGGGATAGGGTTCGCAACTGCTCGTTTGCTCGCGCAACAGGGATCGAAAATCGCAATCACTTCCACGACAGAAAGAATCGAGGAGCGTGCCCGCGAACTTGCGGCAGAAGGGGCCGATGTCTTTGCTTTCCGCGCGGATCTGCTGGATCACACGCGCGCGCACGCGCTGGTTGACGAAGTCCTCGCCCGCTATGGCCGCCTCGATATCCTCGTCAACAACGCGGGCATGACTCAGGTCGGGGGTCCGACCGATACCTCGTTACCTCTGGCCGAGCTTTCGGAGAAGGATTGGGATTACGGCATCGCCATCAATCTCAAGACCGCTTTCAACGTCACGAAATCCGTTCTGCCCTTCATGCTGAAAGCGAGCTACGGGCGTATCGTGAACGTTTCTTCGACCACCGGCCCGGTCGTCAGCAATCCTCGCGAAACCGCTTACAGTGCGGCCAAAGCCGGCATGGTCGGGCTTACTCGCAGTCTTGCCCTCGAGCTTGCGCGCAAGGGAATCACGGTGAACGCGGTCGCTCCTGGCTGGATCGAAACTGCGTCCTCCAGCGCGCACGAGATCATCGCGGGTAAAAATACACCAGTGGGCCGCCCCGGCCGTCCTGACGAAGTTGCCGCTGCCATCGCGTTTCTGGCCTCCGAATCCGCCTCCTACATCACCGGCCAACTGATCATTATTGACGGCGGCAATGCCCTCCAGGAGTACAAAGGGCCGGCTGATCAGTACTACTGAAGGTGAGCCAGCCGGCTGCACGAAACTGTCAACTGGGGTTGGTCTGAACGGCTAAACAGCCACCTCGTAATGCCGGACGCGTGCCTCCATTTCGAGCAGGTGGTCGGGGTCGAAATCGTAGTACCTGGCCAGGTTGTAGTCGTCCCCAGCGAAACGCTTGATGGCGTCGGTGTCGTCCCAGAACGTCAGCATCTCGAAATGAGTGATATCCGCTTCGGCGCGGTACAGACACCACGCGCCGCGATTTCCGCGCGTCGCCAGATACTCGGGGAGGGCAATCCGCCGCATGAGATTCAGGAAATCATCAGCCTTCGAAGCGGGAACCGTTCCGTGCCATATTCGGGCGATCATTGGGGTCCTTCCATGAAATGGGGATGGCCTGAGCAGCCAAAACAGCCTGTGCGTCGAGTTCTAGCGGTGAAGACTTCAGATAATCCCACCGTGAAATGAGTCAAAGGCTGTCGGCGAACATGGTTCTGTAGTGTCTGTACCAATCGCTTTGAAAACGCTCTTCCGGATCGTACCTCTTCTTCAGCCGGAGGAATTCTGCGAATTGTGGATAGCAGCTTTCAACCTGCTTTCGAGTGGCATAGCGATGGTAGGTCAGATAGTACGAGCCTCCGCGGCGCGCTGCCATGTCGATGAGCCTCCGAAAGGCATCCTCCGAACGCTGAAGCCCTTCGGGACTATGAACCGTATGTAGGTTGAAGATCGTACACGCGTATGGCTGCTTCGCCCAAGGCAGAAAGCTCTCATCATCGCGCTCGATAAGACGCACGGTGCCATAAATAAGCTCGACCCTGTTTTTACGAAAGTCTTCTCGCACCTCATCGAGAAATCCCTTCAGCATTGGTCTTGGAACGTCAATCTCGGTGATCATCTCAGTCGCAGGATAAGGGGCGTGGAGCCTCTGGTCGATTTCGCGATGGTAATTATCCGGATAGATACTCAACTGGTGTATATCTGACCAGTACACCTGCCCATTTGTCGAGAGATAATAGTCTGCGTATTTGTGGAACGCCTGTTTCTCGTCTGTGTGAGCGAGATACAGGAGTTGCCTCCAGTTCTCATCCGTTAGTTGCTTCTCTGTGGGTGGTATTGGAGTATCCATTGGCACTGGTCGATAACAGGAGAAAACGCCTTTGTGGAGAAAATCTTCCGAATCGTGTTCGATGGAGAATTGGAAATCGCCATATTGGAATCCGTCGGCAATGCGCTTCTCAAACGCGGCCATCGAGCCGTCTACAGTGCCGATTTCAACCACGCGCTCGATCTTCTTTCTCGGCGCGAGGCGTAATCGCACGGAAGTAACGATTCCGAAGAGGCCGTATCCGCCGTGAACCAACCGAAATAATTCCGGATTCTCCGTTCGGCTACAGGTGTGGGCAGTTCCCGTCGCATCTACAAGAACGAGGGATTCGACGTCGCTGACAAAGGGTTTCATCTTCAGCCCGCGGCCGTGCGCATTAGCCGCAATTGTTCCAGCCATGGTCAGTCGATCAGCACCAGTCTGCTTCTGCGCGATTCCCCAACTCTGGCGATCGTCATTTTGCAAGGTGAGATAACTATCAATCAGTTCCGGCCACTCGATCCCCGCTTCAACCTCGATAATTCCGCGCTTGTGATCCAGATTGAGCACTCGGCTCAGCTTCCTGATATCCACCAACAAGGTGTCGGTACCGAACTGCTGCCCTCCCATCGCATGCCGCCCACCGGCAACTGAAATTATTTTCCGATCTTTGCGAGCCGAACGAACTATGCTCTGCACATCTTCCAGAAATCGTGGCTGCAAAATTCCCAGCACCCGAGTGGAATTGAGTTGGGAATGAATGTCGTTGACCAGGATCGATTCAGGTTCTGGCGTCAGCCTTCCTGAGGCACTCGAAGCGACCGCAAGAGCAACTGAGCCGGCCATGAACTCGCGTCTGGAAATCATCTATCCTCTTTCAATTCGTTGGAGAGTGAACACTAACCGCCTACGCTAGAACAAGAACGGCACGAGACGCCACGTCCGCTTCACATATTGCTGGTAGGTCTCACCGAGAGCCGAAGCGAGCGCACCTTCCTCGACGGGTATGCGATAGGCATAGGCGAACCCCAGGCAGAAAAGACTGGCGGCGAGGCCCGCCCAATTTCCGAGCGACAAACCGAATCCAAGCAGACTCAGGAGAGCGCCGCTGTAGGAAGGGTGACGGATATAGCGGTACGGTCCCACCTCAACCAAAACCTGGCCGCTCTGAATCGCGACATCGAACGTAAAGTATTTCCCTAAAACCGACACAGAATACCAGCGCAGAGCGACCCCCAGCAGCATTAAGCAAATTCCGGCAATGAAGAGCAAGGTTCGTTGCCACGAGATGGCAGCCTGCGGCAGGAAGAGGGAGAGCGAAAAGTCCAGCGCGATTCCGATCCACCAAAGGGTTGCGATGAGGGTCAGGGAGCCTTGATCGTGAGAGCTTGACCCGTCGACCGACCGCTTCGCTTTCCAGGCAAACACTTCCGGCAGTGTCCAGATCGCAAACGCGATCCAAAAGATGAAAGTGAAGACCGGTCCCGCAGCGAACGGCAAAGGACGCAATTGCATTTCCTGGATAGTCTATATCCTGGTGTGTCACCTGCCGGACTTTTCGCTTGCCAACCGGACGGTCGGTCGGATACTATCGAGTCGAATCTTTGGTGCAACCGTGACCAATGGACGGAGGCTCCGACGAATTAGTTTTAGAATTCCTCGGGCGCGAGTATGTCCGTCCGGTTCGGTGCGGGGGAAAGAGTGAGCTGAGAAATTAGAATCGAAAGTGCTCCCGAATCCCACCCGCCAGAAACACTGGCAAGGTGGGTTTTGTTTTATCGAGTGAGCAGTTTTTCGAGGTTCAGCCCCTAAAGGGGCGTCTGATTTCGACGAAGTTACGGTATCGCTAAAGCGATACCCTGATACGAAACGCTTGTTTTTAGCCTGTAGAGACGAAGCTAGTTTCTCGGCAACCTGTAAAGGTAGGGGAGGATCGTGTGGTGGCGGGGTTTCGCCACGCTGCACGGGGCAGAGCCCCGTCCCCACACGTGAGTGCCCCTGACACGAATCGCATTTGCGTCACGGACTGGCAGGGAGATGTTATGACGGATCAGAAAACCGCGGGTCAGAAAAGCAGCGAGCAGAAAATCGCGGATCAGAGAACTACTCCGACTATGAGCAAGAACAAGACGACGATGACCGGCGCCGGCATTCTTTGGGAGTGTCTGGAACGCGAAGGCGTGAAGGATGTCTTTGGCTATCCCGGCGGCGCTATTCTGCCGGCCTATGACGCGCTGAAGCATAGCAAGATCCATCACATCCTGGTGCGCCACGAACAGGGCGCAACCCACATGGCCGACGGCTACGCGCGTGCCAGTGGAGAAGTTGGAGTTGCGGTCGCAA
>WNEZ01003355.1_pt1 | contig 22588 bp, 21 predicted proteins | sample 5400521 | NCBI WGS metagenome assembly WNEZ01 (sample SAMN13153339, study PRJNA577476) | soil metagenome | isolation source: 120 cm saprolite under Douglas fir tree site 2 hole 1 replicate 1 | place: USA:California | collected 2015-04-18 | reverse complement strand
CGCGTGCTCGTCCCCAAGCTGGTCACGACACTCCAGGGCTACAACCGGGAGCAATTCACCCGGGACCTGATCGCCGGCGTCATCGTCGGCATCGTTGCGCTGCCGCTCGCGATCGCCTTCGCCATCGCGAGCGGGCTCAGCCCCGAGCGTGGGCTTTACACCGCTATCGTCGCCGGTTTTCTGATCTCGCTGCTGGGCGGCTCACGCGTCCAGATCGGCGGGCCGACCGGCGCGTTTGTCGTGATCGTGTCGGGGATCGTCCAACAGCACGGCGTCGATGGACTCGTCGTAGCCACGCTCATGGCCGGCTTCATTCTCGTCGCGTTCGGGCTATTGCGGCTCGGCGGCGCGATCAAGTTCATCCCGTACCCTGTCACGATCGGATTCACGAGCGGCATCGCGCTGATCATCTTCTCGAGCCAGATCCGCGACCTGCTCGGCCTCGAGATGTCGTCGGTTCCCTCCGCGTTCCTGCCGAAGTGGGACGCCTACGTCCACGCCTTCGATTCGGTGAATCCGTGGGCCCTCGTGCTCGCGGTTGCCGCGCTCGCGATCATTGTCGTGTGGCCGAGGATTTCGACGCGCATCCCGGGCCCTTTTGTGGCGCTGATCGCGACCACGCTCCTCGCGCAGCTCCTGCACCTGCCGGTCGAGACGATCGGCGCGCGGTTCGGCGCGATCCACGCCGGACTGCCCAGGCCCGCGATCCCGCACCTCTCACTGGGAATCATCGGCGCGCTCGCCGGCCCGGCCTTCACGATCGCGCTGCTCGCCGCGATCGAGTCGCTGCTGTCGGCGGTCGTGGCGGATGGGATGATCGGCGGGCGCCATCGCTCCAACATGGAGCTGGTGGCCCAGGGAGTCGCGAACATCGCGTCACCGCTGTTCGGCGGGATGCCGGCGACCGGGGCGATTGCCCGGACGGCGACGAACGTGAAGAACGGTGGGCGGACGCCGGTCGCCGGGATGACGCATGCGGTCACGCTGCTGCTGATCACGCTTTTCTTCGGCCGGTGGGCCGGTCTCATCCCGCTCGCGACGCTGGCGGCGATCCTCGTCGTTGTCGCCTTCCACATGAGCGAGTGGCGGACGTTCGTGTCGGAGTTCCGTGCCCCGAAGAGCGACGTCGCCGTGTTGCTCACGACGTTTCTCCTGACCGTTCTGGTGGACCTGACGGTCGCTATCGAGGTCGGGATGGTGCTCGCCGCTTTCCTCTTTATGCGCCGCATGGCGGAAGTGACGAACATCAGCGTGTTGACGCACGAATTCACCGACCCGGTCGACGATTTCGAGCACGACCCCAACGCCGTCCGCAGTCGCGTGATCCCCGAGGGCGTCCAGGTCTACGAGATCACCGGGCCGTTCTTCTTCGGCGCCGCCGAAATGTTCAAGGATCGGGTGGGGCGCATTGCCGGGAAGCCGAAGGTATTGATCGTGCGGATGCGCCACGTGCCGGCGATCGACTCGACGGGCCTGCACGCGCTGCGGGATCTCGCGCACCGCAGCCAGCGGGAGGGGACGTTGGTGATTCTCTCGGACGTCCATGCCCAGCCGGTGGTCGCGCTGGAGCGTTCGGGGTTCTACGACGAGCTCGGCGAGGACAACATCCACGGCAACATCGATGACGCGCTCAACCGTGCCCGAGCTCACCTTGGTTTGCCGGAGGAGCCGCGCCCCGGCTTCGCGACGCCCACCGTTGCGCGCGAATCGGCAAGCCTAACGCCGCTGGACTGACCATCGTCCCGACTGGGTCTCGCCCGAGGGCAATCGGGTCGTGTAGGTGCCCGTGATCGTATTCCCGCTCAGCTCCCCGGTGAACGCGGTGAGGAGCCGCTCACCCGTTTGTGGATCAGCGTAGGGATCGAGCGTGCCACTCACGTGCCCGCGCTCCACACGCACGAATCGAATCGTGAGTACCGTGGATGCCGGTGCCTGGCCGCTGCCTGCGACGTTTGGTTGGGTCCACGGCACCAAGGCCCGACCCCACGCTCGCGGGATCATGACGACGTCGCCGAACGCGGAGTCGCCGGCCGCGCAGAGCGTGAAGCTGATGCTGCCGCTGCGACCTGATTCCGCGCTGCTGTACTCGCCGGCCCATTCTCCGGTGAGGGCACCGACGTCAGCTGATGCTCCGACGAGCGGAACCGGAGCTCGAGCGGCGCCGCACGCCGTGAGCGTCAGCATGAGGAGCGTGGATAGAGCAGGGGAGCGAAACATGGTCCGCCTCGCGGTAAGGGTACGCGCTGTTACGCGCGACGGCGGCGCGCTGCGGCTCCTAAGATACTTGCAGGTCTGCGAGTCGTAAGGGAGCTTAGCTCCCCATGTTGCGCCGCCAGCTCGGGCTCCTCGCCGTCACCGCACTCGTCGTCGGTGAAGTTGTGGCCATCGGAATTTTTCTGACGCCCGCGGGGATGGCTCGATCGCTGGGCTCGCCTTTTTGGCTGCTGATCGTCTGGCTGCTCATGGGTGTCATGGCGCTGAGCGGCGCGCTCTGTTATGGCGAGCTCGCGGCGCGGTCGCCCGAAGCGGGCGGCGGGTACGTCTATCTGCGCGAGGCCTTTGGTCCGGCGGTCGCATTCCTGTACGGCTGGAAATGCCTGCTCGTCATGGATCCCGGCATCACGGCGGCACTCGCGGCAGGACTGGCGAGCTACGTTGGCTACGCGCTGGGCCTTTCCGGAGTGTGGCTCAAAGTCATCGCCATCGGGTCAATCCTGGCGATCGCGGCGGTGAACATCGCGGGCCTGCGGCTCGGTTCCGGACTCATGCAGGGACTTACCGCCCTGAAGCTCGGCGCGCTGGCACTCATCGCCGTTCTGGCGTTCGCATTGCACGCGGGAAGCTGGTCGAACTTCATCCCCTTCGTCGCGCAGCACCCCGGCTCGGATCCGCTGCCTGGCGCGTTCGCTCCCGCCCTTGTGGGCGCGTTCTTTGCTTTCGGCGGTTGGTGGGAAATCAGCAAGCTCGCGGGCGAAGCCCGCGATCCGGCGCGCACGCTGCCCCGGGCCCTCGCCCTTGGCGTTGCGATCGTGACCGTCATCTACGTCGTCACGAGCGCGGTATTTCTCTATCTCGTCCCGCTGGAACGCGTGACGTCCGGGGAGACGTTCGCGGCACAAGCCGGCGAGCTGTTGTTTGGGCCCGCGGGCGGCCGCGTCTTCGCGTGGATCGTGATTATCGCAGTGCTCGGCAGTCTGCTCGGGCTCCTCATGGCACTGCCGCGCGTCTACTACGCGATGGCGAGCGACGGCGTGTTTTTCAAGGCGGTCGCCGCGGTCCATCCCCGGTTCGGCACACCGGCACGTGCGATCGCGATCCAGGCCACGCTCGCGTCAGTCATCGTCGCCTCGGGCACTTTCAATCAGATCATCGCCTATTTCGTCTTCGTGACGGTGCTGTTCGTCGGCTTGACGGTGGCCGGACTGTTCCGTATCAGGCGTCGCGCCCCCCGCCCCCCCGGCGCGTCATACAGCACGTGGGGGTATCCCCTCACGCCGGTGCTGTTTCTCGTCCTGGTCGCCGTCCTGCTCCTCCTGCTCGCCGGCCACAGTCCCTTGCAGGCGGCGCTGGGCGTCGGCATCGTCGCCCTCGGCGTGCCGGTGTATCTTATCGCGTTTCGTCGGCCGACCACCCTGGAACCCGTAGGATCTGATGACCTGGATTCGCACGATTCCGCTTACCGAAGCGGATGAGAAGCTGCGCCACGCCGTCGAGGCGCAGAAGGCGCTCTATCCAAAAGAATACGCGACGCCGGTCCACCCCACGCCCGACGGGACGTCCGGGATCGTCGCCTCACACAGCCTCATTCCCGACGCGCTGTACCACGCGTTCGCCACGTTCGGGGCGCTCATGGCGACCGACCTGCCGCTCACGCGCCGCCAGCATGAGATGATCACCACGGTCGTCTCGGTCACCAATCGCTGTCGCTACTGAATAGAATCCCACGCAGAGTTTCTGCGTCGGATCACGCTGGACCAGTCGCTCGTCGCGGCGCTCGAGGATGATTACACCAAGGCTCCCATCTCGGAGCAGGACCGTGTCATGCTGGACTATGTCGTCCAGGTGACGCGTGACGCGACGCGCATCACTCCCGCGCATCACCGGGAACTGCGCCGCGTCGGATTCGACGATCAGGGCATCCTCCAGATCACGTTGATCACGTCGTGGTTCAATTACATCAATCGAGTGGCCGATGCGCTGGGCGTGGGACGAGGATAGGTTCGTCACATGGCTGAGATTCGCACTGCCACGGTCGCGTGCCCGTTTTGCGAGACCCTCAACCGCGTCGACCTCACCCGCCTCGAGCAATACCCCAAATGCGGCAAGTGCGGCAAGCCGATCCTGCTCGACCGTCCGATCGCCGTGTCCGACGCGAACTTCGCCCAGGTCACTACCGATACGACAGTTCCGGTGGTCGTGGATTTTTACGCCGATTGGTGCGGACCGTGCAAGATCATGGCGCCGCTGCTCGATGACGTCGCCCGCCGCCGCGCGGGCCAGATGCTGGTGGTGAAGCTCGACACCGACCGGAACCCGGTCACCGGGCAGCGGCTCGGGATTCGCGGGATACCGACGCTGATCGCGTTTCGTGGTGGAAAAGAAGTCGGGCGCCGCGTGGGTGCCGTGCCGCCGGCCGAGCTGGAGGCTTTTCTAAGCGCGATCTAGCTTCCGGCGAGTTGGCGCAGCACGTACTCGAGGATGCCGCCGTGCTTGTAGTACTGTAGCTCCTGCGGCGTATCGATACGGACTATCACCTTGAACCTGGTCACTTTGCCGTCGTCCGCGGTCGCGGTGACGGTCAGCTCCTTGGGCGTCTCGCTCAAGCCGAGGATATCGTAGCGCTCCTTGCCGCTCAGGCCGAGCGTCGCGGGGTTCTGTCCAGCCGCGAATTGTAGCGGCAGGATCCCCATGCCGACCAGGTTCGAGCGATGGATGCGCTCGAAGCTCTCCGCGATCGCCGCGCGCACGCCAAGCAGCCGTGGGCCCTTGGCCGCCCAATCGCGTGACGATCCCGAGCCGTATTCCTTCCCCGCAAGCACGACGAGGGGGGTTCCCTCCGCCGCGTACTTGAGCGACGCGTCGTAAATCGTCATCCCCTCGCCGTCCGGCAGGTGTACCGTGAACGGCCCCTCGGTTCCCGGCGCGAGCAGGTTCTTGAGCCGCACGTTGGCGAATGTGCCGCGCACCATCACTTCATGGTTGCCGCGGCGTGCGCCGTACGAGTTGAAGTCGAGCGGCTGGACGCCGTGAGCGATGAGATACTGGCCCGCGGGCAGGGTCTTCCGAATCGACCCTGCGGGCGAGATGTGGTCCGTCGTGATGCTGTCCGCCAGCAGACACAGCACGCGCGCGCCGCGGATGTCGCGCACCGGCCCCGGCTCGGCGGGCATGCCGTCGAAGTAGGGCGCGCGCCGGATGTAGGTCGACGTCGGCTCCCACGCGAAGCGGTCGCCTTCCGGCACCGGCAGCCCGCGCCAGCGCTCGTCCCCGTCGAACACCTGCGCGTAGCTCGTGCGGAACATCGTCGATTGAATCGAACGGGCGATCACGTCTGCCACTTCCTTGGTGGACGGCCAGATGTCGCGCAGGAACACCGGTCCGTCGATACCGATCCCGAGCGGCTCGTTGTGGAAGTCGATGTCGATGCGGCCGGCGAGGGCATATGCCACGACCAGCGGCGGCGAAGCGAGATAGTTCGCACGCACTTCCTGCTGAATCCGGCCCTCGAAGTTGCGATTCCCCGAGAGCACCGCGCATACGACGAGGTCGCATTCGGCGATCGCCGTGGAGACCGCCTCGGGCAGCGGCCCGGAGTTGCCGATACAGGTGGTACAGCCATAGCCCACGAGGTGAAAGCGCAGCGTTTCGAGCGGCTTCATGAGACCCGCCTGCTCGAGATAGTCCGTGACCACTTTCGACCCCGGTGCGAGGCTCGTTTTGACCCACGGCTTCGAGCGCAGGCCGCGATCGACCGCCTTCTTCGCCATGAGTGCCGCGGCCACCATGACCGAGGGGTTTGACGTATTCGTGCAGCTCGTGATCGCGGCGATCACGACCGAGCCGTGGCGTAGCACGTGCTCGACGTCGTCGATGCGGAGCGTTGCGGACGACGGTCGGGGCGGTGGCGGTGTAAGCCCAGCCTGACCGCCTTCGCCCTCCCACCGTCCCACCGGAACGGCGTTCACCGCCGGAACCGGAGCCGGCTTCATCAGCGTCGGCAACGCTTCCGCGAACCCCTTCGGCACCTCCCGCAGCCCCACACGATCCTGCGGCCGCCGCGGGCCCGCCATGCTCGGCTCCACCGTCGCGAGGTTCAGCTCGAGCGTGTCGCTGTAGACCGGCTCTGGTGCGTCGGGCGTGTGGAAGAGGCCTTGCTCCTTCATGTATGCCTCGACCAGCTGCACATGATCCGCCGGCCGGCCAGTGAACTCGAGGTACCGCAGCGTTTCCTGATCGACGGGGAAGATGCCGATGGTCGCGCCGTACTCGGGAGCCATGTTCCCGATCGTGGCGCGGTCGGCGAGCGGCAGCGTGGACACGCCCGGGCCGTAGAACTCGACGAACTTTCCCACGACGCCCTTGGCACGGAGCATCTGCGTGATCGTGAGTACGAGATCGGTCGCGGTGGAGCCCTCGGTGAGCTTGCCGCTCAGCCGGAAGCCGATGACCTGCGGGATGAGCATCGACACCGGTTGGCCGAGCATCGCGGCTTCAGCTTCGATTCCGCCCACGCCCCAGCCTAGAACACCGAGCCCGTTGATCATCGTGGTGTGCGAGTCAGTGCCGACCAGCGTATCAGGATAGGCTTGAGCCGGACCGTCCGGCCGTCCGACCGTCCGACCGTCCGACGTGAACACCACCCGCGCAAGGTATTCCAGATTGACCTGGTGCACGATCCCTGTGTCCGGGGGCACAACCTTGAACCCGCTGAACGTCTTTTGCGCCCAGCGCAGCAGCGCGTAGCGCTCACGGTTGCGCTGGAATTCGAGATCGGCGTTCACCTGGAAGGCGCGCGGTGTCCCGAACTCATCCACGATCACCGAATGGTCGATGACGAGCTCGGCGGGCAGCAGCGGGTTTACCCGTTTGGGGTCGCCGCCCATCTGGACGATGGCATCGCGCATGGCGGCGAGATCCACGACCGCCGGTACGCCGGTGAAGTCCTGCAGCAGCACGCGCGCCGGCATGAATGCGATTTCTTCGTCCGGCAGCTTCGTTGGCTCCCAACGGGCAAGCTTCTCGATGTCCTCCGGTCGGACCACGCGGCCGTCCTCGAGTCGCAGCAAGTTCTCGAGCAGGATCTTGAGCGAGTAGGGCAGCCGAGCGACCGGGAGGCCGCGGCGCTCGAGTGCATCGAGGCGGAAGATCTCGTAGGATCGCGCGCCGGATTTGAGTGTGGCGCGGCCGCCGAAACTATTGGTGCTCATTGCGGCAGCACCTTCACGGCGACCACGAAATACTCCGTCTCACCGAAGCACGTCGTCGGAATGCCTTTATGCTGCTGATACGTCAACGCCACGCGCCTGCCGAGCGATTGGTTGATGTGCTCGGCCACATTGTCGTCCCGGACGGTAAAGAAGAATTTCTCGGGGTTGGTGCCCGGCATCGACACCATGGCGAGCTCACCCTCCCACGTTTTGCAGAGCCACCCCTTGTTCGAAAACTTCTGCACAAAGCCGGCACGCTCACCCTCGGAGTAGCTCCAGTTGAGCGCCGACCAGGTGTACAGCGCGAAAATCAGGATCGGGGTCAACAGGATTCCCGCGATGATGAATTTGCGCGTGCGGGTGAGCTGGAAGTTGAAATTGAAATTCACGGGCGGGAATCTACTTCGTACGTTTCTTCGCGATAAGGCGTGAAGCCGCGGGCGAGGTAGTTCGGCAGGGCGTTGGGGTGGTCCAGCGTACACGTATGAAGCCACACGCGGCAGGGATCGAGCGCCCAGGCGTCGCGCACCGCGCTGGACAGCAGATGCTTCCCGAAGCCGCGCCCGAACTCACCCGGGACGATCCCGAAATAGGCGATTTCCACCGAATCGTCCTCCGCGACGCGCCGCAGCTCGTACCAGCCCGCCAGGCTTGCCCCTTGCTCGCCGTTCTTCCGTGTCGCCACGAACAGTTGAATCCCCGGATCGGCCAGGTGCGCGGCGATTTCCTGGTCCGTCCAATCCCAGCGGTCGCGCCAGTGGAATGCCTCCCCGACGGTCCGATAGCACATCCGGTACAGCTCAGGCTGCGGATGCGGCGAGCGGGCAATCGCGACGTCCGGAAAGTCCCCGAACGACGCCTTGAACTGGGTGCGATCCTTGAGTTCCAAATAGGTGCGAGTTGCCTGCATATTCCGAAATCTAGGTGTCTGGTGTCGGGTGTCAGCCCGGCGCGAACTGGCACCTGACACCCGACACCTGACACCGTAGTTTTGTCCCATGACCTTCAACAAGATGGGCACCCTGCCCCTGCCGCTGGCGCTCCATCTGGCAACGTATACCGTAATTGGTTTGTTCTGCGCCTTTGCGGGCGGCCTCAACCTCATCGATCCCACGAAGATTTTTCCCAACGCCATCATCTTCCTCGGCCTCGCCGGATTCAGCTGGGGATATGTATTCGGCATTCTGATGGCACGGAAGGAAGTCCTGGGTCTGGGTCTCGTCACCAGCGTCGGCTATATCGTCGCGGGCATCTGGCAGCTGGGCCCGCACTGGGCGCTGGGCGCTCTGCTCCTCGCTATCGGCGTGTACGGCTTGGCCGCGCTCGCCCTCTACCGCCGGCAGATCCTCGAGGCCTAAGCCTCAGCCGATGAGGTTGTCCCGCACTGGGGCGGCGGGCAGCTCCACGACGAACTTCGCGCCGCCCAGGGTGCCGGAGTCCTCGAGCCAGATTCGCCCGCCAACTTCCGCGACCACACGCTGACAAATCGATAGGCCGAGTCCCGATCCTTCGTCGGGACTCTTCGTGGTGAAAAAGGGATCGAAGATCCGGCTCCGCACACTGAGTGGCACACCGGGTCCCGAGTCCTCGACCGTCAGGCGCACCCAGTCGTGGCGGGACTCGGTCGCCAGCTCGATGACCGCATTGGGACGCCCGCGCACGGCGTGCTCGGCGTTGGTCACGAGATTGATCACGACTTGCTGCAGCTCCTGGCCGAGGCCCAACACCGCTTCGGCGCCCTGATCCATGCGCGTGCGCACTTCGATGTTGTCGGCGCGGAGCACACGCTGGCGAATCTCCGCGACGTCGCGGACCAGCTCGTTGAGCTGAATCCGCACGGGCGTAGTGTCCGCGCGGCGCGCCAGACGCAACAGGCTGCGCACGATGCGGGCGGCGCGATCCACCTCGCGCACGATCGTCGCGGCGGCGGTGCTGGCCTCGGCGTCCTGGGTCGAGCGGCCCAACAGCTCCGCCTCCATGCGAATCGCGGCGAGCGGGTTGTTCACCTCGTGCGCCACACCACTCGCGATCTCTCCGACCGTGGCCAGCTTCTCGCGCGCAATGAGCTCACGTTGCGCGCGCAGCTCGTCGGTCCGGTCATACAGCGCGACCAGCAGGTCCTGCGATCCGAGGCCGCGCAGGTCCGTCACCGTGCAATCGCAGATGCGACGCTCGCCGGAGCCTTGCGTGACGAGCACGCGGCCATGCCATGGCTGCCCCTTCTGACGGCCGGTCAACATGAGCCGCACGGTGAGCCCGCTCGGCGAGAGCCCGAGCTTTTCGAGATGGCGCCCGACGGCCGCGTCTTTGGACTCCAGCCCGAAGACCTGCATTGCCGCCCCGTTGAGCTGGCGCACCGAGCCCGCTGTATCCACCAGCGCCATCGGCAGAGGGCTCGCGTCGACCATCGCCCGCGCCCGGTCCGCGGCGGCCCGGGTCGCGGCGACGGCTTCGGAAAGCTCGATGCCCCCTGCGATGTGAGCCGCGACGGCAGCGACGTAGTGGAGATCGTGCAGGCTGAACGGTGGCGTGTCCGGCGCCCCCGACTTCTGATACCGCAGCAGCCCGACCGCGCCGACCGTTCCCTGCGAAATGCGCAGCGGTGCGATGAGCGCGGCGCGCACTCCCCCGGCCAGTCCCTTGGCGACGGGGCTCGCATCCGCATCCGCGCGCAAATCCGCCGTAATCATCGCCTCACCGGTTCGCACCACTCGACCGGTCGTGCTGCTCTCGAGTCCGAGGATCAGGCCCTCCAGCGTCGACGCCTCGCCCAGGGCAGGGGAGATTCGCAGGTTCTCGCCGTCCGGTTGTTTCAACGCAACGTAGGCGCCCTGCGCTTCGACGAGCTCCATCAGACTCTGGATCGTGTAGCGCAGCAACAGCTGCGTCTCCGGCGCGGCGAGCAGCCAGCGCGCGAGCTCGACGACGAAGCTGCCGAGCCGCCGCTCGCGCTCGAGGGCGGCGCGCCGTCCGACCATGACCGCGAGGCGGGAGCAGAATTCGATCGCCGCTTCGAGCTCCGACGCCGGGAGCGCCGGTGGGGCACCCGCGAGCGTGGCGGTGACGTGCCGTCCGTCGGGATCGCGCCACTCCGCGGTCAAGCTGCGCCCCGAGCGGTCGTCGGCTCCCGCGCTGACCGCTCCGCTTTCGCTGATCCCCTGGTAGCGAATGGACAGCCGCGCCCCGCCGGCGCAGCCGCTCAGAATTCCCGCGGCGGCGTGCCAGAAGTCTGCCGAGCGTTTCGCATCGCTCGCTCGCCGGAGCAGCGCCTGCAATGCATCTCGCATGCGGGGACGAATATATGGGGTCGGGAACCTCGCGGCGTTCTTGCAGCATGAGTACGGTTCTCACACTGGCGAACGGGGGATCCGCCCCTTCACAGTCCCCCGTCCCATCGACGGGTCCTGCCGATGCCGAGCTCCTGGATGCGTATTCACGGGCCGTGAGCGGCGTCGTCGAGCGCACCGCTCCCGCCGTCGTAAGCGTCGAGGTCCTTCACCGGCGTGGCGGCGGCGGCGGCGCTTCCCAGCGACGCGAGCAAGGTCAAGGTTCGGGATTCGTTTTCACACCCGACGGATTCATCCTCACCAACAGCCACGTGGCTCACGGCGCAACCAAAACGGACGTGGCCTTCGCCGACGGCCGGCGTCTGCGCGCTGAGCTGATCGGCGACGACCCCGACACGGATCTCGCGATTCTCCGCGTGGACGCCTCGTCTCTGGTCGCCGCGCCGCTTGGCGACTCCGCGGCACTGCGCGTGGGGCAGGTCGTCATCGCCATCGGGAATCCACTTGGCTTTCAGAGCACCGTCACCGCCGGTGTCGTCAGTGCGTTGGGGCGATCGTTTCGCTCGGTCTCCGGGCGATTGATCGATAACGTGATCCAGACCGACGCGGCGCTCAACCCCGGGAATTCGGGTGGCCCGCTGCTCGATTCACGCGGCAGCGTGATCGGCGTCAACACCGCGGTCATCCTGCCGGCGCAAGGCATCTGTTTTGCGGTCGCTGTGAACACCGTCAAGCTCGTCGGGGGTCAGCTCATCGCGCACGGACACGTGCGTCGTGCCCGCATCGGCGTTGGTGGGCAGAATGTGTCGTTGCCCCGTCTCGCGGTTCGAGCGCATCGCCTCATCCAGCCCAGCGGCGTATTGATCACCACGATGGAGCCAGGAAGTCCGGCCGCGCGCGCGGGGTTGCAGCCTGGCGACATCATCGTCGCGTTCGCCGGCCAGCCCGTCCATGGGATCGACGATTTGCATCGCCTGCTGACTGGAGACCGCATTGGCGCTGCGACCTCGGTGGCCGCCGTCCGCAACGCAGAGCGGTTGGAGCTGCCGATTACGGCTGCCGAAACGGCAAACCCATAGCTGTGACGTGCTTGTGACAGCCAAGGTGTTGACCTGCGCCGCCCCGTGTAAGTAGCATTCCTGTCATGACTTTCTGCGCGTGCAATCGGAATATCCTCAAGACCGGGAACCCAACCGGCCAGGCGGGCGCTAGCTGAAGCGATGCACATGGTCGCAACTCAGACGACGGCCCGCGCCCAGATGGAGCGGGCCTTTTTCGTGTGAGGGATTCAACGAAGGGAGATGTGGATGAAGAAGCATTACCTGTTGGCAAGTGACTTCGATCAAACGTTGAGCTTTAACGACTCCGGCATCGTGCTGAGCGAGATGCTGGGCATCACGAGTTTTCGTGAAAAAGTCGCGGCGCTCTCCAGTCTCAATCTGGTGCAACAGGGCGCCGAGCTGGCATACCTGCTCGCCAATGATCCCGAGTACGGCCGGGTCACTCGTAACGATCTGCTCGAAGTCGGACGCCGGGTCCGCCTCAAGCGCAACGTCGAGCTGCTCACCCGCATGCTCGAGCAGGGCATCGATGGCAACCGCTTCGATTTCTACGTGATCTCAGCGGCTCCCGAGGAGGTCGTGCTTTCGGCGCTCGATGGCATCGTCCCGGCCGATCATGTCGTGGGCACGCGGTTCGAGTTCCAACCCAACGGCGGGCAGATCGGGACGCTGCTGCGCGTCGCGGCCGGCTACGGGAAAGTCGCCGCGGTGGAGGAAATCCGGGCACGCCACGTCGTGCCTCGCGACCAGGTCGTGTACGTTGGCGACGGGCAGTCGGACATTCCGGTGATGCTGCACGTCAATCGGGGCGAAGGCTTCACGATCGCCGCGTCGGAAGCGCGCGAGATCGCCCAGATAGCGAAGCGTACGGTCATCAGCGACGACGCGCTGTCGGTTCTTGTGCCGATTCTCGAAGAGATTGCCGGGTTTGGGCCGAGCCAGATCCGCGCGTTGTTCGAGGATCAGGGACTCGTGATTCAGGAATGGGACCGCGTGCGTACCGATTGGCTGACCATTCGGGACGGCGCGGGGGACGGCGTCATCCGGCTGGACGCGGCGGCGAACGCCTAACTGCGAAATGTGGCGCGGGGGTGGCAGCTAGGCGCGCCACGCGAGGGCGCCGGCAGGCACATACACCAACGCCGCAGTGATGATCTGGCAATATGTGCCGCCGAGCGCCCTCGCGTGAAACGCGCCGGCGCCGCCACCCCCGCGTCACGTCTCTCTCATGCAGACCTTCTGACTAACCGCGAATCGCTCCCAGAAATCGGGCAGGGCTGGGCGTGTAGCCGGGGAATACGGTTCCCAGATCAGTCGCTCCCAGGTGGTGCGCCAGAATCTCACCGAAGAGGTCGCGGAAGTCGGTCGTGACCGCGACGTCTCGCCCTTCGAACCGCTGCTCGAGTGCCAGTCCCGGCCAGCGGCCCAGCACGCGCCCGCCGTTCACCGGCCCGCCGAGCGCCAGCATCGCGGTGGCGTGGCCGTGATCGGTGCCGCTGTTGCCGTTTTCTCGGATGGTCCGGCCGAATTCAGACATCGTCAGCACGACGACGTTGCGCATGCGATCGCCCAGATCCCGGTTGAACGCGGCCAGGGCCAGCCCCAGCTCGCGGAGTCGAGCGGCCAGCTGGCCGTCGCTCGAACCCTGGTTCACGTGTGTGTCCCAGCCGCCGCAGTCCGCGAATGCGATCTCCAACCCCACGTCCGCTTTGATGAGCTGCGCGATCTGGAGCAGCGTCTTGCCTAACCGGCCCGGCGGATACTCGGCGCCGTCGGCGGGACGGTACTGCGTCGGGTCCGCGCGCTTCAACATCTGAATGGCCTCGAATCCCTCGCGAGACGACGACGCCAGCAGGCCGGTCCCCGCGCCGTCGTACAGCTCCTCGAAGGCGCGGGTCAGACGGTCGCGAGCCGCCTCCTGCGGCACTCTCAGCCGAACGCGACGGCGCGAAATGGGGTGTCCGCATGCTCGCGGTCGTGCTGGCAATAGCGATTCACCCAGCCATCCCCGGTGCTCTTCACGCCCGGTGTGCCGGTTTCCATGTAGTCCTGCGCGTCGAAGTGGCTGCGCGTCGCGTCCGGCGAGCCGATCGCGTGAATCGCGGCCAGGCTCTTGTTGTCCCAGAGCTCTTTGAGCGGCGCGAGACTCGGGTGCAGGCCGAAATGACCGTCGAGGTCTAGGACGGAGCCGGCAGGAACCGCGATGCGAGGCCGCTCCTGGTAATACGCCGGCTCGCCATGCGGGACGATCATGTTCAGACCATCCACCGCGCCGCGTTGAAAGAGGCAAACGAGCGTCGGGCGGTCGGACGGTCCGACCGCTGGACGGCGGGATGCGAAGGCCGCGCGCGCGAGGAAGAGTGGATCGAGGCCCAGACTCACCAGCGCCAGGCCGCCTGATTTCACGAAGACGCGTCTCGAGATGGTCATTGTCTTTGGAAGTCGGGCCCACCCAGCGCCAGGCCAACGGCCAACGCGCGGGCTTGAGCTGGATCGGTAATATCCGCGAGCTGCTCGAGGATGACACTTTTCGTATGAGCCGACATGGTGCCGCCGAGGATACGCTCATCGACCAGATTGACGAGCTGGGAATGGTCGGTGGTGGCGGGGAAGACAGCATCGAGATTCCCATCGATACCGGGCAGGCGTCCGCCCGCCAGGGCAATGGCGGCGTTCATCCGCGCCAACAGCGCACCGCTGTTCACCCAATGGGCTTCTGTTTCGGCGTAGCCGGTCGGCGCGGGTTGCTGATACAGTGGCTCGCCGAGCCGGGCGACAACCTGGGCGAGCTTGAGAGTTGTGTCGGGGTCCGCCGAAACCGCCCGAACGGCACTCACGACGAACTCGAGCGGAGTCTTCACCTTCGAGCGTACGACCCGCGGCGCCCAGAAATCGGACGACGTGAAGATCGCGCGCAAGACGGCGCGAATATCGCCGACCGTTTTCTGCCACGCAGCGACCGCGGCGTCGACGCAGCCATCGGGTGGCTCGTCCGCCACGAAGCGCGCGCACAGCTTCGCGCTGACGTGATGCATCGTGGCGCGCTGATTGGCAAGGAACTTGAGCAGCCGGATGCCTTCGTCCTTGCCGTCATCCTGGAAGGTGAGCCCAAAGACGTGCTTCGTTCCACGATCGTGGGCCCAGTCGCGAAACACGAAACCGGCACCGCGTTCCGGGGGCTCGATGCTCCACCCGGTGAAGATGCGCGCGACTTCGATGATATCCTGCTGGGTGTAACCGCCGTCGACGCCGAGGGTGTGCAGCTCGAGGAGCTCACGCGCGTAATTCTCATTGATGCCTGTCGGCTGGCGGCGCCGATCCTCCGGCATTTCGTTCATTCCGAACCGGCGCCGCGCAAACCAGCGGAACGGACGCGGTGGCGAGGAACCGGGCGCCACGCTCTGCGCATTGTCGAGATAGAACAGCATCGCGGGACTTTCGGCCGTCGCGATGAGCAGATCGTCAAAGCGGCCGAGCACACGCGGCCGGATTGTTTTCTCGATGTATGAAGGCAACAGGAAACGATCAGCGCCTTTGCCGACAAAGACATTGAAATGATTCGTCCAGAAATCGACCATCACTTCGCGCAGCTGCCGCTCGGACAGCGTGGCGCGCACGACGGCGAGTTGCTGCAGCTCGCCATCCAGCTCGCGGAACTCTCGCATCGGCCGGGGGACCCTATCGGGTCGCATGGAGTCACCCGTCAGGGCAAGCTCGCGTTGCAGGCGCTGCTGCTCGCGCTGCGCGTCGCGATAGCGCTGCGCGAGGTCCTCGCGGTCGTAGTCGAGGATCTTGAAAGCGTGCTCGCGCCGTTCGAGCGCCTTGTCATCTATGTGATCAGGATCGAGTTGCCGTTCGATCCAGCGCATCACGCCGAACTGCGCGACGCTATCGGCTTCGCCGGGACGCGCGCCGTACGCCAACCGATTCAGCGCATGGAACGCCGAATCGCGTGGCGTGGGGCTCTGGGCGGGAGCCTGCGCCGTGAGCAAACACAGCGTTGCAATCAGAGATATCGGCATGCGTCTGGTCTGACGTTCCTCTCAATGCGAAGTTAATGCCCCATGGGGAAGCGGCGTCACTATCGCGCTGCCCGCCGCGCCCGCGGGGCTCGTGCCAGCGCAGCGGTCACTTGGCGCGAACAGCTCTCGGCGTTGCAATACGTGCCGCCTCTGGTGCGGCTGGTGTTTCAAACGCACCGCGGCTACACCGCCGCCATCCTCCTGCTGCGTCTCGTGCGGTCGTTCATCCCGGTCGCGGTCCTCTGGATCGGCAAGCTCATCATCGACGGGGTCATCGCGGCAGCCGCGACGGCGCACGCCGGCGGCGTGCCGGACTGGTGGCACCTCGCCGGACTGGTGGGGCTCGAGCTGGGGATCGCCGTGGTCGGCGAAGGGCTGGCGCGACTCTCCTCCTTGCTCGAGAGCCTGCTCGGCGATCTGTTCGCCAACCGGCTGAGCGTGCAACTCATGCAGCATGCGGCCACGCTCGACCTCGCGCAGTTCGAGGACGCCGAGGTCTACGATCATCTCGAGCGCGCGCGCCGCCAGACCGTCGGACGCGTCGGGCTGTTCACGCTACTCCTGGGGACCGCGCAGGACCTCATCACACTGATCTCGCTGGCCAGCGTCCTGTTGCTGCAGCTGCCGTGGCTGCTGCTGCTCCTCACCGTGGCGGTCCTGCCGGCATTCCTCGGCGAAGCGCATTTCGCATCGCTCGGCTACTCACTGCTGTTTCAGTGGACCCCCGAGCGCCGGCTGCTCGACTATCTGCGCTACATGGGCGCGTCCGATGAATCCGCCAAGGAAGTGAAGTTGTTCGGCCTGTCGGACTTCCTCGTGGGGCGCTACGCCAGCCTCTCGGAGAAGTTCTATCAGGAAAACAAGACGCTGGCGGTGCGGCGCAACCTTGTATCGACGTTGCTCGTGACCGTCGGCACACTGGGCTACTACGGCGCCTACGCGGTGATCATCTATCGCACGGTGATGGGCGACTTCACCATCGGCACCCTCACGTTCCTGGCCGGCTCGTTCCGGCAGAGCAGAAGCCTGATTCAGAGCGTGCTGCTCTCGCTCTCGTCGATTTACGAACAGAGCCTCTACCTCAGCGATCTGTTCACGTTCCTCGATGTGCAGCCCAGCGTCGTTTCCAAACCCGGAGCGAGGCCGGTACCGCGACCGCTGCAGACCGGTTTCCGGTTCGAGAACGTTGGGTTTCGCTATCCCGGCTTGGAACGCTGGGCGGTCCGAGGACTCACGTTCTCATTCCAGCCACACGAGCGCATCGCGCTGGTCGGCGAGAACGGTGCGGGAAAGACGACACTCGTCAAACTGCTGGCTCGGCTGTACGACCCGGATGAAGGACGAATCCTGCTGGACGACGTCGATCTCCGCGACTACGACCTCGACAGTCTCCGCAAAAACATCGGCATCATCTTCCAGGACTTCGTCCGCTACGACTTCATTCTGCGCGAGAACATCGGCGTCAGTCAGGTCGAGGCGCTGGGCGATGAAGCCCGGATTCGCGAGGCCGCGCGGCGCAGCCTGGCCGATTCGGTCGCGACGCGCGTGCCGCAGGGATTCGATCAGATGCTCGGGCGCCGCTTCGATAACGGGGTAGAGCTCTCCGGCGGCGAATGGCAGAAGGTGGCGTTGGCGCGCGCCTATATGCGCGATGCCCAGGTCTTGATACTCGATGAGCCAACCGCTGCGCTCGACGCGCGTGCCGAGTACGAAGTCTTTTTGCGCTTCGCCGAGCTGACGCAGGGCCGGATGGCCGTGCTGATCTCCCATCGCTTCTCGACGGTGCGGATGGCCGACCGCATCCTGGTGCTCCAGAGCGGCGAGCTGGTGGATGACGGCACCCACGCGGAGCTCGTCGCGCGTGGCGGGCTTTACGCGGAGCTGTTTAGCCTGCAAGCCGCCGGGTACCGCTGACCAGCTTGGCCTCGGCACCGGCCGCGGCTGTACGGCGGTTTCAGCATACGCTTTTAGACCGTCATCGCTGGTACTGAAACATTAAGGCGCCGGCCGCACACTCCCCCCGTCGGCCACGAATTTCCATGTGCCGTCGGGCTGCCGCCGCCAAATCGTGAGATACTTGCTGTAGTGGTTCAGGCTCGCAATTCTGGCCTCGCCCACCGTGCAGCCGAGATCGCCCGACGGCGCGATTTCCGCGGCCACCGGCCACCACTCGAGCACCGCCCCGGCCGGGAAGCCGTCGAACCCCGCTCCAATTGCCTCCCGTCCTTGCGACATCTGCGCCCCGCCCCCGAAGGAGATCGCCTCCTCCGCTGAAAACGCGAGGAACGCGCGCTTCGCTCCGCTCGTGACCGACAGCGCAGCAAACGCGGAGTCCGCGCGCATCAACTCGCTCGGATCGGCCCGGCCGCGCACCTGCGCGCCCAGCACGCCGCTGGGACGCTGCGGCGTCACCGAGTCGGGCACGGGCGCAAGCCTGGTGTTCGCGTACGCCGCGAGACGCCACCCGCCACCCGTTTTCTGCCAGCACGCGAGGTACTTGCCCCGCATTCCACCGGAGTGCGTCCAGCCGTACGTGTAACCGAGCCGGCCGTCGGCCGACACGTCGGCGAACGCCGGCGTCCACGTCTGCTTCCCGATCGAGTCGGCGGTCTCGAGGAACGAGCGAATGTGTTTGGTGCCGCGCAGCAGCGGCGCGCCGGGATACAGATACGCCGCGCCCTCGGTCAACGTCGGCAGGAAGCCCTGCACCATGCCGAGCGCTGCGGTCTTGTCGGAGAGCGAACGATCGGCGGCCAGCAAGTCGTCACGATCCGACGTCCGGTCGCCAGCAGCCACGAGCAAGGTAAAACTGAGCAGCAGTGATCGCATGGGTGATGACCTCCCGGCCGACAATCTGGCCGCTTCGACCGACCCACCGTAGAGGCGGCGCGTTACCGACGTGTGAAGTTCACACGATTCTGACCACGGCGCTCCCACGGGCGAGTCCCCGCCGTCGTACCATGCTACGATGAGGCTCATGAGGCGGGCATTGATCGTTTCGGGCGCCTGGACCGCCGTCGCGCTGTTGTTCGCGATCCAGATGCGTTTCCAGACATCGAGTGGGACCGACCCGCGACCCTGGCGCTGGATTCTCGCCTGGCAGCTCTCCGGCTGGTGGAGCTGGGCTGTCTTCACCGCGCCGGTATGCGCCTTCGCCGCATGGGCGGTTCGGATCCGCCGTCCCGCCATGCTGATCGCGGCGCACGTGCCGATGGCACTGATCACCGCGGTGGCGTGCGCCGGCTTCGAAGGAGGGGTGAAGTGGCTGTTCGGTTTGTATCGCACACCCCACACCCTGGGCACCGGCGTCGGCGATGCGGTGGCGATGTACTGGACGTTCAACCTGCTGGTGTATGCGATGGTCGCCGGGCTGTACCACGCTTGGCGAGCCGCTCGTCTCGAGATGCAGCTCGTGCAGGCACGGCTCGACGCCCTCGTAGGACAATTGCAGCCGCACTTCCTCTTCAACACCCTGCACACGATCTCGGCGTTCGTTCTCGAAGACCCGAAGCAGGCGAACCGGATGATCACCCGGCTGTCCGAGTTGCTGCGGCAATCATTTAACCGGGAACGGGGTCCGCTCGTCACACTCGAAGAGGAGTTCGAGTTGCTGGATCATTACGTCGCCATCCAGGAGGCACGATTCGGGGATCGCTTGCGCGTGACGTTTCTGGTCGATCCCCGGGCCGCGTCCGCCGTCGTCCCGACGTTACTCCTGCAGCCGCTCGTCGAGAACGCGATCCGACACGGTATGGTCCCGAACGGCGCCGTTGCGGAAATCGAGATCGCCGCAATCCGTGAGGGCGACCGCCTGCATCTCGAGGTGCGCGACAACGGGCCAGGCCTCAACGGCCGCTCCAGGGGCGCCGGACTTGGACTCGCCAATACGCGGGCGCGACTGCTGGAGCTGTACGGTCCCGGTCATCGATTCGAGCTGACCAACGCGCCGGCTCCCGGAGGCGCAATGGCCACGATCGACATTCCCTACTCCGATCATGCGCGCGGTCATAGTTGATGACGAAGCGCCGGCGCGGCGACGCCTGCGCGGCGTGCTGCAACAGATCAGCAGCGTCACGCGCATCGACGAGTGCGCGAGCGGCCGCGACGCCGTGGAGCTGCTACGGCGCGGCGCCCCTGATCTGGTCTTCCTGGACATCCAGATGCCCGACCTCGACGGCTTCGCCGTGGCCGCGGCCGCGAACGAAGCGCGTCCCCCGGCGATCGTCTTTGTCACCGCGTTCGAGGAGCACGCGGTGCGCGCCTTCGAGATTCAAGCGTTCGACTATTTATTGAAGCCGTTCGACGATGAGCGGATCATCGCGACGGTCAAACGCGCGGCCGATTTTCTCGATTGGATCAGGCGCGAAGGGGCAACCGATCCTTCCCTGCACGGGTTCGGCGATGTCACGGTCGACTTCGCGCGTCATCAGGTGCGGCGTGCCGGCAGAAAGGCGGAGCTTCGCCCGAAGGAATACGCGCTCCTGGTCGCGCTGCTCAAACGGGGCGGCCGTGTGGCGAGCCGCCTGGAGCTGTTGCGAGAAGTGTGGGGGTATGCCGACGACGTGATGAGCCGGACGGTGGATACGCACGTCGCCATGTTGCGGCGCAAGCTGGAGCACGATCCCGCCCATCCGCGGCACATCGTCACCGTGCGGACCTTCGGGTACCGGATCGAGCGCTATCGAAACAACAGCCGGTCGGCGATCCGCTCGGCGATCGCTTCCGGCTCGCCGCTGGAGCGATTGGTCAACACGATCACCGTCAGGCGGCGGCGCGGGAAACGTTGGATCGCATTCCGGAATCCGCTCGTCTCCCCAGTGTGGCGCCAGCGCTTCTCGCCACGATAGTGATCGACGAACCAGCCAAATCCGTACTGCGTGGTCGCACCCGCGGGCATTTGGGGCGGCGTCGTAGCCAGCTCCATGGCCGCCGCATCGACAAGCTCGGTGCCCCCCCCGTACAGCGCTTGATCCCATCGCGTCATGTCGTCCACGTTTGTGTAAATCCCGCCGTCGCCCAGCGTCGCGCTGGTGACGCTCTGGTCCGTCTGTACGAATGCACCGCCGCGCGGTGAATACCCGAACGCGCGACGCGGGATCGTGTCGGATCCTTCCACGTGCGCCACTGTCCCGCCCATACCGAGCGGCAGGAAGATGCGCGCTCGCAGGAACTCGGGCAGCGACATCCCCGACACACGCGCGACGATCAAGCCGAGCAGGACGTAGCCGGAATTGCTGTAGCGATACTGGCTCCCCGCGGGGAAATACACCGAATCCTTTGAGCCGAGGAGCGCGAGGACGTCGCGATCGTCGAGCTGCGCCGTTCTGGATTCCGGAATCAGGTCTTCGTAATCCCACAGTCCCGATGTGTGGGTGAGCAGGTGCCGGACTGTCACCGACCGCGCGGCGGCGGGCAGCTCGGGCAGGAAATCCCGCACGGGCTGGTCGTAGCGGAGTCGGCCGTCCTTCGCGAGCAGCATGACGGCCATGGCGGTGAACTGCTTGGAGACCGAGGCGAGGCGGTAGTCGGTTTCCGGTGTGGCGGCAACCCGATGCTCGAGGTCCGCCATCCCGTACGCGCGACGCACGACCACGCGGCCCTCGCGGATCACCACCACGCTCGCGCCCGGCACCAGCGGCCCGCTGTAGGCGGTGAAGAGCGAATCGACCAGCCGCAGGTCGTCAGCGCTCACGCGAGGTCCACCGGCGGTCGCACACGCGGTGCACAGGGCCAGCGTCAGGACTTCGCGGCGGCGTACCACGCGTTCCAGATCTCTTGCGCGGCGCCGATCGTGAGCTGTTGCTGGTTGCGCACCAGCGGCATGCGCAGCAGCAGCGGCTCGATGCTGAGTTTTTCGAGCCAGCGCTCCTCACTCAGCATGGCCGAGCGCAGCCCCAGCTCTCCGAAGCGGCGCGATTCGCGGTCGACGAGCGCTTCGATGCCGAACTTCTGGGCGAAGCGCCGCAGCTCGCCGACCGACGCCGCGCGCTCGTGCAGATCGACGAAATGGACTTTGATGCGCCGCTCGGCGAAGAAGCGCAGCGCCGCGCGCGTATCCGCGCTCTTACGGACTCCGAAGACCTGAACCTCCACGCAGCCGGCCTAGTGGGGATTGGTGATGACCTCGATCGCGCCGAGGAGATGCCCGGGACCAAACCGACCTTTGGCATTAGCGGGGGAGAAGTAGCGGACCGAGGCGGCAGACCGGATCGTGATCAGCCGCAGGCCATCGATGCCCGCCCCGTAGCGAGTCCCGTCTACATAGATGATGAGATTCGTCTGGTTACCTCGCAGCACCGGGTTCGGGCGGCTGCGCATGATCCAGACCGGTCGGAGCTGTCGAACGGCGTCGTAGACCGTGGATCCCGTGACGTTTGACAGCTCCTCCGCGGTGAGGACGTCGGAATCGGAGCTCGGCGCCGTGTCGCGGGCCTCGCGCGCGCCGTGCGAGGCGCACGCGGTGAGAACTAAGGCGCAAACGGTCACGATGGGGAATCTCATCGCCAACAAGCTAGCCTATATTCCTCGCTCCCGGCGAGGTGCCATGAGTCCCCGATCGAAAATTATTGCCGCTGCCATTCTGTTCTCGAGCGGCGGCGCGGCCATCAAGTGGTGCGGCTTCGGGGCGTGGCAGCTCGCGGCGTGTCGAGCGGCGCTGGCGATGCTCACCATTCTCGTCGTGCTCCCCGAATCGCGGCGTGGTTGGAGCTGGCGGACAGTCGTCGTCGGCTTCGCCTACGCCGCGACGACGCTGCTGTACGTGCAGGCGAACAAACACACGACCGCCGCGA
>WNEZ01001077.1_pt1 | contig 22592 bp, 18 predicted proteins | sample 5400521 | NCBI WGS metagenome assembly WNEZ01 (sample SAMN13153339, study PRJNA577476) | soil metagenome | isolation source: 120 cm saprolite under Douglas fir tree site 2 hole 1 replicate 1 | place: USA:California | collected 2015-04-18 | reverse complement strand
CATTGGGCTTCGGAAATGGCGGCTCCGCAGGCCCTACCGACACGCTCTTCTTCACGGCAGGTATCAACGATGAGGCAGATGGTCTCTTCGGCTCGATCACCAAGGGTGAAGGGTAATTTCTTCTTTTGCGCGCCGCCTGCGGCGGCGCGCAAAAAGAGAGAAAGAAGCAGGGGACACCCCTGCAACCCCGGTCAAGGGCTGGCCGCCCTTGACAATCCCTATTTGACTACATTTTTGTCCACTGTTGATTACTCCTCTGGTGACTCTCGAGTAGCCCTGACTTCCCTTTGACGTTTTGCCCTGGCTGCACTATGCTTATATATAGTGAACAAGGTACAATTAGCGAAGAGCGACAAAATATGGCAAAGAGAGAAACCGGCTTGCAGGATACTCAAGCGCAAACACGTGAGAAGACTTCGCCCGTCTCCTGGAAAACCTGGGTCAAGACGGCACGGCCTTTCTCGTTGACCGCTACCGTCAGCCCGGTGCTGGTGGGGACGGCCGTGGCCGCCTACGACGGCACCTTTCACCTGGTGAACTTTCTGGCGGCGCTGTTCTCATCGCTGTTCCTGCAGGTAGGAGCAAATTACTTCAACGAATATTTCGACTATCGTTACGGACTCGATAGCCCCGAGTCTCTGGGTTCCAGCACGGTCATCTTCCGGCACGAAATGACGGCCGCGCAGGTGCTCGGGGGCGGCATCGCCAGCTTTGCGATTGCCACTCTTAGCGGCCTGCTGCTGATCTACCTGGCCGGTCCCGCGATTATCCTGTTCGGGCTGGCCGGGATGATCATCGCTTACTTCTACAGCGCGAAGCCGTTCAAGTTCGCCACGCGCGGGCTTGGCGATATCCTGGTCTATATCGCGATGGGGTTTTTGATGATATGGGGAGCGTACTATGTACAGATTCCCCACTGGTCCTGGTCGGCTTTCGCAGCCAGCATACCCGTTGGCTTTTTAGTCACGGCCATCCTCAACATGAACAATGTGCGCGACTACCAGGACGACCTGGCGGTGCATAAGCGGACGCTGCCCGTGCGTTTCGGCCAGGTATTTGGCCAGCGCTTCCACGCGTTTCTGCTGCTAGGCAGCTATATTGCGGTGAGCATCTTCGTCCTGCTGGGGCTGCTGCCGCTGTACAGCCTGGCGGTGTGGATCACCTTTCCCCTGGCATTCAACAACGTGCGAGCGGTGCTGGCCGCAACCGATCGTAAAGCGTTCGCCATTGGCATCAAGCGCACGGCGCAGCTACACTTGCAATTTGGAGCGATGCTGGCGCTGGGGATCGCGGCGGTGACGATACTGAGATCATTGGGAGTGTAATGGACAGGCAGGATTGGATTGGACAGCAATTAGGCAACTATCGCATCCTACGACTGGTGGGACGTGGCGGCTTTGCCACGGTCTACGCCGCCGAACATGTCTACCTCAAAAGCCTGGCGGCGCTCAAAATTCTCCATCTCCAACTCGCAGACGAGCAAGCCGCACGATTCCTACGCGAGGCACAAACCCTGGCACGCCTCACGCATCCATACATCGTGCGTGTACTTGATTTCGCAGTGCAAGACGGAACTCCATTTCTGGCGATGGAGTATGCTCCCGGTGGGACTTTACGCCAGCAGCATCCCAGGGGCGCGCACGTGCCCCTGGAAACCATCGTCTCCTATGTGCGTCAGGTGGCCTCTGCTTTGCAGTATGCCCATGACCAGCGGCTCATTCACCGTGATATCAAGCCCGAGAATATGCTGCTCAATGAGCACGGGGAGGTGCTGCTATCGGATTTTGGCTTGGCCATGCTCATGCCACACACGCTCTCAGGGAGCACCCATGCCGTGGATCAGTCAATTGTGGGGACTGTACACTATCTGGCTCCTGAACAACTGCAGGGCCAACCGCAGCCAGCCAGCGATCAGTATGCATTGGGCGTCGTGGTCTACGAGTGGCTGTGTGGTAACCAACCCTTCAGCGGTTCCCCCATCGAAATTGCCATGCAGCAAATCTCAGCCCCACTACCTGCCTTACGCACACAATTGCCTGAACTTCCACCGGCCATTGAGGAGGTCGTACTGCGTGCGCTTGCCAAAGAACCGAAGCTCCGTTTCCCTTCCGTACATGACTTTGCCACAGCCCTGCAACACGCCTGTCAAGAAAACGTGTTTCTGCATGCTACACCATTCATGGCCCCAATACCTGGAGCAGTTCCACCCATGCCCGAACCAGTGTGGAAGGTGCCGAGCGTCTTCACGCCGCTGATAGGGCGTGAGCAAGACGTCGCAGCTATCTGCGAACTGCTCTCGCGCTCGGAGATCCGCCTGATCACGCTCCTTGGGACCGGCGGCATCGGCAAGACTCGCTTGAGCCTAGAAGTTGCTAATCAAATGCGAGCATCCTTTGCCAATGGCATTTGCTTTGTTGCGCTGGCTTCAATCAGTGACCCTGATATGGTAATGCTCGTCATTGCTCACGAGCAGGGGATTCAGGAGAGCGGAACGCAGCCCATCGTTGAGCAAGTAAAGACGTTTCTGCAAGACAAGCATATCCTGCTGATCCTGGATAACTTTGAGCAGGTGGTGACCGCAGCGCCACAAGTGGCAGAGCTACTTGCTGCTTGCACGAGACTCAAGGTGATGGTCACGAGCCGTGCCACGCTGCATATTCAGGGAGAACAGGAGTTTCCTGTCCCCGTGCTGGCTCTGCCTGACCTCGCTCACCTTCCCCGGAGCGAGGAACTCGTGCAGTACGGGGCGGCAGCCCTCTTCCTGCAGCGTGCTCGTGCGACCCTGCCCACCTTCCAGTTCACTCCTGCCACTGCGCGTGCAGTGGCGGAGATCTGTGTACGCCTGGATGGACTGCCGCTGGCAATAGAGCTGGCAGCGGCTCGCATCAAACTGCTTCCACCCCAGGCATTGCTCGCTCGGTTGAGTCAACGGTTGCAGATCTTGACAAGCGAGGCCCGAGATGTGCCAGCACGCCAGCAAACGCTGCGCAACACCATCACCTGGAGCTACGACCTGTTGAATAGCGAAGAGCGATGGCTCTTCCGGTGGCTCTCTGTCTTCGCCGGTGGCTGCACATTGGAAGCGATAGAGGCGGTATGTCAGGGTGTAGGCGATAACGAGATAGATGTGTTGAATACTGTTTCCTCGCTGATCGACAAGAGCCTCGTGCAGCAGGCAGAGCAGGAAGCTGGGGATCCACGTCTTAGCATGCTTGAGACCGTTCGTGAGTATGGGCTGGAATGTCTGGGTGAGAGCGGAGAGATTGAAGCATGTCAAAGGGCGCGTACCCGGTATTATCTCGCGTTTGCTGAGGAGGCAGAACCGCAGCTCAAAGGAGCGCAGCAAGTTGCATGGTGGAAACGCCTGGAGCGGGAGCAAGGGAACCTGCGAGCCGCCCTGGCCTGGCTGATTGGACAGGAGGAAGGCGAGTTGGCTCTGCGCTTGAGCGGAGCCCTGTGGTGGTTCTGGAACATCCGGGGGTACTGGAGCGAGGGATGGCGCTGGCTGGAAGCGGCCCTGGATCTCCCACAGGCGCAAGCACGAACGGCGAGCCGAGCCAAAGCGCTCTGTGGTGCAGATACGTTCGCCTTGCGCCTGGGTCATCCTTACGCTCGCTCGCTGCTCGAAGAAAGCGTGGCCATCTACCGGGAGCTAGGAGATAAGCACAGCCTCGCCGAAGTGCTGAGCTGGTTAGGATTGAGCATGTCCTATCAAAGCAACCTTGCTGCAGCCCGTATGCCGCTGGAAGAGGGCGTGGCGCTCGCGCGAGAGGTGGGAGATCCCTGGATTCTTGCCAATGCGCTCCTAAATTTAGGAGCTTTCATGGACGAACAGGGTAACTTCAAGCAGGCACGCCTTTTCCTGGAAGAAAGCGTGACGCTCTACCGAGCGCTCAAAGATCAGCATTCGCTCTCGTACTCGCTTTGCAGACTGATAGAGGTGGCACTGTCTGAGGGTCAGGTGATGCAAGCGGCAACCTTGGCCCAGGAAAATCTCGCGGTGGCCCGCGAACTGGATAACGGACCAGATGTTACCAGAGTTCTGTACTGGGTGGCGCTGACACAGGCATTTCAGGGCGATACTGGGCAGGCAGCAAGACTGCTTGAGGAGTGCCTGGCACTGGCCCGAGAGCAGGACAACAAGGGTCAAATCGGGAGCGCGCTGCTTACTCTGGGAGGGATTGTCCTGTACCAGGGGGACCTACCGCGGGCAGAGACGTGTGTGCAGGAAAGCCTGACGCTCTTGAGAGAACTGGGCACCAAGAGTCAAATGGCAGTGGCATTGAGTCTGCAGGCGGAGATCAGACTGCTCCAGGGGAATCTCACACAGGCGAGAGCGATCTGCACAGAGGCCGTGTTGCTGGCAAGGGAAATAGAGCATCACTACGGCCTAGGTGTGAGTCTCATCGCTTTGGCCAAGGTCAGTGCAGCCGAAGGACAGGCGGAGCAAGCCGCACGCCTTTTCGGTGCCGCTGAACCCCGACTAAATCCGAGGACAGAATTGGATCCGTTTGAACGGGCGGACTATGAACGCCTGGTGGAGGCTGTGCGAGCGCGATTGGGGGAAAAGGTCTTTGCCGCCTTGTGGGCCGAAGGACGCGCTATGACACCTGAACAAGCGCTCGCAGCACAAGAACCAGCGACAATGTCCGAAAAGATTCCTCTAGAGCCGCAGCCGACCACGACTACAAAGACATCACTTCTCCATTCCGCCGGATTGACCACGCGCGAGGTCGAGGTGCTGCGATTGGTGGCGCTGGGACTGACCAACACTCAGGTAGCCGAACAACTTGTCGTCAGTCCTCGCACCATCAACTTCCATCTAACTTCGATCTACAGCAAGCTCCAGGTCTCCTCGCGCGGCGCCGCCATCCGCTACGCCATCGAGCACCACCTGGTCTAACACCTCATTGCTTTTTTCCTGTTGATCTTCTGCTTTGCCTCTCTGTACTCTTTTGCGCCAGGGGAATTCTTCCAGTCGTAATTGCCTCAAGCTAGACCGGGCAGGTATTCATCCGGGTAGGTGAGGTCATGCTGGTAATTCTAACAGGGTACATGTGAAACTGGTCCCTCTTGACCTCGCATAAACTGGTAATGACATCTGGTAATTCTACAGATGTGCCATACGCCTGCGCTCAGTAGACTATGAGCAGGAGTTTTCACTTTGTGGAGGCGAAGGTATGGCAAGCAGTATAATTTATGCTCATCGAGCAGCGAAAAAAATAGAGAACAAGCCTGGTTCAGTAAGGCTCAACGGTGAAATTATGCAGTGGTGTATCACTATCTGCTCCATCGTCGTCGGGCTTTTCGCCCTCTTCTTCTTTGCCCACATGGGAGGGATGTTCGCCCAGATAGGACCCTGGATAATTCTGGCTGTGAGCCTGCTGGTCCAGAAAACAGTCAAGGTGAAATGAAGTTAGCCTTATGGTAGAATCTAACTAAATGCATTTTAGAGGGATGAATGATGAGCGTCAACTTAGAAGAAAAATTTCGCGAGACGGGGGGCAAGCGACCCTACGTGCAGCGCCTCTTCGGGCGCATTGCCCGCGTATACGACCCGATGAATCGCCTGATGAGCTTAGGGCTGGACCAGCGCTGGCGTGCTGTTGCCGCGCGTCACCTGGCCCTGGGAAGCGGCGAAGTGGGGCTTGACCTGGGCGCCGGTACGGCGGACCTCTCCATTGCAGTAATTCGCCAGGCTGGAGCGGGAGCGCGTATGATCGGTATGGACATCACGCCGGAGATGCTGGAGATTGGACGCGCTAAGGTCAACCGACTGGGCTTGCAGGACAGGATCGAATTGCGCGCCGGGGATGCCGAGCACATCGATTTGCCCGACAACAGCGTCGACGGCTGCTGTTCCGCTTTCACAGTGCGCAACCTGAGCGATATTCGACAGGGATTCTGCGAGATGCTGCGCGTGGTGCGGCCGGGAGGACGAGTCGTCTGCCTGGAAATCAGTCACCCCCCTGGCAGGATACTCGGCCCCCTCTTTCATTTCTACTTTTACAGGCTCGCCCCGCTCTTTGGAACCATCTTAGGCAAGGCCTTTGAAGAATACAACTACCTGCCGCAATCTCTCACGAATTTCCCCGGCGCGCCCGCGCTGAAGGCGCTGATGGAAGAAACGGGTTGGAGCGATGTGCGCTTTTACCGCCTCACTGGTGGTATAGTTGCAGTGCATGTTGGCACGAAACCGGAGTGATTTCATGGATGTACTTAAAAATATAGGGAAGTGTATGTTATGCCATGGACGCCATTAGCCGAGCGATTCGCGAACTTGCCGCTCATTCTTGCAGGCCCTATGCTGCGCCGCACGGAGCCGCGCGCCGTTACGGTCTGGCTTGCGCTGAAGGAGCCACGAATGGTGACGCTGCGCATTTACGCCCGCGACGCCGGGGGCGGTCTCGTCCAGCAGCTTGAAGGGACGCGGCACACGGTTCGCCTCGGGGATCACCTGCATATCGTTGCTGTTACGGCCCGCGCCACGAGCGGAGACGAGCAGTTGGCCTGGGGTGGGCTCTATTATTATGACCTTTTCTTCCAGTCTGACAGCACCACTGAAGGCCTGATGGCAGTCGGCCAGCTCAACACGCCGGGCATCCTCAACTCCGATCCTTCTCTGGCCGTTCCTTTGCATCGTTTAGTCTATCCAGGACATCCACTTCCTGGCTTTGTCCTGCCGCCCGAGGACCTGAACCACGTCAGTCTGCTGCACGGCTCCTGTCGCAAACCGCAGGGGGTGGGCAAGGAAATGCTCTCGGCCCTCGACACTATCCTCGAAGCAGCGGCCCGGGATGCAGCGAACCGCCCGCAACAACTCTTTATGACCGGCGACCAGATCTACGCCGACGACGTGGCCGCCTCCCTCTTATTCGCGCTGACCGACGCGGGCAAATTCCTCCTGCAAGGGAACCAGGAAGAGGTGCTCCCGCTGGTGAATGCACCCGCCGGCACGCTGGCGCCGGGAGGGCGCAGCGCGACCGTACGCAACAGGGCCATGTTGACGACCACCTCGCCGGAAAATCACCTGCTGGCATGGTCTGAATACGCTACGATGTACCTCTTCGCCTGGTCGGATGTCCTATGGCCGGATGAAATGCCCGGAGCAGGGGATATATGGAAGGTTTACCCGGGGGCACAACCCGAGGACGCGCAGCAAAAGAAGGTGCAGGGAAAGTACGAGGACGAGAGGGAGAGGCTACACGAGTTCTGTGCAACGCTGCCCCAGGTACGCCGGGCGCTGGCGAACATCGCCACGTACACCATCTGCGACGACCACGACGTGACCGATGACTGGTTTCTCGATGGCGCGTGGTGCAAGCGCGTGCTGGCCAGCCCGCTGGGGAAGCGCGTGGTGCGCAACGCGCTGCTGGCATATTGCCTGTTCCAGGCCTGGGGCAACACGCCAGATCAATTCGAAGAGGCAAACGGTACAGCCCTCCTGGATGCCATCAATGGATGGCGTGGTGACGAGTCTGACCCGCGCGCCGCTACCATTGCCGAGATTACCGGTCTGCCCGCCTCTTTCGACGAAGGCAGCGGCGAACTGCCGCGTTCTGAGAGGGCGCTGCACTGGTACTACACCATTCCCGGCCCGCACCACCATACTATCGTCATGGATACGCGCACACAGCGCCTCTACCGCTCTCCCAAGGAGTTTCCCGGGCTGTTATCGCCAGGCGCGATGCAGCGACAGATTATTGAGGCCGCACGTAAAGATGCAGAGGTCACGGTGATTATTTCGGCCGCCCCAGTGCTCGGGGTAGGCTTCCTCGAGGCCATCCAGTTCTGGAGCCGCCTGCGCTTCAGAGACAATTACGCGTTCGACCGGGAGGCATGGAACCTGGAGTGGGGCACGTTTCAAACGTTCCTGAGCAAGGTCAGCGCTATGAAGCGCGTCGTATTCCTTTCGGGGGACGTGCATTATGCCTTCGGAGCGAGTCTCGAATACTGGGATCGTCACACGAAAGCGACGGCTAAGATCGTCGATTATACCTCCAGCCCTCTACGCAATGAAGGGTCGAGCACTAAGATGGCGGTCCTTGCCGCGGGCTACCCGCAGCTCTATCACCTGCTGGGGCGAGTTGATATGCCAGCGGTAGATTTCTTCGCCTGGGATATGGTCCCCGGGAAACGGCACATTGCCAAAAGAATGCTCGGCATCATATGGTCACGGGCCTACGAGTTCTGGTGGTCGATACCAAGATTTATAGATGCGCTGCGCTCTCCCTACGAGATCGTATTGCCCGCCCGGGGATGGCCGAAGGGAGCGTTCAACTTGCTGCCGCCGGACCGCAGTTATCGCTTGCAGTACCTGCGCGACACGCATACCAAGCCCAGGGATCTACATTCCGTGGCGAAGCCATCGCTCAGGGCGAGGCTTTCCAGGCTGAAGTCCAGGTCGATCGGTGTGGCTTTAGCAGGGGTAACGCTCGTGCAGTCTACGATTTGGCGTACCATGAGGAGGCTGGTGAGAAGGGCGCAGGCGCCAGGGCAGGTGCCGAGGGGAGCACGTCACATTGTGCGCGGGGCGATCAGGGGTTCCGAACTGCTGGACCGCAGGCTGGAGAAACGCAAGAATATGCTGGCGGAGGTGATTCTGCACCGCGAGGAGTGGCTGAGCAAGTGGAAGGCCGGGGCGCATATCGTCGGCTATGCAAACATCGGCGAGATCTGTTTCCGCTGGACCGCCGAAAAGAAAGAGGTGTTCCAGCGCCTGTGGTGGTGGCGCCCCGATGATACTGAATGTCCTACGGTGGCGACGGAGTACCAGGAGACGCTGGATTTGCCGGAAGCGGGCGAGGCGCCTGAGCTGCCGTGAGAGCATCAGGAGCTGTGTATACTCGTCGTGAAGGCAGCCAGCATAATCAGCACTAATAAACCAAGCCACAACACTAAAAAGAGCGCCAGGGAATGAAAGACGATGCCAAGCAGGGCAGCACTGACCAGCATGCCACTGGTCAGCATGAACACGCGCAAGTTTCTGGCGATCAGCGTCCACACCAGCGGCAACGAGATAACGCTGAGAGAGAACAGGAACCAGAGCGATTGCGGCGCAACTCCCAGGAGATACAAAACTATCCATACCGCAGCCCCGACGAGCAAATCTATAGCAAAGAGGGAGGAGATCTCTTTCCAGATATTACGCCTTTTCGGTCCCCTGGCTCGCGGTGGCCGGGCTGGAACTGACCCGTTTACCGCCGGGTACACATAGACCATCTCAAACGACGAAGAGTCCTCGAATGCCTCTTCCAGCGCTAGCGCAAACTCCTGCACGCTGCCAAAGCGCCGCCGTGGGTCCTTGGCCAGGGCTCTTAACACCACGTCCTCCACGGCAGGCGGAATAGTAGGAACCCAGCCGGAGAGAGGCGGTGGGGCAGCAGACAGGTGCTGGTGCATGATTCTGGATGATGAGCCCTGAAAGGGTAACACCCCACACAGCCACTCGTACACCACCACACCCAGGGCGTACTGATCGCTCGCCAGGCAGGGCTCCCCGCGGATCTGCTCGGGGGCCATGTAGGCGATGGTGCCAGCTCCCGCCTTCCAACGAGAAGCTCTTACCTTATGCGTAAACATGGCGATACCAAAATCGCTGAGCAAGACCTGAGAGTTGTCTCCAAGCAGCAGGTTCTCTGGCTTGATGTCCTGGTGAATGAGATTATTATCGTGAAGATAGTGCAAGGCACCGGCAATTTGCCGCACATACGCGATAACGGTCTCCGGATCAAGTCGCTCACCCCGGGGGTGATATCGACGTAATGTGCCGTATGGAGCATAGTCCATCACAAGAAACGGTGTGCGGCCTTCGAGGCCAAATTCCAGGACCCTCACGATATGCGGATGTATCAGGTGCGCCGCGATACGCGCCTCGGTATAAAATTTGTCCACGTCAGTATCTGTCAACCATGCGCGCAGAACTTTGATCGCTGCCTGAGTACCCAAATGTATGTGTTCGCCTAGATATACACTAGCGAAGCCCCCCTTGCCTAACAACCTGACCAAGCGATAATTGCCGAAGCGTCGCTTTGAGAAATGTGCCATCGAAGGAAGTTCAAAAGTGCTCATTATATTAATCCTTATCGAACAATTTTGGTCTTCATTGAATGCGCTAATGTAGTGGGACCTCTATTCTCAGCCGCCAGGTAGATTGTAGCTATTTGCATATGCCAAATTATTGATGAAGGCTGACAGAAGAATGACAGGACAATTATTCACCTATCCTGGTCCCACGAAGCTTTCAATATGTCAGACGATGCACAACGGCGAAAATGAGATGATAGAGGTCACTGCATAGTGGGCAAGGAGGCAATGGCTCTTGTGGCAAGCCCCACTTGGCTCTTGTATTCACAGGCTGTTTCTGAGAAAATAGGCCTCTCAGCTTTCTTCCTGGAAGGCAGATTTTTTAAAGATAGGTACCAGCTTCTCTCAGGGGCATAACTTATGAGCCGTGCTTTCGCTACCGTTATTTTTGGCCTTGCCGCTTCCTTATGCTGGGGAAGCGGCGATTTCAGTGGTGGTCTCGCCTCTCGCCGCGCCAACGCCTCAAGCGTTGTGACAGCCGCTTACGCGGTTGGGTTTGTGCTGCTGGTGGCGCTGGCGCTGATCTGGAGAGAGCCGTTTCCCGCCCCACTCGACATTGTCTGGGGAGGACTTGCCGGATTGGCGGGAGCTATAGGATTGATTGCGTTCTACACGGCGCTGTCCATTGGACGTATGGGGATCACCGCCCCCGTTTCCGCGGTGCTGACTGCTACCATCCCCGTCCTCTTCAGTACATTCACAGAGGGATTGCCCAACCTGCTGCAACTGGGCGGTTTCGGGCTGGCCCTGCTGGCGATAGGGCTGATATCACGTCCAGAACGATCTGCAGGGCGCCCAGAGGGACTCGGGCTGGCGCTGCTGGCCGGTTGTGGTTTTGGCTGCTTCTTCATCCTCATCAGCCGGGTGAACCACGACTCGACCTTCTGGCCCCTGGCGGTTGCGCGCTTCTCCTCTGTGCTCTTTTTGCTGGTCGTAGGGGGGATACGGCGGAAACCTGTGCTGCCCAGGATGACGGCTGTCCCTCTCGTATTGATCGCAGGAGTACTAGACGCCATCGGAAATGCTTTTTTCCTGCTCGCTGCTCATGCAGGCCGTCTTGACGTCGCAGCCGTTCTCTCCTCCCTCTATCCTGCAGCAACGGTGCTGCTAGCGGCGCTCGTTTTGCGAGAGCGCGCGACGCGCATACAGGCTGTGGGTATCCTGCTGGCGCTGGTGGCGGTTCCGTTGATCTCTGCATAAACAGGCGCTTGTTCGTCTTACTTCACAGAAGCTCTCATCCACCTGGGGTAGTAAGGCGGGCGCGAGTCGTTAGTGCAAAACAAGAGACTTGATAGGAAATGGGGAGTGCTGAGGTTGGGGGAGGTATTCCAGGCAGAGCCGCCCCCCACCCCAGCGCCATAAATGTCGCGGCTACGCCCAACTATATGCCGGATTATTTTGTGAAAGCTCATAATGTCGCGGCTACGATCAAATTTGGCAGGCAGTACAGACTATTTAGAGGAAGAAAAGATGCGTACAAACCAGGTAAAAGAAAAACTCAAGCGGGGAGAACCCGTGCTGGGGGCATGGTTGAGCCTTCCCAGCGTTCCCTCAGCAAGAATCATGGCGCGGCTCGGCTTTGATTGGCTCGTCGTGGATATGGAACACAGCGCGCAGAATCCTGTGCTCATGGCTGATATGGTTGCGACCATCGCCGATGCCGGGACCTGTGCTCCCATCGTGCGTATTCCTGGGAATAGCGTCGAGTGGTTCAAGTGGGCGCTGGACGCAGGAGCATGGGGCATAGTGGTCCCGATGGTCAATACGCGTGAAGAGGCGCAACGGGTGGTAGAGTACGCGAAGTATCCTCCGCCTGGCAGTCGCAGTATCGGCGGGGCTTTCGGCCCGTACGGGTTCGGCATCACCAACTGGCCAGATTATGCGCGGGCGGCGAACGATGAAACTATCGTGGCCGTCCAGATTGAGAGTTCGCTTGCGCTCGAGAATCTCGATGAGATTCTCTCTGTGCCGGGAATAGATGTGGCATTCGTCGGGCCGAACGATCTCCACGCTCAACTCGGTCTCACACCAAGTACCGAAGGCGCTGAACCCGAATTTGTAGAGGCCCTGGAACGTATTAAGATGGGAGCGAGGAAACATCACGTTGCCCTTGGCATTTTTAGTGGTAATGGAGAGGCCGCGGCTGAACGAGTACGTCAGGGCTTCCAAATGATCAGCGTAACGACCGATATCAGTAGTATGATCGCTGCTGCAACGGCTAACTTGCGCAAGGCACGCGGGTAGTACTACAGGGGAGAAAGAAAGGACGAGCATGGCGCAAGCACATGTCTGGACGGGAAGAGCGCTGCAACCCGCGGCCCTGGCTGTACTTGAGGGCCTGGCTACCGTTTCTGTCAGCAGCATAGGCGAACGCAATGATTGGTACGCGGAAGCAGCGACGGCTGATGCGATTATTGTTGCAGGCGAGACGTTTGTGACAAATGAGGTGATGGATCGCATCGGCCCACGCCTGCGTATTATTGCTCGCACCGGCATTGGTGTAGACCGTATTGACCTCGACGCGGCGACCCGGCACGGTATCCTGGTCGTGAATACTCCTGATGGACCAACCGAGTCCACTGCTGAACACACGATTGCACTGCTGCTCAATCTATGCAAACAAGTTATGAGCAGTGATCGCATTCTGCGCGCAGGACAGCCTTACCCGGCACTTAAGGAACTGACGCCCGGCCTTGAGGCGGCTGGCGCCGTGCTGGGGCTCGTTGGCCTGGGACGCATTGGGAGTCGTGTTGCAGTGATAGCGCGCGTTCTCGGCATGAAGGTGATAGCATTTGACCCGTTCATCACACCCGAGCGAGCCAGTACGCTCGGCGTGGAACTGGTTCCTTCGCTGGCGGAGTTGCTGCCTCACGCTCATGTCGTCTCCCTCCATTGTCCTGCCACAGCGGAAACCTATCACATCATAAATGCCGGGACCTTGAACCTGATGCCCAAAGGGAGCTACCTGATCAATGTCGCACGGGGAAGCTTGGTCGACGAAGCTGCCCTGCTCGAGGCATTACGCTCAGGCCACCTGGCGGGCGCAGCACTGGATGTCTTCGACCCTGAACCCGCGGTGACCAATCATCCTCTCTTCACGCTGCCCAATACCATCTGCACGCCGCACACCGGCTCGTACACCAGCGCCAGTGTGCTTCGCATGCAAGTCATGGCCTGTGAAGAGATCGCCAGCGCTCTACGTGGCGAGCGCCCAACGAATCTTGTGAATGCCGAAGTCTGGGGCCTGTTACCTCATCCTTTCCCTGACTTTGTTGAGCGTGATGGCTCGAACCACACTGCTGGCCGCTGACACGATACGCGCGGTCCCGACCACAGGCGCGATCGCGATGAGTGTTCCTACCACACGCTCTGGGTCAATACCGGCCTTATGACCGGCCAATAGTGTTGTCGTTTGTCGGCGCTACAAGTGCAGTATAATATCTATTGAAATCGGCTCATCTGCATGTTTCGTACGCTTCTGGGAATAGAAAGGAGAACGGTGCTCCCTCCCGATCCCCTAATGAGTTTTCACAAATTAATCCGGGTATGTGGTGGGTTTCTCCTGGGCCGATAAATCGGCGATGGCCGCGATAAATCGGGCCCTACAGGCGTGCCGTCGCCGTTCACGATACCCTGGATATTTCATTAAAGTTCACAACGGGATGGGTGACCGCACCAAATGCTTTTATGAACATAGCATCGAACGCACGTATTTACGATCTTGAACAGCCGCGCTACTTCGGTGCCCCGATCTATCCAAGTCACGCGCCCGGCTACTTTTACACGCTCCATCGCCATCACGAGCGCGGTATGGCCGAGGCCAGGACGAGCGCGACCGGTTTTATGTACACGACAGAGCACTCGGGTACCCACATCGATGCCCTGTGTCACCAGGCCGAGGATTTACACATGTATGGTGGTCGAGAGGTTGATACCAGCATTCAAACGCCACATGGTTTCACAGAACTGGGCGTGGAGACGATTGCTCCACTGATTACGCGCGGGGTATTGCTTGATATGGCGCGTCACCGGGGTGTAGATTACATAGGAGCTGGGAACCCGATCAAGCGTGACGAGCTAGAAGCCGCGGCTCAAAACCAGGGAGTCCCGGTAGGTGAGGGTGATGTTGTGCTGCTGCGCACTGGTAACGGCGCATTGTGGAAGGACCCGCCTGCGTATTTGCAAGCAGGAGGGGTGAACGCAGGCGTATCCTCCTGGCTTGCCAGCAGAGGAATCAGAGCAGTGGGAGCCGACAATGTGGCCTGGGACGAGGTTGGCGTTGTCGACCCCGATCTTAAGGTAACGCTGCCCGGTCATCTGATCCTGCTCGTACGTCATGGAATCTATATCATAGAAAACCTCTTCCTGGAGGAACTGGCTCGCGATCAGTGCTACGAATTTACATTCATCTGCCTGCCTCTCAAGCTGCGAGGAGCCACCGGCTCGCCCGTGCGCCCGGTTGCCATCGCAAATGGGGAATAAAGTAGTATTGGCGGAGGCACAAGAGATGATTTCCCTATCCAATGATCAAGTTCGCCTGCTACGCCTGCGCGCCCAGCGGCTTACCCCCAGGTCTCGAGATAGCGTTTCCGATGTCGCGCTCCTGGTGAAGGAACTGTGTGGTATCCAGGCGCAGGATGCACGCGCTGCAGCGCTCGCCCTGCGTGTTCGCAGCGCCGGGTTGGTCGCTGCCGATGTCGAGCATGCGCGAGTGCAAGAGCGTACGATCACCCGCACGTGGGGCCAGCGAGGCACGCTGCACCTGCTGGCGACAGAGGATCTGGGCTGGCTCCTGCCGCTCTTTAGTCCTGTGTTTATTGCAGGCGGCCAGCGACGGCGAGCCGAATTGGGCTTAGACGAGGACACGTGCGCAAGAGGTATCCGCGTTATCCGCGATGTGCTTGCCAGCCAGGGACCATTGACTCGAGCTGACATCGTCGAGCAGTTGGCCATCCACGGCCTCCATATCGAAGGCCAGGCCAGACCCCACCTACTGTACCGGGCAGCGCGCGAAGGCGTCATCTGCCTGGGGCCTGACCGTGGCGCAGAGCCGACCTATACTCTCCTCAGCGACTGGGTGGAGCAAGGACACGCGCTGCCGCAGGAAGCGGCATACGCTGAACTCGTACTCCGTTACCTGGGCGCCTATGGTCCAGCTACACCAGAAGACATGGCGGCATGGTCAGGTTTGCCCATAAGCAGGATACGGGCAGCATGGCGACACAGTGTGAACCAGCTCATGGAGGTGGAGGCTGGCGGCTTGGCCGTGTGGATGCTCAAGACGCGCGCGGCATGGCTGGACGAACCGCACACAGCGGACCGGGTCGTGTGCCTGCTGCCAGGCTTTGATATCTACCTGCTCGGCTACCAGAAGCGCGACCTGGCGGTGCCCCAGCAGCATGCAAAACGCATCAACGCAGGAGGCGGCATACTGCACCCGGCGCTGCTGGTGGATGGTCGTGCGGTCGGAACCTGGAAGAGCCTGCGCAAAAAGAACCACCTGGAGGTGATAGTAGAGCCATTTGACCAGCTCGAGCCCGAGGTATATCCAGGGCTGGAGGCCGAGGTCGCCGATCTCGCTCGCTTCCTGGAGGTGAAGGCTTCGCTGCAGGTGAAGACGGCGTCCTAGCGATGGTCCCGGCATAATCAGGTGATTGTTCGTCGAATCTGCTATAATACAGGGAAACACAGCCGTTATGAAGTCGAGGTCATATGGCATCTCAGAACAGACCAGAGAACCCGGCAAGTACCTTGGAAGCGCTGAGCGTCTTTGCACAGAGAGATCAGCTTGAACCTCCTGAAACCTATAGAGCCGCGCTCGATGCTGTGAGGGAGGTGCTCTCTCAACAAGGGGGTCTGCTGCACCTGCCCGACCTGCCCACCATCGTCATTCCCGACCTGCATGCCCGCAGAGCGATGCTCATCGCTCTTATCAGCGCGCAGCTCGAGGAAGGTCCTTATGCTGGCAGACAGGTCTTTGAGCTCTTACAACAAGGGCTGATCAATGTGGTTTGCGTCGGCGATATTGTGCATTCGGAAGAGCGGTCTCACTGGGTGATCAATACTGATGGAGAGTGGACAGCCGAGCTTTTAGACAAAGAAATGGTGCGCTCGCTGGGAGCGGCGGCTATGGTCATGTACCTCAAGATGCAGTACCCCGACCATTTCCATTGCTTGCGAGGCAGCCACGACGACCTGGCCGGAGAACTGGAAGCAGGCTTCAGAAAGTACGTCGGGCTCAAATATAATGACCAGGGGGAAATGGTATTCGTCGATGATCGCCCTGTCTTGACGGCCGACAAAGGCGAAGTCGAAATTGTCCGCGACTGGGTGCTGAGCAGAGAAGGGTGGGGGCCATCGTTTGTAGACGCCTGGGGGCAGTTTGACAGAGCGCTCCCGCTGTTGGCGCAAGGGGTCTATTATGTGATCAGCCATACTCTGCCTCACGTCCCATTGTCCGCAGAGGAGATACGCGATCCCCATCGACCGCGCGAGGTCACCAAAGAGCTGACCTGGCGCAGGGGAGCCACCAGAGTCGCCATCGAAGGAACCCTGGAGCAGCTTGGCATCAAGGACACCGTCCAACGCTGGTTTCATGGACATACCCCGGTCCCCCAGGAGCAGCATGGCGGGAAATATGCAGAAAGCCTTGATGGCCTGCTGCTCCGCCTGAATAACCAGAAACAATATGTCTTTGCATATGTGCCTGCCTCGACAGATGAGCGACGCTTCGATCCCACCAGAGATGTGTATATCAAATCTCCGGCGGAAGACACCTTCCATAGATAAGAGTATCTCTCAGCCTTTCGGGGGGCATTCCAGCAACCGCATCGACGGGCCAGCGGGGGCACGTGGTCTGAAGATCGTTGACATCCAGTTCGACGGGTCGAACTGGATGTGGACCTCGACCTCTCCCGCAAAGTACTCGGTCCCTCCCTGTGAAATACACGAGAAGGGAACGAGTACTTTCAGCAAAGGACGCTATTGCTGCCGTGGTGCGGTTGTCGCCTCCAGCCGCTCACGCATCTGGTCGAAGGTGGCTGCATCGATCTCACCCCGCGCGTACCTCTGGCGGAGTATGTCTAAGGCGGAAGGCTGAACCGGTGGCATGTTATAATTGTAGAAAGGTACCTGCCTGTGCCTGAAGCTGAACCGGCGTAGCGCAAACCCGATGAGCAGCGCCAACAGAACGATCCAGAAGAACTTACCCAGGAACAACAACGGCAGTAGAAACAATAGGCCGTGTCCAAATCCCCATATCATGGAAATTCTCTCTCTCTGTGTTTACTCATGGTCGTGGCAACATGCTCTACTCCAGGCATTGCCTGATGTATTGTGCGATATCACCACGGCTCCAATCTGTTCTGTGAACGATACGATATATCGTTTTACTCTTTAGAACAACGCGATATATCGTTATATTCCTGTATACGATATATCGCGTCCCGGGTTGTAGAACAGGAGCAAGCGAGAGTCAACATGATGTTTGGACACTCCAATGGTGCCCTGACCGCCGCAGCGGTTGCCGCGACCTTTCCGGAACGCGTGCAAGCGGTCATCTTAGACTGCTACACGCCGCCGTGAGGCATTCGTCACCGGCAGGTCAACAGCACTCCTCATATGGAGCACCAATGGTGACGGATCAAGCGCTCCACGCCTCCAAGGGACTACCACTGCTGGCTCCTCGATCGCTACACTTCGCCGGGAGATGATTACCGCCGGGAGATCGACAACGCTGCTCCTGCGGCGAATCTCTACAGCCGGCACTTTGCTGGCCTGCTCCAGCGCCAGTGCAAACTCCCTCACGCTAGCAAAACGCAGGTGGGGGTCCTTCGCTAACGCCCGTCTGACTACCCGCTCAACAGCAAGCGTGATTTCCAGAAACCGTGAATGCAAGCGTGGCGGCGTCGCATACAGATGTTGTTGCGCTATCTCCCGGTCATTACCGTGGAAAGGCGTATCGCCAGTTAACAGCTCGTAGACGACAACCCCAAGCGCATACTGGTCACTTGCCGGAGAATGCTTTCCTTGCAGTTGTTCAGGCGACATATAGTCGACTGTACCCACGCAACCTTGCGACTCTCCTAAAAAGAACAACCTGGGAATATTGACGGCAAGACCAAAGTCACTGAGCCAGACAGTGTTGCGTGGACCCAGCAATATATTCCCCAATTTGACATCGCGATGGACCAGCCTTCGATCATGGATATACTGCAAGCCATCTGCAATTTGCTTGACATAACTCACGATGGTATCGAGCGAGAACAACATGCCCGCGCGATAGATTTGCTGCAAGGAGCCTCTGCGCGCATAGTTCATCGCAAGAAAGGGAATGTCACCCTCCATACCATACTCCAGGACCTGCACAATATGGGGATGATTTAACCCGGCAAGAGTATGCATCTCTTTGACAAAGCGCTCCCCCTTGTCCCGCGAAGGACTACGCGGCACCTTGATAGCAGCCAGCGTCCCATGGCGCACATGCTCACCCAGGTAGACATTTGCGAAGCCTCCCCGGCCCAGTAAAGAGGTGAGTAGATAGCTGCCAAACTGTTGTCCTAACCAATTGAACATGCTGAAGGTTCTCCTGGAACAAGCTTGGGAAGCGCTTTACGACATAGTCTGCTCTAATGCATCTAAGTGTCCCTGGATACACAAAACTACCTACAAAATTTACGAACATTATAGTTTAACGTATCTTACAGTACAAAAACCCACTTTATGGTACCAGGGCAGCAGAGACAATCTCGACATAAACGCTACGGTCTTGTCCTGAAAATCAGTATACCACACTTCTATCACAAGTTTAACTGACTTTTCACGAACTTGCAAGCACATCAAGGAGTATTTTCAAGACTTTTTGGTATCTTGCAGACAAAGCTTGCTTTTTATGCTGGCGTATGGTAAAATTTTGATAGAATCTAGGCTACCTGACGTTTCAATCACTGTCTGACTAAAAAGTCCGATTTGATCACTCAAGTCGTATTGGATAGTTCGTGCTCGAAGTTACTTTGTTTAAGAAGGGTGAATGGCTCAATGCACAACGAGTTGCTGGATGTGCAGGAAGTAGCTGCTCGTCTACGCGTCAACCCTCGCACGGTATTACGCATGGCGGATAGAGGTGAACTGCCCGGCATCAAGGTGGCACGCCGCTGGCGTTTTCGCAGTAGCGACCTGGACACCTACCTTCAATCGGATCAGTCTTATTCCTCGGAGGAAGCGCTCTTAGAAGAGGAGTTAGCAGGGGAGGCGTTTGCCAATAGAGACGCCCAAAAAGCAGAGCAAAGACAATCCATGACTCCAATGGATAGAGAGAAAGAACAAATCGAGCTAGAGAAACAAAGGTTGTCCTTACAAAAGGAACGCGTGGAGTTATATACCAAGCAAATAGATTATGCCCTTGAGACAGCCAACAAGATGGTCGATATGCTGTATCCAGAAAGCGATGCAAAAACAAAGGCGTTACATTTAGAAGCCCTGCTGGCTAATCTACTACGCTTCGGCAACGCTCAGGATTTAGAACTTGCTTTACCAGCGGCCAAGAACCATCCAGCACGCGTCAACCGGGAACAGGCAGTAACCAGGACACAGCAAACGCACTCTACTTAATTTTCCTGCGCTCTTATCGACGTCCTTCCTTCTAGTTTACTTTCCTGCGAGCCGCGCAACCACCGGGGCAAAGTTCTCCACCTGTCCTTCATAGACCTGAAGGTAGGAGAATCCATAGCGATCGCGCTGCTCAAGCAGATGGGCAACCGCCTGCTCAGTCTGCAGCGGTCTCTTTGGAATTGGCGGCCCTCCTGCCTGGGAGGAGAGATCAGTTCCGCTGTCGGTGATCACCAGGTCGTAAACCGTCTGACTCAGTTCCAGGTCTGCGAAGCGCTTCCCTGCAGTTTCTTTGATCCACGCGATCTTTTGCTCCAAAGAGGCGTCTGTCGGGTCCAGACCTTGCCTGGTTATTCTTGAGCCGATGGCAACGATATCAGCTTCCCTGGCCGCTAACTTGAGCATCCGTTCTCCTGCACCTGCCACGAGAATGGGCATGTGCGGCTTCTGAACCGGCCTGGGATATCCCTTCATCTCTGTAATCGTGTAGTACTTCCCGGTGAAATTGACCGTCTCTTCTGTGAAGAGTTGCTTTATCATCTGAAGGGTTTCCTCAAGATGGCCGACGCGCGTACCCGCGTTCGCAAACGGAATCCCCAGCTGTTGAAACTCGGATGGGCCGACTCCTGCTCCCAGGCCGAGTTCAAAACGGCCCTCGGAGAGCAAATCGAGCGTGGCAGCTTCTCTGGCGAGGAGCACTGGATGACGATACTCATTACAAAACACATAACTGCCAATGCGCAGCGACGTGGTCGCCCCGGCAGCTACAGCCAACGCTGTAAGTGGGGCGAGGCCCCCTATTGTAGGACGGTCTGGCATTAACAAGGTCGCGTAGCCAAGCTCCTCGACTCTGCGGGCAGTCGTGATCCACGCAGTACGCGATGGGGCAGAGGCCGCGACGACGCCAAAACGAAATGGCCGGTGCATACAGGTGATTCTCCTCTCATCATTGGTCAATGTAGTTTTTGGATCATTTAAATTTTAGATATACAGACTATACAATAAATTCTTGGAGGTGTCAAGATAGTCCAACTCAGTCATGTTCACCGAGTGTGAAGAACATCACTTTTCAATCCCTCACCGGCTGTGCCTTCCCGTCGAATCCTGGAACCCTCTCTATCTGGAAAACCCGGCGACGCACCTGCTCAAAGATTCGTTGTGGTAGCCACTGGCGCAGGGCCACCAGCAGGCTGGCGCGAGGGCCAACATAGGAGCGCAGAGGGGGTGCAGCACTGGTCGCAAGTTGCACGATGCGCCTGGCTACTTGCTCGGGATCTGGCCCCTGCTCCACTCCAGCGCGGACGAAGCGCAGCATCGACTGGCGAGCAACCTCATAGACCGCGAGTGGCGCCGCGGGAGGGCGCGCGTCGAATTTCGTGCGAAAAAAACCTGGCTCTACCAGTGACACCTTGATATGAAAAGGACGCAGTTCGTGATACAGCCCTTCGATCATGCCCTCCAGCGCGAATTTGCTGGAGGCATAGAGACTGAGATAGGGCATAGCCACCACTCCGAGGAGAGAACTGACCGTGATTATCTGGCCGCTCCCCTGCTTACGCATGACAGGTAGGACCGCCTTGAGCACGCGTAGCACACCGAAGACATTGGTTTCAAACTGTACACGCGCATCCTCCAGGCTGTTTTCTTCGAGTGCACCTCCCTGGGCAAAGCCAGCATTGTTCACCAGCAGGTCGATGCGCCCGGTACGCTCCAGGATCGTCTGTACGCATGTCTGAACGGATGTCTCCGAACAGACATCAAGTGGAAGCAGTTCAAAGCTGCCAGCAGCGCTGTGCGCAGGAGCACGACTGGTACCAAACACCTGAAAACCCTGCGCTGCCAGAAGGGCTGCGGAGGCCTGGCCGAAGCCGGACGAGGCTCCGGTGACGAGCGCAACTCGTGTCATCTTTGTTCACCTTTCTTTTAGTGTATATACACGTATTTACGCAAAAAAACAACTATCCACTCAAAGGACAATAAGGATACGGGAGGGGCTTTAGCTGGCCGCCGCGACAACCGCAGAGAGGTCGGTCAGCAGGCCTTCGAAGCGTTCCCGGCCAAGCGCGTACACGATCCTTGCCTGTGCTTCTTGCCACAGCGGCCAGGCACGTCCGAGAGCCTGTTCCCCTTCCTGGGTGAGATGCACCAGGCGCATGCGTCGATCTTCGCCTTCCTCAATACGCACCAGGTGCTGTTTGGCCAGCACCTCCAGGTTGCGGGTAAGGGTCGTCCGGTCCATAACCAGGATCCCGGCCAGGCGTTTGATCGTGACTGGCGCCGCCTGGCTAAGCGCGGCAAGCAAGGTAAACTGTGTGATGTAGAGGCCACTTGGGGCCAGGATTTCGTCGTAGAATTGGGTGAGGACACGATCGGTGCGTCGAATCGTTGCGCAGGCGCAGCGTCGCACCTCGTTGATAGCAATCTGATTGCTCATACCCTTTCTCCCTGATATTTGAGTGTATGTACACCTATATCTTACCATGCACATGCTGCGTTGTCAAGAAGGGGATTTCCTGGATTGGACGTAGGCTATCAGCCCCTGGCTCTTGCCCTGCGAAAATGGTGTCAGCACAGTCAGTGGAGTGATACAATGCCTATTTGACAAGGGGTATACTACTTACAGGGAGCTTACTCCTTCGATGTGGATGCTCGCAGACGAAAGAAGGGCGGAAAGCGCTATGTCTCAGGAGGAAACTGTTCGCTCCATGCTCACATCTGCGGATGTGTCTCAACTGCCGATACGCGACCGTGCCGGTCTGGTCATAGAGGCAAGAGATGTCGCCACCGCGATCACCAGGATACGCGAGGCAGAGCATGCCGGTATTCGACAGGCCTGGATGACGCAATCGGTGGGCATGCTGGATACCTTGACGCTCTTTGCCGCCGCGGCAACGCACCCA
>WNEZ01001076.1_pt1 | contig 22592 bp, 17 predicted proteins | sample 5400521 | NCBI WGS metagenome assembly WNEZ01 (sample SAMN13153339, study PRJNA577476) | soil metagenome | isolation source: 120 cm saprolite under Douglas fir tree site 2 hole 1 replicate 1 | place: USA:California | collected 2015-04-18 | reverse complement strand
GTCAATATTTCCAATGATCCTTCCGATTCTGCGAATCCGCAAATCGCCGTAGACGCCACGGGCAACATCAGCGTCGTCTGGGAAAATGACACTATCAACTTGGGTGTTTTCTACGCCCACTCCACCGACGGAGGCGTTAGCTTCTCATCGCCACTGCCTCTTACTACGAATACGAGCGGCTCGTTTGGACCGCAACTGGCCGTCGACGCTACCGGGAACATCTGCGTGGTCTGGGAGGACGATTTCAGCACCCGCGCCCACGTTTCCTTCAGCCGCTCCGCGGATAAGGGCGCAACCTTTTCGACCCCGCAGCTGAATCTTTCCAAGAATTCCACCGGCAACTCCACTGCGCCGATGATCGCTCTGGACGGCGGCGGCAACATCAATGTGGTCTGGGTGGATAATAGTCCCGGCTATTTCGCCATTTTCTTTACGCGCTCTTCGGATAACGGCACAACCTTTTCAACCGCAAAGGGCATATCCAACACCTCCGGCGACTCCGCCAATCCTCAACTCGCGGTGGACGCCAGCGGCAATGTCCACGTCGTTTGGCAGCACAATACGCCTCAGGTGTTCAATAGCGACATATTCTTTGCTCGTTCAGCCGATGGAGGCGCCACATTCACTAACCCGCCGTTGAATCTCTCAGCCAATCCGGGGGATTCGACTAATCCGTGGCTCACCGTGGACTCCGCCGGCAATCTCAATCTGGGTTGGGCTGACACCACGCCGACGATTCGCGGCAATATTCTCTTTTCTCAATCTGCCGATGCCGGTGTGACATTCTCCGCGCCGCAGAATCTCTCGAACGACTTGGGTGGTTCTTCCGAGGTGCAGATTGCCGCCGATAAGAACGGCAATCTCGACGTGGTCTGGTCCGACGGTACGTCCGGCATCAATCAAATCCTGTTCAGCCGTTTCACCAATCCAAAGAAGGCGAACACGCCGCCGGTCGCCAACGCCGGCCCCGACCAAACCCTGCCAGCCGCTGGTCCCGCTGGAACGCCTGTGACACTCAATGGCTCAGCGTCCAGCGACCCGGATGGCGACGCACTTACCTTCGTCTGGACCGAGGGCAGCACGGTTGTGGGCAAGTCTGCGGTTGCGTCGTTGAACGTGACCATGGGCGTGCACACGTACACGCTGACCGTCACGGACACAGCAGGACTCTCCTCCACGGCCGTCACTCGCGTAACCATCACCAACCAGCCACCGGTCGCCAATGCCGGCCCCGACCAGACCTTGCCGGCTACGGGTCCGACTACGGCTGTCACGCTGAATGGTTCGCTGTCCAGCGATCCTGATGGCGACGCCCTTACTTTCGTCTGGACACAGGGCGGCACCGTCGTGGGCAACTCCGCGGTTGTGCCATTGACGCTGAAAATCGGCACGTACACATTCACGCTGACCGTCACGGATGCGGGAGGCCTTTCGTCCACGTCCGTCACCCACGTAACCATCACCAATCTGCCGCCTGTGGCAAACGCTGGAGCCGACCAAACTCTGCCAGCTGCGGGTCCGGGAGGCACTTCTGTCACCCTGAATGGTTCGGCCTCAACCGACCACGACGGCGACGCACTTACCTTCGTCTGGACGCAGGGCGGCGCTGTCGTGGGCAAGTCTGCGGTTCTGCCCTTGACCCTGAACGTCGGCGCGTACACATTCACGCTGACTGTGACGGACACAGCAGGTCTGTCCTCCTCGGCCGTCACCCACGTAACCATCACCGCCCGGCCACCCGTTGCCAGCGTGGTAGCCGACCCAACCCTGGAATGTGCTGGTCCGGGAGGCACAATGGTCAAGCTGGATGGTTCAGCGTCCAGCGACCCGAATGGATACCCACTCCAGTTCGTATGGACCGATGATAGCTCCGGCAAGATCGTGGGCACCTCTGCAGTCGCATGGGTGATGGTAAGCGTGGGCCCCCTCCCCCATTACTACACGCTGACTGTCACGGATGCGACGACAGGTCTTTCTTCTTCGGCGAAAACTAGCGTGACGGTGCAGGACACGTTGCCGCCCACGTTGGGCGTCTCGTTGTCTTCAAGCGCGCGCCGAGTGAGAGACAATAAACTGGTCCTGGTCAACGCCACGATCCGTGTCAGTGACGTCTGCGATCCCAATGCCAAGGTCAAGTTGATTTCGATCACCAGCAATGATCCGGCCGACCGAAGCCGCCACGCCGTCAGCGACGTTGAGGCTGTCGGCGGCGGGCCCGTTGCCTTCGGCACTGACGTGAGGTCGTTCCTGCTTCGTGCGGAACGTCCCGACGACGGTACGCCACTTATCTACACGGTTACGTACTCGGCTACGGATGCTTCTGGCAACACCAAAACGACTACAGCACCGCTGAACCTGTCTGCTGGGCTGGTAACACCAAAACGACTACAGCGCCGCTGAACCTGTCTGCGCGTTAAGTAAGATGGTTGGTAGCGGATACGGTTCTGCGGTCGACGGGAGCGCGACAGAGAACCGCGCTCCCGTCGTTGTGTTGTTACAATTCGCTCGAAGTTTCCCATCGACTAAACCGCGCTGACGCACGCACTCCCTCAAATACAGTCTGGCCCCGGGTAGATTCTCGACTTGTAACATTTCTACCCGCATAAAAGGCTGAATCGAACCGGTTCGACTTAGAGTCCAACGCGCAGGTAGGCGAATGCAAAAATGTTGCGGCCTATCGAACTGTCCATATTGGCGATTCGGAGGGCCGGAAGGCGATTGAAAGCCTGAAGCGGTTTTTGGAGACATATCCTGCTCCAAGCTCTGACGCCTTGGTCTTTCGATCGAAGCGCGGTGGCCCACTCTTGGAAACGACCGTCCTGAACCAGGGGTTGTATCCAGCTTTAGAGGCACTCAATCTGAAGAAAGCAGGGCTGCGCGGCTTCCGCAGAGGCTGCAACCGCCGTTGGGAGTTGGACGGAATTGTGCCTGCGGTCATTCGCCAGCAGATGGGTCATACCGCGGTGCTGCGATTACGAGACTCTATTCAGGTGAAATCCCAATGGAAAAAGTGCAAGCCGCGTTTTCCCCGAAGAATCGGAGAAAGCTGGTTCAATTGGAAAATGAGGCGGCGGCGTAACTGCTTGAAAAGGATGGAGCGGCCTATCGGAATCGAACCGACACATGAACCTTGGCAAATCTGCAGAGAAAGGATTGTCAAGGACTTACAAGGCACTTTCAGGAGCATCAGGTAGCATTTAGAGCGGTCAGGAACACTTAATGTTTCCTCTAGTTGTTCCCACGCGGAAGACGGGTTGGCACCCTTATACGCTCGGTGAAATGTAAACCTGCCGATTTCTGCACTAAAACCATGTTATTGGATTCACCCACTCTATTTCACAACTTTTCGAGGTGAACCCTCGTGCCTAAGACTCAAATGGCTCACAGGCCAAGTTTCAGCGGCCTCGCTACTCAACGAGTTGCAGGTTCAGGGCGATGCGCACGCCGTTGACGAGGATGGCGCTCTGATCAAGGAGCTGCTGGTTCGTAATCTCGGCGTTCACGAATTGTTTGAGAGCGGTTCGCGGGCAAATGAATTCAATCGCCTCGGAAGTACCCTTCGCGCCCGGAGAAAGTTTGTTCAGGACGGAAAAGTCAAAAAGCTGGAACTCGATGTCCTGCGAGACCCTATCTGATAAATCCTTGAGTTGAGGGGCAAGGAATAGGTCAAAGCTCTGGGCGGCTCTTTTGTAGATGGAGCTTTTCACGGGACCGAACTGAATGGAATTTCGCAGGGTCATCTGGAGCGCGATCTGATCGTGGAACACCATGAATCCGGGAGGAGCGTAGTCGACAAAATGAAATCTCGTTCCGCCTTCCTTTGCGAGCGCAGTTAACTGCGTTTGATACTTTTCGTTCAGACGTTCGGCGTCCGCCGGCGCGGGGGGTGGACTCGCGCGTGGCGGATCTGCAGCCTTGGGCGAAGACCCAACTGGACTGGCGTTGCCAGAAGCGGGGTCCGCCGCGCCCGCAGCAGCCGGAGAAACGGGAGACAGTGGACGGTTTGATTTGAGCAATGGAGAGTGGCCCGCCACGGTCGAAGAACGCGCGGTAGACGTTGCATCCGGCTTGGCGGGAACGGACCGAGGCAAGGCTTGAACGTTGAGGGGATCGCGTTCCGTGAGGGAGAGGTCGAAATCGGTGCCGCTGACGTAGATTTTGTTGCGATTCAGTATTTCCTGGCGAACGGGATCCGTGGTGGCGCCGGAAAGGGCCCAGGCGTCAATGCGGTCAAGCACCAGGACGAGGCTTTCCTTTCCTTCAAAGTCGTAGCTGGGCTCCTTGGAGCGGGCGTGGTAGGAGATTTCAAAACCTATCCCGTCGCAGGCTATGTCTTGCGGTAGGGTGGCCGTCGTCAAAGCCAAGATGGGAAGCACCACCGTGCGGAATGTATTGGCCGCACGTTCGTTCTGACTCATGCGATTGGTGTCGTAGGCAGCGTTGTAATTCCCGGTTACCTTTAGAATGACGCGATCCTGGAAGCGGACAAACTCCAGGCCGCGCGAATCGGCTTCTGCCTGCTGTGCGGGGTCAAGTCCAACGTAGCGACTAAGATAAAAAGGAAAACGAAATTTTGTTTTGGAGATCGATTGATTGAGAGCTTTTAGTTGCGGGAAATAGGTCTCCTCGAGCGCTTTCAAATCGGGGTTAAGGATTTCGGCGGGGCTGACCTGTGCCGATGTGGATGGCGCGGAGAAAGCGACGGCTAATCCAAGCGTCGCGAATAAGAGACTGCGCCAAAAGTCTTGGGCCATGTTGAATCTCGCGCTTTGCAAGGTGAGTATCTCCTATTCCCTAGAATACTGCGATGCGGGTCGGGCAGGAGGCTGATAGGGTGGCTGAGCTACGGCGCGCGCGAAGGCAATCACGGAGCGAATTTCTTCCGATGAAAGCATTTTGCCGTAGGGCGGCATCATGGCGGATTTGCCGAGGGCGCTGCCGCCGAGGGTGATGATGTTCTGCATGAATGCGTCGCTTTCCGTGTTTAGCGTGGCTCCGTCGTTCAGCAAGGGCGGGACGGGCGTAAGGTTTGAACGATTGGAGGGACCGGCCGGTGTGGCATCGGCGTGACACCAGACGCATTGCTGATAAAAGATGCGCTTGCCCTGGGATTGCTGATAGCTGAGAGGAATAATTTTCTGCGCGTCGGTCCAATCGAGTTCGGTGTTGTAGGCAGAGAGAAGTGGCTCAGATTTGGGCGCTTCGGCGTGCTTGCGGCAGCCGGAGATTGCGGCGATTGTGATTATTAATAGGGCGCTGATCCAGAGGCGGAATTTCATTGGCCGGCTTCCTGCGCAGCAGCGTGCGATCCCGCGGAGGTCGCGGTTTTCTGCGGCTTGATGCTCTGACGAAAGGTGATCAGGTAGGCGGTGAGAGCATTGACCTCGGCTTCGGTGAAGTTGCGACGAGGCTCGATGGTATCTGGAATGAGCGCCTGGGGATTTCTGAGCCACGCTTCGATCCATGCAGGCGTCAACCAGCCCCCTGCGTTGTTCAGGTTCGGCCCGACATATCCGCCAGTGCCGCCGATGGTGTGGCAGGACTGGCATTGGTACTTGATTTCGTAGAGCTGCTTGCCGAAAGCCGCCATCGCGGGCGTGAATTGCTTGGCGTCAGCGGCTGCGGGATTCGCGGCGGGATGCTGCAAGACCATGGTCATATAGTCGGCGAGCGTGGCAGCGTCCTTGTCGCTCATATTGAATTGCGGCATGCGCAAGATGAGCGTGGGGCGGAGCGTTTGCGGATTTTTTAGGAAGTCCACAATCCACTGCCGCTGCGCGCGGCTGCCTTCGTAGGTGAGGTCGGGCGCCAAGTCTCCACCATAGCCGTTGAATTTGTGACAGGTATAGCATTTGTATCGCTCATAGACTTCCGCAAACGCGCCGGTGGGGCGGAACGTGACTTCTTTGAGGGGAACGACGAGATTTTGCAGCGCGCTTGTTGGCGGCGCACCTTTCATGCTGAGCAGCGCGGTCGTGATGGCATCGAGGTCCGCTTGGTTCCAGTTGTACTGGGGCATGCGAGCCGCGGGGTTCACAGATGATGGGTCCTGCAGCTTCGCCTGAATGTAGGAGACAAGATTGTGCGGGGTCTTTGCCTTGCCGAATTCCAGCTCGGAGGCGTTCTTTCCGCCGAGCATGCTCAGATCCGGGCCAAAATCCTTTTGCATATTCAAGCCTTCAATCGAATGGCAGCTCGCGCACCCTTTTTCCAGAAAGAGGCGATATCCAAACTGAATCTCGTGCTCTGTCGGTTGTCCGAGCTGGGGAACGCTCGTGAGCAAATCGGAATCGATGAGCTTCGTAGCGATGTATTGCGCGACCTTGTAAAGATCTTCATCCGACCATCCGTAGCGCGGCATGCGCGTGTGCGGGAGATACGCCTGCGGGTCGCGAAGCCAGGCGATGAGCCAGTCAGGATTGACCTTGCTGCCGACTTTGGTCAGCTCCGGTCCAATATCGCCGCCGATCAGCTTCGTCTCACCAGCGCGAGTGACTGCTAGGGAATGGCACGTAGAGCAGAACATTTGCCGAAAACGTAGTTCACCCTGCGAGATTAATTCAGGATTCTTGCTCCATGCGGCAACGACATGGGGATCGATCTTGTACGGCACGAGGGCTTTGGCTTTTTGGACGCTGAGATAACCGGAAAGCCCGCGGAGTTCGTCCTCGGTCAGGCGGAACTTTGGCATGCGCGGCTCTTCTTCCGTCTCGTAACCATTCACCGTGACATTACCGTCTTTGTCGAGGATCGTGCGTGGTTCCTTCAGCCACTTGTAGATCCACTCGCGACTGACTTTCGTACCGATGTTCGTGAGGTCGGGACCGAACATCGCGGGACGCTCGATTCCGGGCAAACGGTGGCAGCCTTGACAATTCAATTCGGCGAGGAGCTCCCGACCGCGTGTCAGCTGTGGCGTCTGAGGCAGGTCGGCGTAATGACAAGTGCCACAAGACGCCTGAATGAAGCGAGTAGGTAATATCGGCTGCTCCCAAGCAAGCGTCGATTCGTGGGCCTCAGCGACTTCCGTGGCGGGACCCTGACCGCGATGACAGACCGTGCAACCCCAGTCGCGAACGTTGTGGGGAATGGGTGGGTGTGCTCGGAATGGTTGGGGCACGGCTCTATCCGTGAGACTCGCCTGAGTGATCCCCTGGTGGCAGGTTGTACATCGATCGACAACGTTCATTCCGGGAAGCCAGATCTGATCGATGTCAGGGCGGTAGTCGGCCAGCAGCTTCTTTGTGTCTGGACGCGTTTGAGCAAAACGCAGGTAGGACCGCTTGTACTGCTTCCACTCGCGGCGAAAATCCTTGAAGGGCGAAATCGAGAGCACGGCCAAGAACACAACACTGGAAACCGCGAAAGTCAGCCGCATGCGGTCCGTTAATTTGCCCATCTCTTCAGCCGGCATGAGTTCTCCAGGGCCACACCCATGACCATCCTGGGCCCCGAAAAAAAGTTCCAACCACCGTCAAACAAACAGCGACAGCAATGAACCACGTCATGACCCACCAAGAGAGTGGCTTCGCACCCATCGTGCGCAGCCAGCCGTCTTGTTTCTGACGGACGGTATAAGAGAAAACCAAGAGGGCTGCCACGAGCGCCGTGGGCACGAAAATTGTCCAAGCATGGAACACCGCAAGAAATGCGAGCAGCGCGAGCACGGTGACAAGGACGACGCTCAGGTCTTGAGAGGGCATGCGGGTCCAAATCGGTTCGCCTTCGATGTTGATATTGAAGTAGGGGATGACGACGAGCGCGATCACTACCAGAGTGGGAATCAGGATTCCTGCGACAAAGGGCGGGAAAAAATGCAAAAGTTCCTGAAGACCGAGAAAATACCAGGGTGCCTTGGCGGGATTCGGCGTGAGCAGCGGATTCGCGAGCTGCTCGAGCGGCGCGTCCCAGAGAAGCGCGACGAGCACCATAGCAATCACGAGCACTTGAAATGCAATCGCCTCGCGGATCAAGAGATGGGGGTAAGTCATCAACTGTCGGCCGGGATCGCCCACGACCTTGGCAGAGGTTTTCTTTGTTACGAAGACAACGCGCCGCGGCTCTTTCTTCGCGTCCGAGCTGAAGCCCGGTTCGATTTTATTTTTTTCCATCGTCGTCCTTGAGCTTGACGGTCAGGCCGCCGTCTTTTTGCACGCGCCAGAAATGAATTCCGATGAGCAAGAATGCGATGAGCGGAAGGATCACAACGTGAAGCACATAGAAACGAAGCAGGGCGTTTTCTCCTACGATATTCCCACCGAGCAGGAGGAAGCGAATCTTGTTTCCGACTAGCGGCATGGCGGAAATGATGTTGGTGCCGACGGTCACGGCCCAAAAGGCAAGCTGATCCCAAGGCAAGAGGTAGCCCGTGTAGCTGAGGAACAGCGTGACCAGAAGAAGAACGACACCGACCACCCAGTTGAATTCGTGCGGCGGTTTGTAGCCCCCGCGGTAGAACACGTGAAACATGTGCCAGAAGACGGCGAAGACCATCAGGTGGGCGGCTAGGCGGTGAAGGTTGCGAAGAAAGACGCCATTCGAAACTACGAATTGCAGGTCCTTCATATCGCGGTAGGCATGTGGTGTAGCCGGATGGTAATAGAACATCAGCAAGATACCCGTCACAAAAAGAACGACGAACAGGAGGAAGGAGATCGAGCCCAGATAATACGAGGCCCGTAGGCGAAGAGATTTCTCTCGAACTTTAACGGGCAGCCAATGAAGGAAGAGATTGCCGAATATCGCGAGGCTGCGCGTACGGTTCGTATTCGCTGGGCCGCGGCGAAAGATGGACTTCCAAACCTTCGTTTCGCGAAGATTCTGCAGCGCGGAATGAAGAGTTGAAGCCATTGTTTCTTTCAGACTTTCAAAACCTGCGCGGACTTGATGTTTTGCAGCTTGTCGACGACCAATTCGCCATCCGGTGTCAGCGAGATCGCGAAGTGCGGGAGTGGCCGCGGCGCGGGACCTTCGATGTTCGTGCCGTCCGGTTTGAACTTGCTGCCGTGACATGGGCACGCGATCATATCGGTGTCGGGCTTCCATTGTGTAACGCAACCCAGATGTGTGCAGACGGCGGAGACCGCATAAAAGCCTTCCGGCATGCGCACGATGTAAACCTGCTGGTCCTGAAGAAACGTCACCGAATGCACGGGATAAAGATCGGGATTCCCGGCGCGAAAGGTCGTCGGAGGCTCAAACAAGACGTTAGGAGAAAAAAATTGATAGGTCACGGGAACGGAGCCCAGACCGGCGATGCCGAGGGCTCCCAGCGTAATTTCGTTCAAGAAATCACGCCGGGTGATCTCATTCCCGGCATGCTCGGAGACCAGCGCTTCATGAAGGGAGGGTCTCGTTTCACTCATGAGTGGAGAACCATTTCCTCGATTTGAACCAGATTCGGGTCGTGATCGAAAACTTCAAAGGCTTCCATGGTGATGGTGTGAACTGGGCAGCGTTCCGCGCAAAGGCCGCAACGGATGCAGATGGTTTCGTCCTTGACCATCACCGAACCCTTGGTGGTAGAAAGTTCTTCGGGCGAGAGGTGAAGAAGTTCATGAGCCCGAGAGTTCAGTGTGGCGGACAACTGTTGCGTGGTCTCGCCGGAAAACTCGAATTGGCTGAGTGGAACAAGCTGCAGGCAGTTTTCGGGACAGACATCGACGCAGCCGCCGCAGAGGATACACTCACTACCGTTGGCCTCGGTCCCTTCAAAGATGGTGTTGATCCAGCACTGAAGACACCGCGACGCTTCTCGTCTGGCCTGCTCTTCCGTAAAGCCGGTCTCGACCTCGGCTATGCCCGTGCGTCGTTCGAGAGGGATGACAGGGACAGCTAGGCGTGAATACTCGTCGTACTGCTCGGCCATTTTGTGATGATCGAGAACTGTGATTTGCACATACTGGGGCTTGGGCTTCCACTCAGATCCCCGAATAAATTTGTCGATTTCTTCTGCGGCTTTCTTGCCATCCGCAACAGCGTTGATGATGAGCCGCGGACCAAAGGCGATATCCCCAGCTGCAAAAATTCCCGGCGCCGTGGTCATGAGGGTTGCGGGATTGATCTTCAAGGTCCCTTGCCGTGTGGTTTCGAGCCCATCGGTGGGCTTCATGAAGGACAGATCAGAGGCCTGCCCAATGGCGAGAATTACGGTGTCGCATGGAATGATTGTTTCCGTGCCGGGAGCGAATGTGGGACTGAACCGCCGCTGCGCGTCGAATACGGACGTGCACCGGATTACTTCGAGGCCAGTCACCTTGCCGTTCTGCCCCACAAACTTCTTCGGGCCGAGTGAAGGATGGATCTTGATGCCCTCCACCAAGCCCTCTTCTATCTCTTCCTCCGAAGCAGGCATTTCCTTACGCGATTCAAGACATACAAGGTGCACTTCACGAGCGCCCATGCGTAGCGCCTGACGGGAAACGTCCATGAACTCCTTCATAGCGACGTCCATCTCGCTGGAGGTTAGTTCATTGGGGAGCCCCACCGCGTCTTTGTCCGCAGCGAGCTTTTGCTGCTCCCGCATGGCCGAGCGCGCCACGTCGATGGCTACGTTGCCTCCGCCAATGACGACAACTTGTTTGCCGATGGAGAAGCGGTATCCGAGATTGACGTTGAGGAGGAAATCGATACCTTTCACGACCCCGTCCAGGTCATGCCCTGGAAGATTGAGATCGCGGCTGCGGTGCAGGCCAAAGGCAAGGAGCACGGCCTTGTAGCCCTGGCGGCGCAGGTCTTCCAGTGAAAAGTCGCGACCCAGCCGCCTGTTCAGGCGGAGTTCCGGGCCGAGGTCGAGAATTTCTCGAATCTGGGCCTGCAAAACATCACGCGGCAACCGATATTCAGGGATGCCGAGATGCATCATCCCGCCCGGCGCCGGCGCGGCTTCGAAAACCGTCACGGGGTAACCGAGCAGCGCCAAGTCGTGTGCCGCCGACATACCGGCCGGACCAGAGCCGATAATGGCGATCTTTTCCGCGCGGAAGGCGCGCGGTCTTTCGGGAAATACATCGACGGGATTACGCGATTCCGGCCCGTGGCGCTCGGTAACGAAACGTTTTAGAGCGCGGATAGATATGGGCATGTCAAATTGCCCGCGGCGGCAGGCGGGCTCGCAAGGATGTCCACAAACGCGGCCGCAAATCGAGGCGAAAGGATTGGGGACCCGGGCGTAGCGGTAAGCTTCCTCGTACCGACCCTGCGCAATGAGGGAGACGTAGCGTCCGGCCTGTGTGTGGACAGGACAGGCCTGCATGCAGGGGAAGTTCGATTCGAGCCACTCGAGGTCGACTAGTTTGGTTTGGTTGGCCACGAGGTGCTTCCCGGGTCCCTTTCTCGCTTACTTCTTGACCGTCAATTCCGCCGTCGCTGTCGCGGCGCTGACATCCACCGCTTGCGAGGTTGGTTTACCATCTTCGCTCCAAGTCTTCAACGTGTACTTGCCCGCAGGGATATTCTTGATTTCGAAATTGCCCTCCTTGTCGGTTACCGCAAAGTACGGCGTAGGAACAACGACTACGTAGCCGGACATTTCGGGATGCACGTTGCAAAGGAGAGAGGCTGTGCCGAGATCGTTGAATTGGAAGGGCTTCTTCTCTCCCTTCGGCCACGTTCCGAGGTTGTGAGAGAGCTTTTTATTTCCGCTAATCGATGGCCAATATACGTTGTGACCAACGGGATCGCTGTTCAAGAATTCAACCGTGGTTCCCTGCTGCACCACAACCACGAGCGGAATGAACGTCATTTTCCTTTGGTCGACCACGACGTGGTCCTTCGGGGCATCGAACTTCTTGTCCGCAATCACATCGACGTACACGGCAATGTTTTCCGCCGACTTGATCCCCTGCACGCTGACCTTGCCCTTGATTTCATTGGCCCGACTTGCACCAGCCAGCGCCAGGAGCACACCCGCTGCGATCGTTGCCTTTGCTGCCACTCTTAATAGATTCATAACATTCCTCTCGTATTTGATATGCCTGCAATGAGATTTCCGAGCTCGGCGCTACTAGAAAACGTAGTCGATGCCCGTCTGAAACGTGTTCGGGCGGAAGAACAGAATATTTCCGGTTGCGGGATCCGTATAAGGATGCCCGAAGGTGTATTGGTATTCGCCGACGACTTTGATATTGGCGCGCACCAGCACCTGGAACCCAGGGCTGAAGCGGTTCCTGGTCTGGTGCTCGGATGCGGGCGTGCCATTCAAGAAGTCCGCGCGGGAATTCACAGCATCGTAGTGGAAAGTGCCGATCAGCCAGGGATAGAACCAGTAGTTGGCGCCCGCGAAACCGCCGGAAAATTTAATCGCGGGAGCCGCGGCGATGGTCGGAGGAGCTCCGGGAGTGACCACGTGATTGTCGTCGTGGCCAAACATCCCCAGTCCGAAGAGTTCCAGCTTCCGGTACTTGAAACGCAGATCGCCGCCCACGCGATAGAAAGGTTCTTCGATGGTGGCTAAACCTGGGAACAGGACGCCGTCCTGATTCTGTTGATTCTTGCCGTAGTAATACAAAAATCCAACTCGGATGGAAGTGTGGTCCCGAGGACCGGTTGGACCTGCAGCCTGGATGGCATTGCGGCTTTCCGGGTCGCGCTCCAAGTTGAACTTCTGAGACAGCCGAACATAGACGTCCTTGGAACTCCTCGTGGCGGCTCCCACATTGCTTCCGTTAGTTACGGCGACGGACCAGTCGAAATTGCCGTTGTTGGGTGTGCCGCCGAACTCGATGCCGCGCTGCGGCGAACCGAAAATTGTCGAATTGTTGGTCGTACCCAGCGGGCCGGCTACAGCCGTTTGGCCGTAAATGTCATAGGGAGAGAGATAGATGGTTTTTGCCTGTGTGAAGGGCAGATCCAACTCAAATTGCCCGAACCGCACGTTCAGCGCATTCTTCGGCAACCCGATGCCGTGTCCCAGGTCGCTGTACTTCAGCCAGCCGTCACCCATGAAGCCATTGGCATTGGCCGCTCCCACAGAGATGTCGTCATCAATCCAGAACGACAAGTTTTGCCCGAAACTCCCAGCGCTGATAATGGTAAACGTATTGGGGGCAAACAGATCTGTCCTTGGTGTAAATCCGTTCTGCGCGATGACACCGGGGGGCTGCTTGCGATTCAGGGTAAAATTCCCCTCGTAGCGGAACGCGATTGGCAGGTACCCAGGTATTTCGCCCGGGTATACGGCGCCAGGAAACGCCTCCCTTTGCGCCTTGGCACCCAGCAGGACTGGAGGTTCCTTGACGAAGGCCTCGTCGTCCTTCGGGAACTTGAATCCGTTCTTCTTGAACGCCTCTCCGAAGTCATTCAATTCTGGGTAGTTGTTGTGGCAGGTCGTGCATGATGTCTGGTACTTCCGCGAAAATGCGGGGATCGCGGAGGTCTTAGGCACTGACGCAAGCATTATCCACAAAACGATCACAACCGCGGTCAGACTCGCCATGATGCCGCTGTTAACTACGCTCCTTTTCATCTCGTCGCCCTCCAAATCTTGCCCACGGAACCGCGGGTCAAGTTTCCCGAACCGACTGGCCAAGCTTCAATGGTCTGCAGTGTGCCTGTGGTTCAGTTGGCCTGCCGTGACGCACGTCACCGATTGATGTGATGGACATCACATACCAAGGCTTGAAGGGGAGGAATTCCAGGAAGGGGAAGCAAGACTAAGAGTTCAAGACGCTTTCGAGCCCTGCTTTGTTCTTGATGATGAGCGTTGAACCTTTTACCTGCAAGAGTTGTTTTTTCTTGAATTCACCAAAGAGTCTGGTCACCGTCTCACGAGACGCTCCGATCATCTGTGCAATCTCCTCATGAGTGAGGGTGAGCGTGACCTTTACCTCACCCTTTCCGTTGTCATGACCTGCGGAAAGATCCAGCAGGAAGCGGGCCAACTTCTCACCTACCGAATGGGAGAGTCCAATGGTTCGCATTTCTGCGATTGCGGAGTGATAGGTTTCACCCAGCTGCTGCGCCACGCGCAAACCCACTTCGCCGTGCTCGCGGAGGAAGCTCAGGAATTCCTGGCGCGGGATAAAGTTCGCTTGGGTTGGCTCGATCACTTCTGCTGTAAGCTCATAAGGTTTTTCAGTAACAGTGGCGGGTAATCCGAGCACCTCGCCCGCATCCGCGATCCTCACGATCAGCGTTTTTCCATCCGCTGAAGTCGTCGACAGTTTTACTCGGCCACTGCAGAGGATGAACACGCCGCGCGCCACTTGTCCTTCCACGAAAAGCGTCGCACCTTTGGGATAGGAGGAAGGTGACGTAATTGCTGCGAGACGTTGCGTGGCTGAAGGTGGAAGGTTGCAAAAAAGCCGTTCCTCGCGGTGAGGGCAGGAAAGACAATTCTCAATGATTTCGAGGCCGTATGGCGCGCGCATGAGCTCACCGCCCCGGAGTATACCTCCCTCTCTGCGCGGCACAAAATGAAACCTGCTCGGCATACGCGTCCGTCCGATAAATGACAACCAATTCCCACGTTTCTACTAGAATCAAAGGTTGACTGGCTGTGATGGCGGTCACGCTGCCATGTGATGAAGGTTACAGCACCGCACGCGGCGCTCAGCCCATATTTGACTTGCGTGGGAGGTGCAAAATGCAAAAGGATGAGCGCGACCTCTTGGAAGTTCTAAAGTTCGAACTTCAATTCCTCGAAGATGGAGGCTATGGCCGTTCGCCGAGAACACCTTGGAGGCCTCAATATATTTTTGAAGACTCTCTCACCTGCATGAACTACGATTCCAAAGAGAATCCTGGTCCATGCAGTGATTGTATACTGATGCAACTGGTGCCACCCCAGCACCGCTCCGAAAAGATTCCTTGCCGTCACATTCCGTTCAACGAATCCGGTGAGACGCTAGATTCACTCTACCGGTGCAGCGACCAACAAGAGACAGAAGGAACAGTTGAAGGCTGGCTGAAGGCCACTATTCAGCGTCTGGAAGAAGAACGGGCAGCGGCTCGAAAGGCTCACAGCAAACAGCCCGTCAGCGGTGGAACGTTGAGAGGAACCCCTCTGTACCAGAAGCGGCATCCCAAGTGTGCAAACCCGGCGTGTCCAACTGCCTTTCATTGGACCGGCGGCGGCAAGTTCTTCCGATTCCGGGCCGCTCCGGCTTCGGCAAGCGGAAGTAATTCAACAACTGATTGGCCCGGTGGAATCCACGGCGTGAGGCATTATTGGCTGTGTGAGCGTTGCTCACATGTTTTCACTCTGGTGTACGAGGAACAATACGGAGTCGTGCTTAAAGTGCTCTGGCCGGAACTTCCCGTCGCGGACACTCATAAGGAGTTGTCAGCAGCATAGCAGGTCTGGCGCTTTGCGGCCGGTGGACGAATGAATGTGATTCCACTCGTTGCCCTAATCCCATGCATACTGCTCGCTCAAAGCTAGCAACCTGGGCCGCCAGTTAGTTGTGATGGCCTGTTCAAATGTCCGGGGATAAGATTGGATTTGTGGCGTTTACGATAAGAGATCCCTTTCTTGCCCGTCCAGGAATCAGCGACTTCGATCCCACACAGGGAGGTTACCGATATGGCTTCACCGGCGTCCATAGGTTCAGCACGGCCTCATGAATCCAAACAGCCTCTAGCCGAAGAAGAGCTGCGCAAAATGCATGCCTACTGGCGCGCGGCGAACTACCTCTCCGTAGGGCAGATCTATCTCTATGCCAATCCGTTGCTTCGCGAGCCGTTGAAGTTCGAGCACATCAAACCACGATTGCTGGGTCACTGGGGCACAACACCCGGTTTGAACTTCATCTATGTCCACTTCAATCGGCTAATTAAGAAGCACGATCTGAACGTCATCTACGTGGCGGGTCCAGGTCATGGAGGGCCCGGCTTAGTTGCCAACACCTACTTGGAAGGCACCTACAGCGAACTCTACCCCAACATTTCGCAAACCGAAGAGGGCCTGAAGAAGCTGTTCAAGCAGTTCTCATTCCCAGGAGGTATTCCAAGCCACGTCGCACCGGAGACGCCGGGCTCGATTCACGAAGGTGGTGAACTTGGATACTCGATCGCTCATGCCTACGGCGCCGCTTTCGACAATCCCGACTTGCTAGTGTGTTGCGTGGTGGGCGATGGAGAAGCTGAAACGGGTCCACTCGCGGCCAGTTGGCACTCGAACAAGTTTCTGAATCCCGTTCGCGACGGCGCTGTTCTTCCCATTCTGCATTTGAATGGATACAAAATCGCGAATCCAACCATACTGGCCCGACTAAGTGATGCGGAGTTGGCTCAGCTTTTCATCGGGTACGGTTACAAGCCGCGTTTTGTCGAAGGCCACGAGCCGGAAACCATGCACCAACTCATGGCGCACACGCTCGACACGATCATCGAAGAAATTCACGCCATCCAGAATGACGCCCGTGCCGGACGGTCAGTCGGACTTCCGGCGTGGCCGATGATCATCCTGCGAACACCGAAGGGCTGGACTGGGCCAAAGGTCGTCGACGGGAAACCGATCGAAGATACCTGGCGCGCGCACCAGGTTCCCGTGACGAGTTTCATTTCGCACCCTGACCACGTAAAGATATTGGAAGAATGGCTGCGGAGCTATCGGCCTGAGGAACTATTCGATGGAAATGGCAAGTTGATTCCGGAGCTGAGGGAACTAGAGCCAAGCGGCGAACGCCGGATGGGTGCCAACCCGCACGCGAATGGAGGCCTGCTGCTTAAGGACCTTGTGATGCCGGATTTCCGAGAATACGCGGTGAAGGTCACGAAGCCGGGCACTGAGACGGCGGAGGCAACTCGAGTCCTAGGAAATCTCTTGCGAGATGTTATGAAACGGAACGCGGCTTCGAAGAACTTCCGGGTATTCGGCCCCGATGAGACGGCTTCGAACCGGCTCGATGCACTCTACGAAGTTACAGACAAAGCTTTCATGGAGCCAATGCTTCCCACCGACGAGCACCTTTCCAAGGACGGCCGGGTGATGGAGGTCCTGAGTGAGCACATGTGCCAGGGTTGGCTCGAAGGCTATCTGCTCACGGGTCGTCACGGGTTTTTCTCCTGCTACGAAGCCTTCATTCATATTGTGGACTCCATGTTCAATCAGCATGCCAAGTGGCTCAAGGTTACGCGCAATATTCCCTGGCGCCGCCCAATCGCGTCGTTGAACTACCTCCTCACATCGCACGTCTGGCGTCAAGACCACAACGGATTCACCCACCAGGACCCCGGCTTCATCGACCACGTTGTGAACAAGAAGGCGGATATTGTACGCGTGTATCTTCCTCCCGATGCCAACACCCTCCTTTCGGTGGCTGATCACTGCCTCCGCAGCCGAAACTACGTCAACGTCATCGTTGCTGGAAAGCAGCCCGCGCTGCAGTGGCTCGATATGGAATCTGCGATCGAGCATTGCACGAATGGAATCGGAATCTGGCAGTGGGCCTCTACCGACAAAGGAAGCGAGCCGGATGTGGTCATGGCCTGTGCTGGAGATATTCCAACCCTGGAGACACTTGCCGCCGTAGACCTGCTGCGCCGGCATTTTCCGGACATCAAGGTCCGCGTCGTCAACATCGTTGACTTGATGACCATCCAGCCCTCATCCGAACATCCCCACGGCCTCTCCGACCGTGAGTTCGACTCGATCTTTACGGTCGACAAGCCGGTCATCTTTGCCTACCACGGCTACCCCTGGCTGATTCACCGCCTAACTTATCGGCGCACGAATCATGACAACTTCCATGTCCGCGGATACAAAGAGGAAGGAACAACGACCACACCGTTCGATATGACGGTTCTCAACGACTTGGATCGATTTCATCTTGCAGGCGACGTGGTCGACCGTGTCCCTCGTTTGCAACGCGTCGGCGGACATTTCAAGCAGTTCCTGCGCAACAAGCTCGTCGAGCACAAGCAATACATCTGCGAACACGGAGACGACTTGCCGGAAATCCGGGATTGGAAATGGCCTCATTAGGCAATGAAAATCCTAGTGCTCAATTCGGGCTCTAGCAGTCAGAAAAGTGCTTTATATGAAATTTCCAGCGCTTTACCGGAGCATCCGCTTGCTCCGGTCTGGGAAGGCAAAATCGAGTGGAGCGGGAATCATGCCGACATCCAGGCACGGAATTCCCAGGGAGCACAGCTAAAGGATCGCGCCCGGGCCGCTTCGCGGTCGAATGCCATCGAGCAACTGCTGGATACGTTATGGGATGGAAAGGTCCGCGCTGTTTCCGCTCCTTCAGAAATCCACGTAGTAGGTCATCGTATCGTGCACGGCGGCAAGGATCTCGATAAGGCCATCGTGATCACACCGCAAGTAAAATCTGCAATCGCGCGCATGTTCGCCTTTGCGCCTCTGCATAATCGCGCGGAGCTAGAAGGCATCGAGCTTATCGAGAAACGCCTTGGCAAGGTTGACCAAGTCGCGGTCTTCGACACTGGCTTTCACAGCCGACTGCCGGATGCGGCGGCCACATATCCTGGCCCTTACGAATGGCTTGCACAGGGGATTCGTCGTTATGGATTTCACGGAATCAATCACCAGTATTGCGCGGAGCGAACCGCCCAGCTCCTCGGAAAGGATTTGCGATCGCTGAAACTCGTAACCTGCCATTTGGGAAACGGTTGCTCTCTGGCGGCGATTCGCGAGGGCCGAAGTGTGGATACGACCATGGGATTCACACCGCTAGAAGGCCTAATGATGGGAACGCGGTCAGGTTCCGTGGACCCCGGTGTCCTTACTTATTTAATGCGACAAAGTCAGCTCACCGGCCAGCAGCTGGACGACTTGCTCAACACCAAATCGGGCCTGCTGGGAATCTCTGGGATTTCAGGGGACATGCGACAGATTGTAGCCGCGATGAAAGACGGTCATGCGCGGGCCAAGCTGGCTTTTGAGATCTTCGTCCATCGTCTTCAAGCCGGCATCGGCGCGATGATTGGCGTCTTGGGCGGGATCGATGCGCTGGTCTTCACCGCTGGGATTGGAGAAAATTCACCTGAAGTGCGAACCGCAGCTTGCGCGCACTTCGGATTCCTCGGTCTGAAACTCGACGCCGCACGCAATGCGCAGTCATCTCCGGATCAGGATATTTCCCTTTCCGATTCAGCCATTCGCGTCCTAATTCTGCGCGCTCAAGAAGATTGGGCCATCGCTCGCGACTGCTGGCGCCTGATTTCAGCAAGAGGCCAGGGCCACGCGAAGGTGATCTAATCAAAACGCCATGCCTGTGTAGTTAGGTCGCCCGGCCGATTTCCTCGCCACGAGAAGTGGCATGATGGCGAACAGTCCAAGCATCGCGTAATAGACGGTGCCCGCCACGGGATCGCGGCCTGCAATGTAATCCCTGACAGAGAGACGAGAGGAGTCTGTAAGTGCTTGATTTAATGGAGCGGCCTATCGGAATCGAACCGACACCTGAACCTTGGCAAGGTTCCGTACTACCACTATACTAAGGCCGCTTTTTTGCTCTTCTTTTTATAGCACGCTCGCCAAGCACCCACAAGGCCCGTGAGGCGTGCCCGTGCGTTGCTGCACTCCGCAACTGACTTCTCTATCTTTATTCTTGTGAGTTTCGCCGATCAAGAAATCTGACTGACGCGCGCGGACTTGACCACCGGCGATCGCCGCTGCCTCTCCGCAAAGCGCCCGGCCTTGTCTTTGTCGGTGTACACGCGACCGAACTTTTCGCCATCGGCGTAATACACCGTCACCAAATAATGGTGATGTTTGCGGCGGCGGTCCTTTTCGAAGCTTGCCTTTTCCCTTGGTTTTTTTGTCGCCATTTTGATCACGGTCATCGTTTCCTGTACTCGCGGAAGGTGACGCCACTATGGCAAGGAAACAGAATCCGCGCAAGTACCATCCGAGAGAGTAACGTAAAATATATCACAACCGCGCCGGGAAACAAGCGGTGATCCCGCGCGCAGCCCTGCCGCTGGAATTCCGCTCGTTTTGCAGGGACCCTTTTGTTCTTCAATGCTTGGATGCGCGGGCGAGCCTTATCGTTACAGTTGAAACCGAACGCAATGCGCCCTCGAACAGTGAATTTTCGCGCTCGAAATGCGAAAAAACGAGAGCGAACGGCGAGTTTTACGGGCTGGAAATCGGCATCGAAAAAGTTGCAGCTCATGAAACTTTTGCCGAACTTTTACGTCTTTATAGGTGAGGGCAAAGCTAAGCTATATGCGGCGGAGAGAAATAATCATGATCACTGTCCAAAAACAACCGCCTCTTCTCGAAGACCTCCGGAACCATACGCCGGAGCAGATGGCGGAACTTCGTCTGCTCCTCCATGCGGGCGCGCCCTCGCGGCCGGATCCTCGGCGGCCCGGGTTTTTTGAGGTCGACGGCCACTCGAACGTTTTCTATGTTTTCAGGTATCCGAGCGGCACGAAGGTGCTGCTGGTCGGAGTCTGGGAGCGGGAGCGCGACCGCGTTGCGGAAATTGCCGCTTGCTCCTGTTGCTCCGCGGCTTAGCCCGCCTTTTCCGATTCACTCTTTTGAACGCGCTGTGCAGTTCCGCGGCGCGTTTTTTTATTTGTCTTGCTCTAATTTCAGCGCCGCGGAGTTGATGCAGTAGCGCAGTCCGGTGGGGCGAGGGCCGTCGTCGAACACATGTCCGAGGTGCGCGTCGCACCGGCTGCACTTGGCTTCCGTGCGCTTCATGCCATGGCTGACGTCGGATTCGGTTTCCACCGCTTGCTTGTCGGCGGGCGCGTAAAAGCTCGGCCATCCCGAACCGGAGTGGTATTTGTTTTCCGAGCGAAACAGCGGCTGGCCGCAGCAGACGCACTTGTACGTGCCGGAATCTTCCGTGCTTTCGTATGCTCCGGTAAACGGCGGCTCCGTGCCTTTCTCTCGCGTCACATAGTATTCGTTGGGCGATAGCTGCTTTTTCCACTCCGCTGCGTCCCTGCGGATTTTTTCGGTCATCCCGGCCTCGTCATTTCCTGGCAATCAGACTTTCCTTGTACTATCAGATTCACCGCGGCGGCAGAACGATTCAACCCGCGAGACTAGCATGCCGGAACGAAACCGGGAAACGCCTGCACAGAACGGGGCCGCGATCGAGGGAGCCGCTGCGCACACAGCCGTGGCCGCCGAGCTTCCCGTGCGAAAGGCTATTCTCGAGCGCCGGACCTATGAAGCGCCGGCGGAGGGCCGCGAGAGAAAACTGCGCCTGGATTTCAACGAGAACACTGCGGGATGCTCGCGGGCCGTGGTGCGCGCGCTGACCAACATCTCTCCCAAGCAGTTGGCGATGTATCCGGAATACCAGCGACGCACCCGGCGCATGGCGCAATATTTCGGGGTCAAGCCGGCGGAACTGCTGCTGACCAACGGCGGAGACGACGCGCTGCGGGTGTTCTTCGATACCTTCGTGGACCCCGGCTCGGCGATTTTGATCTGCGAGCCAACGTTTCCGATGTACCGCTATTACGCGGAAATTGCCGGTGCCGAGGTGCAGGCGCTGCGCTACGGCACGGGCATGGAATTTCCGCTGGAAAGCGTCTTGGCGGCGTTGCAGACGAAGCCCCGCGTATTGTTTATTGCCAATCCCAACAATCCCACCGGGACGCTAGTTCCGCTTGAATCCATCGAGAGAATCTTGAAGGCGGCAACCAACACCGCGGTGGTGATCGATGAAGCCTACGCGGAATTCTCTGAGGTGACTGCAGTGCCGTGGATCGGAAGGCATCCGCATCTTTTTGTGGCGCGGACGTTCTCGAAAGCCGCAGGCCTTGCCGCACTGCGGTTAGGAGCGGTGATTGCCTGCGCCGGGTCGCTGGCCTTCGTACGCCGGGCGGTGCCGCCGTTTCCCGTGAATCTCGCGGCCCTGGTTGGCGCAGAGGCGGCGCTACGGGAGCGCGTTACGATGCGTCGGTATGTGCACAGCATCAAAGTAATGCGGGCCTGGTTCGCAACAGAATTGCACCAGCTTGGCGTCAAGACGTATCCGAGCGCGGGAAATTTTATTCTTGCTAACTTCGGGCCCGGCGGTCCGGAATTGTTTCGCCGGCTCGCGCGCCGAGGAATTCTGTTGCGCGAACGCACCAAGGAAATGGGCGCCGGTTTTGTGCGCATCACCATTGGGACGCGCAGCGAAATGCAACGCTTAATCAAAGAGATCAAACGCTATCGCTGACCGCCTAAGTATCCGTACAGAAAGCGCGGAACGCAGCTCGACACCGGCGCTCAGCGCAAATAGGCGTCGGTGACGTACTGCTGCACCATGCGCTGCGTGTTGAAAAAGGAGCCGTTGATGGCGATGGCGTGCTGCATCACGCTGAGGTAGCGCCCGCGCTCTTTGTAAAACATAGGAATAATCACGTTTTCCAGCTTGGCGTAGAGCGACTGCGCCTCGCTGGCATTGTCCGTGGCCGCGGCCAAGCCGCCGGTGGAGCGGCGCGATTCGCCGATGGACCATCCGGTGATGCCCTCAATGTGCCCTTCCACCCACCAGCCATCGAGAATGCTGAGACTCGGCACGCCATTCAACGCCGCCTTCATGCCGCTGGTTCCCGAAGCTTCTAGAGGGAACTGCGGCGTGTTCAGCCACAGGTCCACGCCGGACGTGATTTGACCGCCAACTTCGAGATTGTATTCGTCCAGAAAAACCATGGGCACATTTTTGCGC
>WNEZ01009087.1_pt1 | contig 22612 bp, 21 predicted proteins | sample 5400521 | NCBI WGS metagenome assembly WNEZ01 (sample SAMN13153339, study PRJNA577476) | soil metagenome | isolation source: 120 cm saprolite under Douglas fir tree site 2 hole 1 replicate 1 | place: USA:California | collected 2015-04-18 | reverse complement strand
GGATGGGAGGGTACGCGGCCGCGATCCTTGCGGCGCAGCAGACGGGCCAACCGCCGGACATCGTCAAGGACGATGCGCCTGGGCGCACCAAGTACGGTGTCGGGGTGAACGTGGAGCATCCCCTGGCGGATTCCGGCCGGACCGGATTGTTCGCGCGCCTCGGATGGTCCGACGGCAAGAACGAGGACTTCGCATTCACCGAAGTGGAACGCCACGCAAGCGTCGGCATCCAGATCTGCGGCGCGCACTGGTGGCGGGGCCTCGACGTCCTAGGCATCGCATTGGTGGATCACGGACTCTCGAACGAGCATCGCGAGTACCTCGCGCTGGGTGGGTCCGGCTTCCTCCTCGGGGATGGGCGGTTGACCTACGGCCACGAGCGGATTCTGGAGGCCTACTACCGTGTGCAGCTGGGCAAGTACGTCCAGGTGAGCCCGGACCTGCAGCAAATCTGGAATCCCGGGTACAACCGCGACCGCGGACCCGCAACGGTCCTGGGCCTGAGGCTTAACGTGCGCTACTAAGGGCTGCCGATGGCGCATTGGAGAGCAGCCCCGCGAATCTGCGCGCGAGCACCTTCGTTCAGTCCCGTCGCTGGCTGTCGGCGCTGCGGTTGTTCTTCCTCGTGGCCGGGCCGATCAGCTTCTGACCGACACGGAGCTCAGGTAGTTGAAGATTGGTCGCTCCGCATCCCGTCGATCAGGAAGAGCTGGGTGGAGCGAGCTTGCGTGCTGTACCCTCCTTCGACGGCTCAGTTGGGATGTGTTCGCGGTTTCATGTGCGTGATTGACTCAGGTGCGTGGAGGGCTATTGTTGCTGCCCCCTACACCGGAGCGCGTTATGCCGTCGACAACCGCCTTGTTCACGGTCGCGTTGGTCGCCGCCGTCGGCGCGTGCACGCCCCAGGTGGACACTGCCGCCGAGGAAAAGGTCATCCGTGATCTCGACAAGAAGTGGGTCGAGGCAGTGGCCGCGCGGGATACGATCGCGATCGGCAACATCTTCGCGGAGGACGCGGAGTTCCTCCCGCAAGGAGCGCCACTCGTCAGCGGCCGCGCCGCCATCCGGTCGGCGTGGGCCGTGCTCGTCAAGGCCCCGGGCCTGTGGCTCACCTTCGAGCCCACCAAGGTCTTGGTCTCGCGTGCGGGCGACATCGCGTACGAGACCGGCACCTACAAGGACGGCGTGGATGGTCCCAAAGGTAGGCGCATCGAGGACGTGGGAAAGTTCGTGGTGGCGTGGAAGAAGGTGAACGGCGAATGGAAGGTGCAGTACGATATCTTCAACAGCGACAAAGCGGGGATGTAGGAGGAATCGGGGGGAGCTGCGACGTTCGGCTTACAGTAGCGCTCTAGCTGCATAACGCGCGTCGGAACGCGGCCAGCTACGACTCAGGACGGACGAAGTAGCGTCGGGTGGAACCAACAGAAGGTGATCCCGTGGACAACATCCGTTTCGTGGGACCGTAGTCTCCTCATCGTGGACCAGCCAAAGCCCGCTGTCAAAGTGGCGCTCGGCGTACTGGGCGCGCTGTCCATCCTTTGCGGGCTCGCGGCCACTCTCCTCGGGGCCGCTGCCTGGTTCCTGAGCCATCAGAGGACCGGCACGGAAGGTCTCGCGATGATCGCCGCGGTGTTCTTTCAGTGGGTCGTCGCGCTGGTGGGAGGCTATGTCGTGGGGGGACCAGCCGCGGCGCAGGGTGGTAAGGCCGCGCGCCTAGGCGTCTTTCTGAATATCGGCAGCGTGGTGCTCACCGCGCTCGCGCTCATCTCCTACTACGCTTCTTCCGGATAGCTGGGAGCGAGCCTAACGCCGCGCGTCCCGCGCCTACGAGGCCCGGAACACCTATGGGTGAATCGATACGTTCATACGGGCCACGTAGACATCGGGGCGATTACCCCGCTTTTGAAGCCGTCCTGTGCGAGCTTGTTGGTCTCGTCGTCGGTCTGGTGCTCGGTATCCACATCGGCCATGGATTTGGGAGGATGGGGACCATCCTCGGCGCGTGCCTGGGAGTCACGGTTGGCCCGGTCGTTGTGCGCCTGCCACGATTGCGACGTGAGTTCGTCACAATCTTCGACTCGTTCGAAGCCCTCGGTCTGATGTTTGGTCTGGCGGTTGGTGTCGCCGTCGCGGAGACATCCAACTTCGGGTGGCTCACGCGCAGTGGCGTGGCGATCCTCGGAGCGCTGGGCGGGTGGTCTTGTGGATGGATTCCCGCATTGCTGAGGGAGTGGTTGCGTCGCCGCCGGCTGAATACGGTACCAACGGACGCGCTGAGAGCCCGCCTGAACGACCGCCGTCTCGATATCTGGCTGCCGTACAAACTGGTCGTGCACGAACTGCAGAAGCGCGGCGTGGACGTCCGGATCGCATTGCCGCTCGTCGTGAGGCTGCTCTCTGCTGACGACTCCGAGCAACGCTACCACGGATGGCAGATCCTCCGGGTCTTCTTTCCCGACCTGGCGAGGAAGATACCCGATTACCACCCGTCGTTAGGGCAAGCGACCTGCCAGGCGAGGGCTGAGAGCGTTAGCTCCTTGACACCGTAGAGAACCTCAGGGAGGGTCCCGCCCCTCGCTGATGGTCGTCCGGGGCACCCATCTCACGACGATATCGTCCTTCTCTGCTCGTTCAAAAGAGCGGCGCTCGGGCCCCGCCCCCTTCCGCGTCACGCCGGCGAAAAAGGCCCCGCGGCGGAAACTGTTCCGGGGCCAGTTCTTCGGTAAGTCGGGGCGCCGGGATTTGAACCCGGGACCTTCTGGTCCCAAAGCAAGTTAAGCAAGAACCGAGTCGCGACGAAATGTAGCATTCACGCGGTGTTCTGGGCATCCGAGTCGTAACTCGCAAGAACAAAAACGAGAGGAAGTAGTACGAAACTCGCAACACAACTCACAACACGGGGCGCTGAAAACAGTTCATAGAGCAGAAGCCTTCTAAGACGAGATGGCCGTCGCCCACGGGCGACGGCCAGCGCCGGCGTTGGCACGATGGGTGGCACCATGCGGTCAGCACGACGCCTGCTCGGTCTTCACCCTAGCGCAGGTTGGCGAAGTTGATCACCGGGCACCGCACCAGGGTGGCTGTGACTTCGAGGGTTCCAAGCCCGGCCGCCACCGCTGCCAGGATATCGTCATCTTTGCTCAACTCGACTGGCCTAACGCCCGGCTTCCAATGGAAGATCTGCAGATTCCAAGCGCCCCCCGCGTAGCCGACCTCGGTTGGGATGAAGTTGAGCACGTTGCAGCTCGTTGCATCGTTGGGCAACGCTGCCAACAGGCGAGCGCATTGCACAGGCGGCGTGGTCCCATCTGGACCCACGATATGGAAGACGATGTTGCCCTTGCTGATCAGCTGGGCTGCCTGGGGTGACGAGGTGACCTCGGCCGTGCCCTGGTATTCGATGAGCTGGTGGTCGTAGAATCCCGAGTTCGTCACGCTGGCCGGGGCGGTCGTGGAGAAACTGGGATCTAGGCGACCGGCGGGAGCGGTGATCGCGCGGTCACTGGAACATGCCGCGAGAACCGCCGTTGCTGCCGCCGCAAAGCTGATGAGCTTTGTCATCGGTGTCATCGGTCCTCCCTCGTAAGAAATGGTGACGTGGGCGCTGCCGTGAGGCAGCGGCAATGTGCGGGTCTGCGGCCTGAGGGAGAAGTGACGCGAGGCGGGGTTAAAGGACTCTCATACTGCTCTAATCGAGGACAGGTGTTGTGGCGAGCGTCGGCGCGGCGCGGAGGACCTGTGCCACCTTCGCTTGAAATTCCCTGCTTTGAGCGGCCGGGACGTTCGTGTCGCAGAAGACCATCACGACCGATCTCGGAAGACGTTCTCCTTAGGCCCCGCAGTGATGCGAAGCCCAGCAGCGACCATTACGCTCCTGGGCTTCGTTGCATTGTGCGGGGCGTCGACATGTCAGCCGCGCACCGCGTACGACGTCGCGGACGGGCTGCGGGGGTCCCGCTCCGCTGGGCTCGCGCGCGCAGCAAGTAGGTACAGAGCTCAGCTCTGCGACCTTAGCTCACGGGGGTGATGCCCAACGCGAGGAGCGCGTTGACGGCATCCCCGGCGCTGGCGTACACCGTCGAGCGCGCGCCCGTGTTTCCTAGCATGTTGCTCGGAGCGCCGGTATCGCCCTCGAAAAACCGGTCATTCGGTGGGTTTTCGCCCGCGATGTCGCGAATCAAGACACGGTGCTCACACTCGATGCCTACGATCTGGGCCGCCGTCTCCGCGATGAAACTGTTGGTCGCGCTCGCTGCCACCTTGATCGCCCCCAGGTAGGCCCCGATGAACACAGACTCGAGTTGCTCGCCGAAGGCCAGCATGGCAGCGGCGCTATCAAATGTCCCAGCCGGGAACCGGAACACACTGAGCGAAAAGTCGAGGCCGAGACTCTGCAGGACCGCTCGATGCGTGTCTTCCTGGTTGGCGGCTGCCTCGAAGTATTCGCGGTGCGCGCTGTTGAGCAGCGTGCCTTTAGCCAGGTCGCTGGGCACACCAAACGGCGAACCGTTCCCGAGGGCGTTGTTATAGAACGCGATGCCGATCCGCTCAGCGCCCACAGCCGCATTGCCAAAGGCCGTGACGGGATCGGGATCGCTTGCGGTGCGGACTACGTCACCGGCCGGACTGGCCGTGGCACGAGTAGGACCAGTGACGGCGGCAGCGGCGCCGCGGGTCGACGTCGAATCGCAGCCGAGGACGGCCGCTCCCACGACCCCACTCAGTGCCACGCCCCCACCCGTGGCCAGGATGTGCTGCATGAACCGGCGTCGCGTGCTCGTGGCCCGGAAGAACGCCGAGGTGCGCAAGATACTTTCGATCCGCTCAGCATTAGGCTCCCGTGTCTCTGCAGACATGATCTCCTCCTCGTGGCGTGCCACGGAACCGACGACGCCTTATCCAGGATAGGTGAACGGCGCGGTTGCCACATCTCACCCTACTACGACGGAGCGCGCGGTCCGGATTTGACCGGGCCTTGAGCTAGTCGCCCCCCGCGAGCTTGCCGATGAGGAACGGCTGCTGGGTGGGCTGTGCCGAGCCGCCCGCCGGCTCCTCGGTGACCGCGGTGACTTGGAACGCGAGATTGGGGGCCACGTTCATCACGGTCCTGAGGCTGCCGTCGGGCGCCGTGTTGAAGATGCCGAGGCTCACCGGCTTGCCCTTGGCAATCGCCCACAGCTGGTAGGTGCGTCCCGCTGGGGCGGGCGGGAGACGATACACCGCCATCACGACCTGATGGCGCGACGGGATCCAGAACAGGCGAGCCGACGGCGGCTGCCCGGTGGCAGCGAGGCCGGCCGTCCCCACATCGGGAGAGAGCAGCGTGGCGATGAGCGAATCCCGCGCTGCGAGGCTGTCTTGGGTGCCGGCGAGCGCCCGCCTGGCCACTCCGTGAGCGGCCCGCTCCCGCCGATACGCATTGCCCGCGACCAGGGCGAGCACCACGGACGCGGCCGCGACGACCCAGGGGAGGACGGGGCGGCGACCGGTCATGGGCCGGACCCGGCGCGCGTCCCGCAGGATCCGGTCGCGCACACGTGGGGCGGGCAGAGCGGCGGCCGCCGCGTGCGCGAGCAGCTCGCTCACCTCACGGAACGTCTGTGCCTCGGCGCGGCACATCGCGCACTCGGCCAGGTGTGCTTCGAACTCCAAGCGCTCTCCCGGGTCGAGAGCGCCCAACGCGTAGGGCGCGGTCAGCGCCAGCCACTGATGGTCGGTCATGACTCCGCCCTCGACAGGAGCGGCGCGAGCGAGCCGCGCAGCTTCTCCATTCCGGCCCGCATGCGCGTCTTCACGGTCCCCAACGGTTCCCCGAGCTCGGTGGCGATCTCGGTCTGGGTGAGACCTTCGAAGTATGCGAGCTCGATGACGCGGCGCTGTGGCTCTGGCAGCTCGGCGAGCGCTCGCTCGACGAGCCGGCGCGCCTCGCGCCGCTCGACGGCCCGATCCGGAGGGTCTCCCCCCGCGGCAATCGGGACGGCGAACCCCTCGGTGTTCTCCCGGGATGCCCGCGTGACAGCGCGCGCCCGTCGCCCCCGCGCTCGGCAGAGGTCAAGCGCGCGCGTGCGAGTAATAGTGGTAAGCCAGGCGGCCACGCTGCCCCGCGCCGGGTCGAACTGGCCGGCCGTCCGCCACGCTTGCCCGAACGCGTCGGCCACGACTTCTTCTGCATCCGCCCCCTCGCCCACGATCACGAGCGCGAGCGAGTACGCCGCGCCGCCGTGGCGATCGTACAACTCGCCCAGAGACGGTTCGTCACCCGAGCACATGCGCTCGACCAGCACACGATCCGGCGTGGCGGGACGGTCTCTCTGGCTAGCCATCACCCTCTGAGGTTCGAGCAGCAGCATGCTCGGCTGGCCTCGAACTTGGCCGTAAGCCGATAGATGCGCAACGAACTGACCCACGCGACAGCCCCAGGTATTACGCCCAGGCGGCGCGTCCGGATTGGAGGTCATCCCCAAGGCTCGCGGTGCCGTACAACCGGATACGACAGCGCATGTGACTCTCGGACGACTCAGCGAGTGGCGGTGGACCTCCGATCCTGCGACTTCGTGCCAGTAGCCCGGTTGGGCGCTTTGCAACTGATGAAAGTGCTCGTGCATGAGCGTGATGAGCCATGGTGTGCTGGTCTTGCTCGTGGTGCTCTTCGGCTCGCCTATGACGATCACGGACAGGGGCCCGAAGGCGGGGAACGTGGCTAGGAGGTCGGTTGGGCGTTAGCGCGGCGCGCTTACAGGTCGTCCCCGACTGGCTTGAAGCCCCTGGGTGAACCGGCCCGATGGGTGAAGAACTCGGTCTCCGGCGTCACCAAGAGCAGCGGTGCCGGCGTGCGGCTCCAGTTGGGCCAGATCTGGTCCTGAATCTGAGAAGCAAGGCGGTAGTACTCGCGGATGCGGACAGGGTCTTCAGCCGGAAGGCGCTGAGCCGGAATCCAGACTGATGCTACGCGTTGTGAGCAGCAAGACGGCAACCAGGTGCGATACACTCGTGGACGGGCGAACCATCGGGGTCACTCCCGACTGCATCCGGTCTTCACCACGTCGCTGGAGACCGTGTTCTCGGCCGCAGCTGGACTGCCCAAGTAAGGGCCTCGTGGGTCTCTGGTTCGTCAGAGACGTGTGAGAGTCCCGCGGCAGGCGATGAACACCGTTGATTAATGAATCGCCTTACCGCAGGTCAGTCCGCAGCACGACGAGATGGAACGGTTCGCGGAGGAGGTTATCCCGCTCTTCCCCCCGAGTTTAGTTCGTCACGGTTGCGCTGAAGACTTCCTCCATCAATCCGCGCCCGCCTCCGCAGTTGGGATCTCCCGCTCGCTCCGTGTTGCGCCGGCTGTCGGTCCAGACGGGGTGCGACACACCGCGGAATGAGACCAAGCCTTCGTAGTCGCCTTGCTGGTTGCCGTAGTCGATCGACGGGCAGGGAAAGAGGCCGTTGCAGTCGTGCTCATTGGAGCTCTGCGTGGTGACGCGCACGTCCGACAGCCAAGTAGCGCCGCCATTAGTGGAGCGAGAGAGGAAGATGTCTGTCATGAAGCGATGGCCGGTCGCGTTGTTCTGCGTATCGTAGTAGGACACCGTCACGTCGCCGCTGGTCGGATCGACAGAGAGCCAATGATTGAAGCGGTCCGTCCCGGCGAGCTGGTGGCCGACCGGGGCCGGCGCCGACCAGCTCGATCCGGCGTCGTCGGAGAACGAGAGCAAGATGTCGGTGTTGACGCCGTTCAGGTCCATCCAGGAGCAATAGAGCCGCCCGCGGAAGGAGCTCTTCGACCGGTCGGTGTCGCAGGCGGGGTAGACCAGTGCACGACGGAACGATTCAGCCGGGATACCGATATCGAAGGGGACCGCCTTCGGCGCGATCGTCCGCTGCGCATCCCAGGTGACCCCCCCGTCTACGGAACGGTTGAAAGCGATCACGTTGGCAGAGGCATCGTTCCAGGCCACGAAGAGGGTGCCGTCGGGACCCACGAACGGGACCGCACCGATGGAGTTACCCGGTCCGCTGGGCGTGTCGGCGCGGCTGACCGCGAAGGTCGCCCCATGGTCCGTGGAGTGGGCGACCCGGATGCCGCCGCTGGTCGATCCGCCAATCGCCGCGTCCCAGGCGACGTAGACATTATCGCGGGCGGGGCTGGTCTGGCTCATATCCACCGTCATCATCGGTTTGTCGTTGAAGTGGTTTTCCCCCGACTCGAAGGAGAACTGGGTCAGGAGCGGCCAGGTGTTCCCGCCGTCGGTCGAGCGGGCTGCCGCCATCTCGGTGCCGTTGATGCCGACCCCGTTGCCCGGTGTGTTGAACGCGGCGCTGAAGAACACGACGATGAATGAGTAGAAGACGTTGCCCTGCGTGTCGAAGGCGAGCGACGGATCGGAACCGAACCGGGTGTCGTTGGTGCCCGACAAGGGCGGCGGTAGCGGTACGTCGACGCCCCCCCAGCTGCTTCCGCCGTCGGAAGAGAAGTACGCGCGCATCGGCAGCCGGAAGATCTCGTTCGAGCCCGCCGTGAGCATGCTGGGACTCTTGGGGTTCAGCGTGATGTACGGCCCGCGGGCGCGAGGGCGACGTGCCTTCCGGGAGCTCGCGACACGCTACGGCGATAAGACTCACGGCGAGCGCGACACGGCAGGTGCGGATCATGGGAGCCTCCGGCGGCCAGCATGGTCTAAAGAGAACGCAGGGTTCTGGTACTGCAATAGGGCCGGCACGGCGTGCTGTCAAGGCACCCAGGAGGCCGGCGAGGCCTCCTGAGCGAGTGAGGGAGAAACCATCGTGAGCAACCCCGGCGCGAGATAGACGAGGATTCGGCGCATGCTGGGGTCGAAGGTAACGAGCAGCTCGCCAGGGACGTGATTTCGGGTCAGCCTCGGGGTTCCTTCATCAACACGGTGCGACCGCCTGGACAGCGTCCAGAGGTCGCGCTTTCACCGCTGTCGAGATAGGCACCTCGGGCGGTACTACGTGTACTCTACTAGTTGGGATGAAGCGGCTGGCCACCCGCTTCGCGTGGTGGCAGAATCGCCCCACAAAGACGAATCGCGGTCGTTTCACACGCCGCACTCTTTAGGGAAGGGGGGCCAGCCGCCATGGACAATATCGGGCTCGATCTGCACAAGCGCGAGAGTCAGCTCTGCATCCTCACCTCCGATGGGGAGGTCGTGGAGCGGCGGATCCAGACGAGTCGGGAGCGGTTCACCGCGGTGTTGGGGGAGCGAGCGCCCGCTCGCATCCTCGTCGAAGCCGCGACGGAGAGCGAGTGGGTGGCACAGCATCTGGAGGCCCTGGGCCATGAAGTGATCGTGGCGGATCCCAACTGCGCCCCGATGTACGCCACGCGCAGCCGCCGCGTGAAGACCGATCGGCGGGATGCGCGGACGCTGGCGGAGGCCTGCCAGCTCGCGGCTTACCGCCGCGTGCATCGACTCTCCCCGGCGCGGCGGCACGTGCAGGTGGAGCTGACGGTGCGCGACGCGCTCATTCGCACACGGACGCGCTACGTCGCCGTGGTGAAGGCGCGGGTGCGACGGGAGGGGCTGCGGGTGCCCGGGGGCGACCCGGAGCACACGGTCGCGAAGCTCATGGCCCTCCCGCTCTCCGTGGCGGTGGCCGCCGAACTCGCACCGCTGGTGGCGTTGTTGGAGCCGCTCAACGCCCAGATCGTGGCCGCAGACGCTCGGCTCGCGGTCCTAGCGGCGGCCGATGCCGTCGTCCAGCGCCTGATGACCGCGCCGACCATCGGTCCCGTGACCGCAGTCGCCTACGTGGCGACGCTCGACGACGTCGGACGCTTTGCGACAGCGCGGCGGGTGGCCGCGTATCTCGGGCTGGCGCCGACCGAGCGGAGTTCGGGCGAGCAGCAGCGCCGGGGGCCAATCAGCAAGACGGGCAACCCGCGGGTGCGCTGTCTCCTCGTTGAGGCCGGGTGGCGGATCCTGCGCTCGACCCAGCCGGCGGCAGCGCCCTTGCGGGCGTGGGCAGAGCGGATCGCCGCGCACCGCGGCCGCGCCATCGCCGCCGTGGCGCTCGCGCGCCGGCTCGCCGGAATTCTGTACGCGATGTGGCGCGACGACGCGGACTATCGGGCGGCCGCAATCTCGGCCGTCGTCTGAGGCGGGGCTCTGCCTTCGGAGCATGACCGACTACGGGGCGGTGAGCGCGATCTAGCCTATGGCCGCAGCCGAGGCCGATACCTAGTTTGAGGCTAGAGATGACGTGGTGGTGCACGAGACATCGGAGGCAGTATGCGAGTGTGGATAGGAGAGCGGGTAGCCGCGGTAGTCGGGCTCGCGTTCCTCGCGTCCTGCGGGAGCTCGACGTCGCCCTCTGGGTCCGGGGGAGGTGGCGGGGGTGGCGGCGGTGCTGCGGGTGCGACGGCGACTGTGGCGATCCAAAATTACGCCTTCAACCCCACACCGGACACCGTGCTCATCAACACGACGGTCACATGGACCAACAAAGACCCCGAAACGCACACGGTGACCGCGGATGGTGGCTCCTCCGGAACGTGGGACAGTGGGAACCTCGTGACCGGCTCGGCGTTCACGTACAAGCTCCAGGTGTTCGGCAAGTATACGTACCACTGCGCTATTCACCCGACGATGTTCGGGACGATCGTCGTGAAGTAGGGAGGCGCGGTTGCCACGCAAACGCTCCCGGAGGAGCTCTCGCTCCGAGAGGTTGCTCACCGCTCTTGATCTTCTCGAGCCACGCGGGATCGGTCCCGGTCCGCAGCAGCTCGCGCCGCGCGGCGGTGAACCGGTCAGACGCAGTCTACTGTCTTGACGCCAGTCGCTTCATAGGTGTGAGTTTCAGCGGCTCACAGTCCGGATCTTGGTGCCGAATGATTCCCACTGAGCAACCGCGGGAGGCGCACGTGGAACGAATCCGTCGATTCGCGGTGCCGGCCTTGGGTGCGATCACCCTGCGCAGGGTCTTTGGCGTTCCTCGACGGCGCACCGGGTGGCCGCGTATCTCGGGCTGACGTCGAGCGAGCGGAGTTCGGGCGCGCAGCAGCGCCGGGGGCGGATCAGCTGCGGGTATGGAACACGTCTCGGGCGCTTGGCTGTCCCCTGGCCCCCGGTGCGGTCGACGGCGCACCCTTCGCGACGCCTCGCGAGCGAGCTTGACACGTTTCTGACGCGGACCGTACTTCCCCGCACGGCCGAGTTCCCGCTACTTAACTGGATGTCCGCTCGCGGAGGTCCGATCCCGTGACTCACAAGACGTTTACCATCGGTGCGGTGCTCGTCATCGCTCTCGTTGGCACGCTGGCCACGGCGTGCAGCAGCACCAGCAGCCCGGGCAGTTCGGGCCCTGTGATCCAAAAGGCCGCCACGGCGAGCGGTGACGCGCAAACCGCCACCGTCGCCACCGTGCTGCCGAATCCGCTGCGCGTGCTCGTCACCGTGGGCGGTACGCCGAAACAGGGGGACACCGTGACCTGGGTAGCGGTGGGCGCGGTCGCTAACATCACGAACCCCGGCATCACCGATGCCTCCGGGACGGCTACGGCAACCTGGACGCTCGGGCAGACTGCCGGCACCCAGACCGCGACGGCAACGCTCAGCGGCGCCTCGGGGTCGCCCGTGACGTTCACGGCGACGGCGACGCCGGGCCCCGCGACCGCGTTTTCGCTCGTCAGCGGCAACGCCCAGCAGGCCGTCATCGGCACGTCGCTCATGAACCCGCTCGTCGTGAAAGCGGCCGATCAGTACGGCAACGGCAGGTCCGGCGTCACGGTCAACTGGCAGGCGACGACGGGCGGGGGAACGGTCATGCCTCCGAGCGACACGACCGATGCGAGCGGCAACGCCCAAGCCACGCTGACGCTCGATGGCATGGCCTCGAACTCGGTGACAGCTACGAGCAGCACCCTCACCCCTCCCAACGTGGTTTTCCACGAAACCGGGCTTCCTATCCCCACTACCGCGGCCGTCACCGTGGGCCCGGGGATCAGTTTCAAAAGCGCGCGGAATAGCACCCAATCTCCCATAGCGTGCAGTCCACCGGCTCGCCCAGTTTCACGAGCAGCGCTACCCAGACGAGCGGTAGCTACTCGTTCACGTTCACGGCGACAGGCACCTATCAGTATGACTGTGTCGTGCACGGCACCGGGATGACCGGCACGATCGTGGTGAGGTAGGTCCACCCATCGGGCGCGAGGCACGCCCGCCCGCGCCACGCGGTGGGGCGATCCGAAACGGCACCCGGCCCCGGGGAACTCTCCGGAGCCGGTGTGTTTTGGGTTGCTATATGATCCGCATCCCGAGGACCGGGGCGGCGTGGTGACGAGCGCGCGCGCCATGTGGTTCGCCATTGCGGGCAACGGGACCGCCGCAGAGCGGGACATCCACGCGGCCGTCCGAAAGGGACAGGGATACATCCACTTCGATCACGCCGCGTATCACATCGCCTTGGCCTACGCCCTGCTCCACCAGCCCGGCCCGGCTGTCCGCTGGCTGCGCACGACGGCCGACGGCGGCTTCCCCTGCTATCCGCTGTTTGAGCGCGATCCCTTCCTCGACAACATCCGAGGCGGCGGGGATTTCGCCAGCATGTTGATCTTCGTGAGCTATTCGCGGCGGTTCTGATCCGACCTGCTCGGGGGACGGTAGGCCCAGCGGCCGCCATGCTGATGGAATCCCGGCTCGCACGGATGCACGGGAAGTGTCCATCGCGATCGTGAGCGAGCCGCCAGAAGCGCCTCGAGGACCTCACGTGCGTCGCGACCCAAGGGGGTTGCGTACCGATGCGGTCGTACGACCGACGAGAACAGCACCACGCGAGCCACGACGCGAGCCTCGGTCCAAGTGCGGATCGCCGTTGAACCGGGCATTAGTGCCACTCCCCCCCACAACACAACTCACAACACGGGGACTACCGAAGAAAAAGCCCCACAGCGGAAATCGTTGCAGAGCTGATTCTTCGAACAATCGGGGCGCCGGGATTTGAACCCGGGACCTTCTGGTCCCAAAGCAAATCGAGCACGGACCGAGTTATGACGAAATGTAGTATTCACGCGGTGTTCTGGGCATCGGTGTCGTCCTTCGGAAGGCCAACTACGACGAGATGTCGCACGAAACTCACAGCGAAACTCACAGCTCGGACGCTCCGCCGATGCGCCTGTGCCGGGCGGAAGGTCACCAGGGCTGGCGCGAGCGCGCGGACGGGTTCATCGGACCCGCGGCCGGCTTGACACCCCGCTGGCGAGGGGTTGATTCACTGCACTTTCCACACTGCGGGGCGCTGCGCCGCAGCCGCCCAAAAAGGGGAGCTATGGCCGCGCACCGCTGGCTGAGGATCACACTGGTTGTCTCGTTCGCCGCCGCGGGACTGACCTGCTCGGACGGCGCCGGCCCGCGCCCGGTGATGGAGAACCGTGTCGCCGTGCGCGGCACCACGCCCTCCTTCAACAACACGCCGCTGCTTCGGCCCGACGGGTCGAGCGAGCCGGCCATTGCCATCGGCCTGGACGGCACGATGGGGCTCAGCGGCCTGAGCTGGACCCAGTTCTTCACCAACGTGTGGAAGGGTCCCTTCGGCTCGACGCCGGTCTTTCAAGGGCAGATCGACGCGCATATCGGCAAGAGCGTCGGTGGCGGCGACGCGGACCTTGACGTGGGCTCGACCGGGACCCTCCACGCGACCACGCTGGTCTTTTTCTTCAATCCGACCTTCAACGCGGTGCAGCTCGGCGTCTCGGCGATCACCTGTCCGACTGCGAACACGTCGAACGACTTCGCGAGCTGCAAGGCGCAGATCCTCGACCAGACGCAGGCCGATCGGCAATGGGTGACGTCCGACGGGGCGCGCGTCTACATCTCGTACCACGACGCCGGAAGCAGCACGCTCATCCACGTGCAGCGCTCCGACGACGACGGCTTCACCTTCAAGCGCGTAGGCGATCCGGTCGTCGCGCAGGGCGGAGCCACGGCCGACGCGACGTTCAACAACGACCAGGGACCGATCGTGGCGGACCCCGTCACGCACAACGTTTACGATGTGTACGCCGCGGGTGAGCCGGGCATTCAGAAGGCGACCACCGCGACCTTCAACAATATCTTCGTGTCGCGGAGCACCGACTTTAGCCAGAGCTGGACCGCGAACAAGGTGTTCTCCGCACCGCTCTTCACCGCGCTTAACAACGTCTTCCCCTCGCTGGCCGTCGATCCGGCCAACGGTACGCTCTACGCCGTCTGGTCCGATGCGCACACCGTCTCGCTCTCGCGCTCGAGCGACCAGGGCACCACGTGGTCATCGGCGCTCGTGGTGAGCAGCGCGCCGGCGGCCACCGCCGTCTTCCCGTGGGTCGCGGCGCTAAACGGGACGGTGGATGTCGTCTTTTACGGCACCAACGCGTCGAGCAAGGACGACCCGAGCGCCGTGTGGAACGTGTATCTGGCGCAGAGCCCCAACGGTGGCGCGAGCTTCCAGCAAGTCCAGGTCACCGCCCACCCCAACCACGTGGGCGTGATCTGCACCAACGGGACCGGGTGCGCGCCGGGGACGCGCAACCTGCTCGACCTGTTCAAGGTGGCGATCGATCCCGTGAGCGGCCGCACCGGCATCATCTACACCGACGACACGCTCACCAAGCAGGCCGACGGCAGCCCGTTGCCGCAGGTGTTGCTCGCGCAACAGCAGTAGCCGCGGCTCACGCCCGTCTTCCCCACGCCGAGGACCCGCAGAAGGGGGCGTGATCTATCGCACGAGCAGCACACCGACCATCCCGCCGAGGCGGTCGGTCACAATCGCCACGCCGCTGGGCACGACCCACTCCTTTCCATCCACTAGCAGATTGAAATGATACGTCCCGGGTGGCAGGAGCAGGGCGCCCGTCCATAGTCCGCCCAACGATTCCAAAGCGCGCGGCTGCCAGCCGTTCCAATCGCCCCCGAGCACCACCGAGGTCGCGCCCTCCATGCGGAACCGGACGACGACGCTGTCCCCCCGCCGCTCGGGGATCAACGGGGGCCATGCGGGCGAACGCGTAGCTGGCGACACCGCGCCACGCGGCGCCGCGAACAAGCGAATGCCCGCCGTGACATAGCCCGCCCGCGGCAGGCCTTGATACGGATCCGGGAGGTAGCTGCCCGCCCCGAGCTCGACCGCCAGGTTGGAGATAGGAAAGATCTGCACGAATGCGCCGCCGCCAGCCTTAGACCCGTAGGTGGAACTGATCCGTCCTACGGCCCACAGCGAGGTGATCACCGGCCCCGTCGTCGCCGTGAGACCGGCGCTCGCGTCGGTGAACCACGCGTCGAGGAAGCGGGTCGGCTCAATCGCTACCGCGTAGTTCGCGGAGCCGACCTTCCACCACCCGCGGGCGCGCGTGTGAAGCGCCGCGACAGACGGCTCGGCGGCGATCCAGCCGCCGGAGGGTCCTGCCCCGAGCCCGATTCCCCAGCCCCGCCCGTCCCACAAGAGTTCGGCGACGCCATGGGCCGCAGCCGTCCAGCCGCCGTCCGTCCGCGTCGTGCCGGCGCCGATCGCCTCTCCGCCAAAGCGCTTCGCCTCGACCCGAATCTCGCGGAGGCCCACCAGGCCCAGGCCCGCCTGCTCTGGGGGAGTTCAAACCACTTCTTCCACGAGCGAGCGGCCCAGGAAGACCGGCGCGCCCTGAGCCTCAACGCGAACATGGATCGGGCGCACCAGCATCTGGGGAACATCTACCTGCATATCGGCCTGCTGGACGAGGCGATCGCAGAGCTCCAGAAGACGCTCGCGATCTCACCCCGCGAGGACAACGCGCTGCGACGCATCGCGGAGGCACGCGCGTACAAAGGGCAATATGAGGAGGCCCTGGGGATCCTGAGCCAGGTAGATCCCGAGGCCAACCCGCCGTTCTGGTACTATCAAATGGCGCTCGTGCTCCTGCACCTGGGGCGGAGCGACTCGGCATTCGCGTTGATACAGAACTACCTGCAGGCACATCCCGAGGACCGGGGCGGCGTGGTGACGAGCGCGCGCGCCATGTGGTTCGCCATTGCGGGCAACGGGCCCGCCGCGGAGCGGGACATCTACGCGGCCGTCCAAAAGGGACAGGGATACATCCACTTCCATCACGCTGCGTATCACATCGCCTCGGCCTACGCCCTGCTCCACCAGCCCGGCCCGGCTGTCCGCTGGCTGCGCACGACGGCCGACGGCGGCTTCCCCTGCTATCCGCTGTTTGAGCGCGATCCCTTCCTCAACAACATCCGAACCGATGCGGGCTTCGTCGCCTTCCTGCGCGAGCAGAAGGCCCAATTGGAGCGCTACCGGGCGACGCTCTGATCGCCGTGGCCACCGGAGCACCGGGGTCAAGGGCGGGTCGCTGAGGTGGCGGAACTCACACAACTCACAACACGCGGGGCCCAGAAGAAAAGCCCCGCAACGGAAGTCGTTGCAGAGCTGATTCGTCGAACAATCTGGGCGCCGGGATTTGAACCCGGGACCTTCTGGTCCCAAAGCAGATCGCGCATCGACTGAGTTACGACAAAATGTAGCACCTACGCGGTGTTCTGGGCATCGGTGTCGTAACTCGACTGAGCGAAAACGACGGGGAAGTAGCACCCAACTCACAACACGGACGGTCCCCTGGTTGGTGTCCAGGGGGCCAACGTCCCGGTCACGTCGCCAAGACGGGCCTTGCCGTCAGCGTCTCCAGGCGGGCGAGGCTATCTCGAGCGTCCGTGAGCCGGACCATGCCGGAGCCCTCGAAGCTGCGCATCACGGAGAACGGCGGGCGTGTGGGCCCAACGCCCGCCGCCGCTGCCGCTACTCCCTTTCCGGGCTTTCCTTGCTCTCGTCTCTCCGGTGCGTCTCGACCCGGGCATCCTCTGCCGTGTCCAAACCCCGGGGCCGGGTGCGCATGGTCACATACAGATCGTTCTTTCCGAAGCCGCCGGGGCGGTCCGAGAAGAAGTAGAGCGTCGTCCCGTCGAAGGAAAGTGCGGGGGCGCCGTCGAACGAGGGGCTATTGACCGTGGGCCCCAGATTCGACGGCGTAGACCACCGATCGGTGGTCGCCGGGCGAGTGGAGACCCACAGATCCTGGCTCCCAATCCCGCCTATACGACCTCTTGAGTCCGACGCCAGGAAGATCTCGAGGCCGTCGCGGCGAATGGCGGTTCTGGTGTCGCGGTACGGCCCATTGAGCTCGACGACGTCGACGCCCGGTCCCCATGGCTCGTCGTCGTTGCTACGGGTGCTCAGGTAGATGTCAAAGTCGCCGAGTCCCCCGGGCCGATTGAAGCTCGTGAAGTACAAGCTCTGGACGCCAGTGGCTTCGTCTTCGAAGAACGTTGGGCCAGCTTCGTCATAGATCGTGTTCACGGTGCAGCCCAGATTCACGGGGGGATTCCAACCGAAGTCGTCGTCCTTGTCCCGACGCCAGGCCACGTAGAGATCGCTGCCGCCGCACCCGCCGGGCCGATCGCTGTTCATGTACAAGTGATGCCCGTCGATGGTGAGGTTCGGCGCAAAGTCATTGCTGCTCGTATTGATCGCCGGTCCCAGGTTGCGCGGCGATCCCCACGGGGCGTCCAGCGTGGCGCGCTGGGTCAAAGCCGCCGGGACGATTGGAGACAAAGTACAGGCTGAGACCATCCTTGGAGATCGATGGATGCTGGTCGTTGTAGGCCGAATTGACGACCGGGCCGAGGTTGACGGGCGCGGACCAATCGGAGAATTCAGGCTGCTCCTCGACATCGGCCACCAGGGGCTTGGAGGTGCGAGGGCTGACGAGGCCCTTGTCTGGAGTGCAGGCCTGAGCCAGCGCCACGAGCGCCACGAGCTGCGTGATTCGTTCGATCGATTTCATAGACCCTCCGTTCGTTTGATTGCCTTCCCTAGTGCGAACTCAACACGGAATTCCGGGACCCGTCGGCCTCGAGCGCGAACCGAGCAACCGTACGGCCGAGTTGCGCCCCCGTGTCGACGTCAAACCGGTAATGGATGCCGGCATACATTCGCGCGAGGCCAGCTTCGTGTACCATGGCGTCCAGGCTATCGGCCTTCGCCGGGAAGAACGCGCTCAACGTCTCCACGGCCGCCCCGGAGAAGCAGCTGTGCGCGGACGGGTACGACGGGTGATTGGGCAAACCGATCGCCGGGATGAGCTTGATGGCCGGATCGGCTTGGGGGGGACGAATGAACCAGTACGTGAGCTTCGCGTCCCAGCAGCCGATCGCTGCGTCCATCATGGCCGCGTCGAGCAGTGCGAACACGTGGGTCGCCTCGCGCTCGCGCAGCCCACTCGCCTCGATCCAGCCGGTGGCGATGGTGTTCCAGAAGCCAGAGATGCTGCTTGTGCCCGCGCCCTTCGCCCAGAATAAGGCGATGGCAACCTGCTCGGCCGTGCGGGTGTCCGAGATGTTCCGCACCTCGGCGAGCCCGGCGAGGTACGTCGGCGACCCGAACGCCGGCGGAGGGGCCGGCCGGAATTGATCGGCCGACGTGAGGAAGAACGGTCGCATCCCTGGGAGCTGTGCGTTGACGGGCGGTTGCGGCGGCTTCGCACTGCTGAACCACAGCCCCGGCCCGATCGGAACCGTGCCGGTCCACGGCAGATCAAAGCCGTCGGTCATCGTCCGCGCGATCGCCTCCGCGCCCACCTGCCGGCCCACAGCCTCCCCCCGCGCGAAGTCGGGACGCGGCTGTCCCGGTCCCGCGTTCGCCTGCTCTCGGACCTTGTCCTCGAAGAGTTGCGCGTCGGCCGGATCGAATGAGGTCAGAACGACGGCCGACGCGCCCGCGACCGCCCCGCGGTCGGCTTCAAGCCGGCTGCGACCGCCCCGGGCGAGGCCATTCCCCGGCTCGGGCTCCGTCCCGGACCCCTCCCCGCCGCTGGCGTCCTCGGCGCGCACCACCGCGTCATGCTGCGCCACGCTGAGATAGGCGTACACTCGCGTCGCGGCGGCGGAGTTGCGCGACAGCGCGGACTGCATGACGACGTTGCGCGCGATCGCCTGCCACTCGGGGCTCGCGAGCCCCTCGGTGAACGGGACGCCGACGGCGACCGCCACGGGCTTCGAGACGCCGGGGCCAGCGAGTCGCCTGTCTGAATCGCACGCGTAAGCCAGAGCCGCGAGCGCGCACAGCAGGGTGATTTTCTCGAGCGGTTTCATCGGACACCCCCTAGAGTTGATTGCCCAGGCCAGAATCAACCGGTAGCTTCAGGCTGACGGAGCAAGTTTCAGCGGGTCGCGTCACCAGGACGTGACTGATCCGTCACCGGTCGCGGTGACGCGCGCTGCTCCGCCAGCGTCGAAGGGGCTTCGCATGATCGAGTTCCGGCTGCTCGGGGCTCTGCACCTCACCGACGCCGAGGGACGCGAGGTCAAGAGCCTGCTTACGCGTTCCCGGCGCCTCGCGCTGCTCGCGTACCTCGCCGCGGCCACGCCGCGGGGCTTCCACCGCCGCGACACGCTGCTCGCACTGTTCTGGCCCGAGCTCGACCAGGAGCACGCCCGCGCCGCACTGCGCCAGGCACTCCACGTGCTACGGGGAGCGCTCGGCGCCGACGTCGTCGTGACACGCGGGGACGAAGAGATCGGGCTCAACGTCGACCGCCTTTGGTGCGATGTCGTCGCCGTGGATGAGGCCATCACGGCAGGGCGGTTCGGCGAGGCCCTCGAGCTGTATAGAGGGGAGATGCTCGGAGGGTTCTTCATTCCCGGCGCCGCGGAGTTCGAGCGCTGGCTGGACGTGGAGCGCGCACGGCTGCGGCAGGCAGCCTCCCGCTGCGCACAGGCGCTGGTCGACCAGTGCGAGGCTGTGGATGACCTTCACGCCGCGGCCGAGTGGGCCCGGCGGGCAGTCCAACTCGCCCCCCATGAAGAGGGACTGCTGCGTCAGCTGGTCACGCTGCTCGACCGCCTCGGGGATCGCGGGGGCGCGGTCGCCGCCTACGAGGAGTTTGCCAAGCGGCTCGGCGTGGACCTCGAGGCCGATCCCGCCGCGGAGACGAAAGCATTGCTCGCCGCCGTCCGTGCCCGGGAGACGGCGGCACCAGTCGAGTTGGCGCGCCCAGCGTCCCGCGGAGCCGGGCGCGTCGCCCCGGCCGCGGCCCCGCCGCGCGGGCGTCGCATCTTGTGGCCCACTGTGATCGTCACAGCCTTGGTCGGGCTCGTTTTCTCGGGCGGCGGCGACTCGCCCGCGCGACTGTGGCCGAGCTCTAAGGCGGGCAGGATTCAGTCCCTCGCGGTGCTGCCGCTCGCCAACTTCTCGCACGACACGGGGCAGTCCTGGTACAGCGACGGGCTAACCGAAGCCCTCACGACCGACCTCGGCCGGATCAAGGCGTTACGGGTGGCCTCGGGCGGGGCGGTGGCTCAGTACCGGCGTACGCCGCAGCGGCTGCGAGACATGGTTCGCGAGCTACGTGTGGACGCCGTCGTGGACGGCGGCATGCAGGTCTGGGAGAACCGTGTGCGAGTCGATGTGCAGTTGATCGACGCGACGTCGGGTTACCAGCTGTGGGCAGGCCGGTTCGAGGAGCCGATGGAGAACCGGTTCATCCTCGAGGACCGCCTGGCGCGGGGCATCGTGGCAGCGCTGGGGTTGTCCCTGACAGCCGCGGAGCAGCAGCAGCTGCGGACCCCGCCGACGACCAATCTCGAAGCGTACGACTTCTACCTCCGCGGCAAGATTCGGGTCAGGCACGAGACTCGAGCGGACGATTCCGTGGCGATCGAGTTGCTGCAACGGGCCGTGGCACTCGACCCGAGCTTCGCAGCCGCGCATGCGCACCTTGCGCGAGCCTATGGGCTCCGGTTCACGCAGCTCGCCCGCGAGGACACAACCGCGCTCGAGAAGGCTTATGTCGAGGTAGAGAAGGCGCTCCAGTTGAACCCCGACCTTGCGGAGGCCCATTGGGCCAGGGCTTTTCTCTTGTGGGGTGTAGCCCAGGGTTTCCGACACGAGCAAGCTATCAAGGAGGACCGGCGGGCGCTCGCGCTGGACCCGAACCTCGGCGAGGCGCATCATCACCTGGGGATGATCTACCTGCATATCGGTCTCCTGGACGAGGCCGTCGCTGAGTTCCAGAACGCTCTGACCCTCAATCCCTTCGATGCCAACGCCCTGCGGCGAATCGGCATCGCCCAGATCTATCGAGGACAGTATGGAAGCGGCTATGCGACCTTCCGCCAAGTGGGGCCGGAGGCCAACCCGGCGTTTTGGACCTACCAAGTCGCCTGGGCCTTGCTGTACCTGGGGAGAGATGCCGAGGCCTCGGCACTGATGGAGAACTATCTGCACACCCATCCTGAGGACCGGGGGGGCGTGGTGACGAGCACGCGGGCGATTTTGCGGGCGAAGATGGGCGACGCGGCCGGCGCGGTGGAGGACATCCGGCAGGCCGTGGACGCCGGCAAAGGGTTCATCCATTTCCACCACACGGCCTACAACATCGCGTCGGTCTACGCGATCCTCCGGCAGCCCGCCCCCGCCCTACGGTGGCTGCGCCAGACAGCCGAAGAGGGGTGGCCCTGCTATCCCTATTTCGCGAACGACCCCAATCTCGCCAACATCCGAGACGATCCGGGCGTCATCGCGTTCATGCGGGAGCTCAAGGGGCAGTGGGATGGCTACCGGGCGCGGTTATAAGCCCTGTGGCATCGGGCGAGCCTGGTTCCAAACGCTCTTCCTCAAGGGTCCGTGACTTGGCGCCCCGGTCGGAGCCGGGCTGGTGGGACGGTCGCTGCAACCGGCCAGAAGCAGCGTCGAGACCGCTGCGAGGCCCTAAAGCCTTCCAGTTGTTGCTTTCTTCACACGCCTCCTTGCAGTCTGATCGCCTTCCCCAGACTTGCGGGTCCCTTGATGGGACGGTGCCAGTTTCGCCCGAACGCGCCACCACGCCGTGACCGATGCGTCACGACGTCGAGGCGGTCCGTCGCCCCGTGCCCGTTCACATAACCTCCCATGCTTCGACAGGTCGCCATACGACCATTGAGCACCGGGGTCAACGGCGGGCGCGTCGTCCAAACGCCCGCCGCTGCCGTTACTCCTTTTCCTTTTTCTTGCCGTCGCTCCTCTGGTGCGTCTCGTCCCCGGCATCCTCTGCCGTGTCCCGCCCGCGCAGCCGCGCGCGGGTAGTCACATAGAGGTCGTTCCCTCCGAAGCCGCCGGGCCGGTTCGAGTAGAAGTAGAGCTCCGTACCATCGAATGAGAGCGCTGGACCACTGTTGACGTACGGGCTGTTGACGACTGGGCCGAGTGGGACCGGCGGCGACCACGGATCGAGCGTGGTGGCACGCGTCGCCACCCAGATGTCCTCACGGCCAACGCCGCCTGGGCGATCGGTGGAGAGAAAGATCTCAAGCCCGTCGCGCCGGATGGCAACGCGGGTGTCCCGGGACGGACTGCTGAGCTCCCGCACGAGGACGCCCGGGCCGAAGGTGCCGTCGGCCTGGAGCGTGCTCGCATAGATGTCGACGTCGCCGAGCCCGCCGGGTCGGGGACTGTTGAAGTAAAGGGTCGTGAGGCCCGTAGCGTCGTCCTCGAAGATGGTGGGGCCGTTGTCGGCGAACGGCGAGTTCACGACGCACCCGAGATTCTCGGCGGGCTCCCAGCCGAAGTCGTCCCGCTTGTCCTGGCGCCGGGAGACGAACAGGTCCGCGGC
>WNEZ01003895.1_pt1 | contig 22624 bp, 18 predicted proteins | sample 5400521 | NCBI WGS metagenome assembly WNEZ01 (sample SAMN13153339, study PRJNA577476) | soil metagenome | isolation source: 120 cm saprolite under Douglas fir tree site 2 hole 1 replicate 1 | place: USA:California | collected 2015-04-18 | reverse complement strand
TGGGCAAGGAGCAGCTCGCCATGCGCATGCTCTGCTCCGAGGCGCGCGTCGACCTGGCCCGCGTGCGCACCGGCCATCTCTCCGACCGCGAGTTCCAGAAGCTCGCCATGGCGGCCGGGCGGCTCGGCGATGCGCCCATCTTCATCGACGACACACCGGCGCTCTCGGTGCTGGAGGTGCGCGCCAAGGCCCGACGCCTGAAGCGCGATGCCTCCGCCCGGCTGGGGCTGGTGATCGTCGACTACATCCAGCTCATGCGCAGCAGCGAGGGCAAGGACAACCGCGAGCAGGAGATCTCGGAGATATCGCGCTCGCTCAAGGCGCTGGCCAAGGAGCTCAACGTCCCCGTGGTCGCGCTCTCGCAGCTGAATCGCGAGGTGGAGAAGCGCAACCCGCCCGTCCCACGTCTCGCGGACCTTCGTGAATGCGTGACGGGCGATACGCTGGTGATGCTCGGCGACGGTCGCCGCCTCCCGATCGTTCACCTGGTGGGCACCGACCCCCGCGTGCTCGCGATGTCCGTGGACGGGCACGTCGTCGAATCGCGAAGCGATCGGGTGTGGCGTGTCGGCAAGAAGCCCGTGTTCCGGATCACGCTCGCGACCGGTCGTACGCTAACGGCGACGGCTCCGCACCGCTTGCGCTCGGGAACGGGATGGTGTCGCGTCGGAGAGCTACGGGTCGGGGATCGGATCGCCGCGGCACGCTCCGTGCCCGAGCCGCAGGGTCCCGTCGTTTGGCCCGATGGTCACGTCGTTCTTCTCGGTCATCTGATCGGTGACGGGAGCTATCTCGTACACCAGCCGCTGCGCTACACGACGAGTTCGGAGGAGAACAGCGCCGCGGTTGCCGATGCGGCGCGCGGGTGCTTCGGGACCGTCGTACGACGCTACGCCGCCCACGGGGCGTGGCACCAGCTCTTGCTCAGCGGGAACGGCAATCGCTGGCGGCCCGCCGGCGTGAATGCCTGGCTTCGCTCGCTCGGTATCTTCGGGCAACGCAGCCGCGAGAAACGCATTCCCGTAGAGGCGTTTCGGCTTTCGAAGAGACAGGTCGGGTTGCTGCTCCGTCATCTCTGGGCGACTGACGGTTGCATCTGGGTGCCGCCGGAGGGTAGCGATCACGCGCCGCGCGTCTACTATGCGACGACGAGCGAAGGGTTGGCGGCGGACGTCGCGGCGCTTCTGCTGCGCTTCGGCATCACCGCGCGCAGGTACGCGGTGTCGCAGGGGACGAGCACGGGCTACGCCGTCTCCGTGTCCGGCAGCGATCAGCAGGGCACCTTCCTGGATCACGTTGGAAGCTTCGGACCCCGGCGAGTGCAGGCGGAGCGACTCATGCGTTTGCTCGCCCGAGCGCGCGCGAATACCAACGTCGACACGCTGCCGCGCGAGCGCTTCCTGTTGGTGAAGCAGGCGATGCAGCAGCGAGGCCTCTCGCAGCGCGCCATGGCAAGCCTTCGGGGCACCGCCTACGGTGGGAGCGCGCACTTCCGCCTTGCACCCTCGCGCGTCCTCCTCGCCGAGTACGCGCGAATCCTCGAACATCCCGCGCTACTTGCCGAGTCGGAAAGCGACGTGTTCTGGGATCGGGTCATCGCCATTGAAGCGGCCGGAGAGGCAGACGTGTTCGACATGACGGTACCAGGACCGGCTTGCTGGCTCGCGGATGGCATCGTGAGCCACAACTCCGGCGCCATCGAGCAGGACGCCGACGTGATCTGCTTCCTCTACCGCGACGAGTACTACAACCCGGACGACACCGAGAAGCAGGGCGTCGCCGAGGTCATCGTCGCGAAGCAACGGAACGGCCCCATCGGCAAGGTCGAGCTGACCTTCCTGAAGGAGTTCACGCGCTTCGAGAACCGCGAGGTGGCGCCGGAGGACGCGTCGGGAGGCGGCGAGGGGTCGGCGCTGCACTAGCCGGGGAGAGCAAACCATGACCACCGGAGCGTACGACTTCCTGGTTCGCCGCGACGATCTGCACCGTACCGAGTTCCGGCCGGCACCCGCGGCCGCGGACGTGAAGCTGGACGCGGGGCAGGCGCTGCTCGCCGTCGACGCCTTCGCGTTCACCGCGAACAACGTCACCTACGCGGTGTTCGGCGACTCGTTCCAGTACTGGAACTTCTTCCCCGCACCGGAGGGCTGGGGCCGGGTCCCGGTGTGGGGTTTCGCCAACGTGTCACGCTCGGCGAACCCCGGCCTCCGCGAGGGCGAGCGGATATATGGTTATCTCCCGATGTCGACCCACTTCGTGGTCCAGGCCGACCACGTGACCCCGACCGGCTTCCACGACGTCTCGGCCCACCGCCAGCCGATGAGCGTCTTCTACAACCAGTACCTGCGCGTGGCCGCCGACCCCGGTTACGAGCCCCGGCGCGAGGCCGAGCAGATGCTCTTCCGCCCACTGTTCGCGACGGCCTTCCTGATCGACGACTTCCTCGCCGGCGAGCGGTTCTTCGGCGCGCGCTCGGTCGTGGTCTCGAGCGCGTCGAGCAAGACGTCGATGGCGCTCGCCTTCCAGCTCCACCAGCGGGGGCGCGAGGCGTGCGAGGTGGTCGGCCTCACGTCCGCGCGCAATGCGGAGTTCGTCCGCGGGCTCGGCACCTACCATCGAGTCGTCACCTACGAGAACGTCGCGACCCTCGACGCCGCGGTGCCGACGGTGTTCGTGGACATGGCCGGCGATCGCGCGGTGACCACGGCCGTGCACCGGCACTTCGGCGACGCGCTCAGGTACAGCTGCGCGGTGGGCGGCACCCACTGGGAGCGCCTCGCCTTCGGGGTGGAGGTGCCCGGCCCCACGCCCACACTGTTCTTCGCGCCGGACCGGCTGACGAAGCGCCTCAAGGACTGGGGGCCCGAGGGCTTCCAGTCCCGGCTCGGCGAGGCCTGGGCCCGCTTCCTCCCCCGCATCGACGGCTCCATGACCATCGAGCGATCCGCGGGACGCGGGGCGATCGAGCGGGTGTACCGCGCAACGCTCGACGGCACGGCCGATCCCCGGAAGGGCTGCGTCCTGTCGCTGGCGTGAACGCAGCGAGCCTTGTGCGCGAATCAGCTGGCTGGCGTGTGAATCGCTTGCCACGCAGCTCGGACAACCAGTAGCGTGCCGTCTGGTCCCATCGCTGCAGCGGCTCGCAGCCGGCCGGCCGGACGAACCAAGGAGCAGTAATGGCCCAGGGTGATCAGTATTTTCTTGGCTACAGGCAAGCCGAGCAAAAACGGCTGCAACGACAGGCACAGGAGCTCGCCGACGAGGCGCGATGGCTGCTCGATCAAATTGGTGTGCGGGCTGGTGCGCGAGTCGTTGAGATTGGCTGCGGCCCGCAGGGCTGTCTCGATCTCCTGTCCGAGCGGGTCGGCCAGACCGGCAGCGTGGTGGGTGTGGAACGCAGTGAGGAGGCGGTCAACCTCGCTCGGAGGTTCGCCGCCGACCACAATCTCGCGAACGTCCAGGTTCTCAATGGCGATGCTCGGGCAAGCGGCCTGCCGAGGAGCACGTTCGATCTCGCAACGGCGCGTCTGGTGCTCGTCAACGTACCGCAGCCTGAGGAGGTCGTTGCCGAGATGGCAGCCTTGGTCCGACCGGGCGGAGTCGTCGCTCTTCACGAGGCCGATTGGACACCCCACGTATGTGACCCGCCGCTGCCCGCCTGGGACCGCCTCTTCGAGATACTCGTCACCTACTCCACGATGAACGGCATCGACCTGTTTGTCGGTAGGAGGGTCCCTCGTATGCTTCGGGAGGCGGGACTCGTAGACATTCGGGTGAATCCCCTGATCCACGTCTACCCACCCCGACATGGTCGACGCGCGATCTTTCTGGAGTTCGTCGAGAACCTGCGCGATCGCCTTCTTGACCAGAACCTGATCGAGGACGGAGAGCTCAAGGAGTTGCTGGCGGATCTGAAACGCCACCTTGACGACCCGCAGACGTTGGTTGTGTCGCACATGTTCTTCCAGTCGTGGGGCCGCAAACCTGAGCAATAGCCCGAGCCGTCCCACACGGAGCCGGAGCTGCAGCTGCGACTCTGGAATTCGGTTAGGCGGAGAGACGGGCGAGCACCTCACGCACCGCGGCCGCGGGGTCGGGCGCGCGCACGAGCGCGCCGACCATGGCGACGGCGTCGGCGCCCGCGGCGCGGACCGCGGGGGCCGTCTCGGGCGTGATGCCGCCGATCGCCACCAGCGGGCAGCGGACGGCGGCGCGGACGGCAGTGACGAGCGCCAGGCCGCGCGGCGCGAGCGCGTCGGACTTGGTCGTGGTCGCGTAGACCGGACCAACACCGATGTAGTCGGCGCCGGCGGCCTCGGCGGCCCGTGCCTGCTCGAGGTCGTGAGTCGAGACGCCCAACAGCCGCTGCGCGCCGAGCACGCGGCGCGCAGCCGCGACGGGCAGGTCGTCCTGGCCGAGGTGCACGCCGTCCGCCTCGGCGGCGTGCGCGATGTCGGGGCGGTCATTCACCAGGAAGAGGGCGCCGGCGGCGCGGGCCAGGGGGCGGACCGCCAGCGCGGCGGCGAGCAGCTCGCGAGGGTTCGCCGCCTTCCAGCGCAGCTGCAGAAGGCGCGCGCCGCCGGCCAGCAACGCCGCCGCCAGCGCCACCGGATCGCGACCCGTGTCGAGCGGGTCGACGATCGCGTAGAGCGGCGGCAGGCGCATCTCAGCGCGACGCGCTGCCGCGGCGGATCTCGATGCCCAGCTCGGTGATCTTCTTGCGCAGCGTGTTGCGGTTGATGCCGAGCATGTCGGCTGCCTTCACCTGGTTGCCGCCCGCGCGCTCGAGCACCACCTCGATGAGCGGCCGCTCGACGGCGCTGATCAGCATGGCGTGGAGGTCGCTCGGCGTGGCGGTGGCATCGGCCGCCAGCAGGTCGGCCAGGCGCTGGCGCACGGCCTCCTCGAGCGGCAGGACGTCGCTCGCCGCCTGTCGCGGCTGGCCGGCGAGCGCGAAGTCCTCGGGGACGAGCGATCGCCCGCGCGCCAGCACGGCGGCGCGCACGAGCGCGTTCTCCAGCTCGCGCACGTTGCCCGGCCAGCTGTGGCGGAGGAGCAGCTCCCGCGCCTCGGCGCTCACCCCCACCAGCTCGGTGCCGAGCTCGCGGTTCACCTTGTCGAGGAAGAAGTCGATCAGCTCGGGGACGTCGGCCCGGCGCTCGCGCAGCGGGGGCACGGTGATTTGCACCACGTTCAGGCGGAAGAAGAGGTCCTCGCGGAAGCGTCCGGCACGTACCGCCGCCTCGAGGTCCTGGTTGGTGGCGGCGATGATGCGCACGTCGGCGCGGATCGCCTCGCGGCCGCCGACGCGCGTGAACTCGCGCTCCTGGAGGACGCGCAGGAGCTTCGCCTGGAGGGCGAGCGGCATGTCGGCGATCTCGTCGAGGAAGAGCGTGCCGCCCGCGGCGGCCTCGAACTTGCCGGCGCGTCGCTCGATCGCGCCCGTGAAGGCGCCGCGCTCGTAGCCGAAGAGCTCGCTCTCGAGCAGCTCATGGGGGATGGCCGAGCAGTTGAGCGCCATGAACGGGCCGCCGCGCGAAGAGTGGTAGTGGATGGTCTTGGCGATCAGCTCCTTGCCCGTACCGGTCTCGCCCTGGACGAGCACGGTCGCGTCGGTCGGGGCGACCCGGCCGATCACCTTGTAGACCTCCTGCATGGCCGGCGTGCGGCCGATGACCAGGTCGTGGCGCTGCTGGAGCTCGCCGCGCAGCCGCTCCAGGTCCCGCGTCAGCCGGCGGAGGTCCATGGCGCGCGCGATGAGCGCGGCCACCTGCTCCAGGTCGAAGGGCTTGGTCAGGTAGTCGTAGGCGCCCCGCTTCGTCGCCTCGATCGCGTTGGCCATCGTGTTCTGCGCGGTCATGATGATGAACAGCGTGTCGATGTGGGCCTCGCGCGCCTGCTTGAGCACGTCGAGGCCGGAGAGATCGGGCATCTTGATGTCGACCAGCGCCACGTCGAAGGTGCGCGCGCGCAGCTCGGCGAGGGCCGCGCTGCCGCTCGCCACCGCGACCACGGCGTGCCCGTGCTGAACGCAGGCGCGCTCCAGCACCCAGCGGATCGACTCCTCGTCGTCGGCGACGAGGATGGCGCCGGCCACGATTGGCCCGGCCTCCTGGGTGCTCATCGGGCTGCGTCCTCGCTCACGGGGAGCGTCACGCGAAAGGCCGTGCCGCCCGCCGGGCGGGGCTCGTGGCCGATCGTGCCGCCGTGCTCGGTCACGATGCGGTGGCAGAGGGCGAGGCCGAGGCCGGAGCCGCGTGCCTTGGTCGAGAAGAAGGGCGAGAAGAGCTGCGCCTGGTGCTCGGGGGTGATGCCCGGCCCGCTGTCCTCGACCAGCACCGAGAGAAAGCGCCCACGCCCCGAGCCACGGCGGATGTGGAAGCCGGCCTCGAGGCGGGTCGAGAGGCCGAGCTCGCCCGCCCCGCCGAGCGCCTCGAGCGCGTTCTTCACCAGGTTCAGGAAGACCTGCGTCAGCTGCGCAGGGTCGCCCCGCACCTCGGGCAGGCTCGGGTCGAAGGCGGTGCGCAGCGCGATCGATCCCCAGGCCGGTGACTGGCGCTGGAGTACGAGGACGTCGTTCAGCACGCGGTGGATGTTGACCGCCTCGAGGTGGAGGCGCGGCGGTGTCGAGAGCTCGCGTAGCTGCTCGATCAGGCCATCGAGGCGGTCGACCTCGCGGATGATGATGTCGGTGCAGCGCTCGAGCTCGGGGTCGCTCACCGCGCCGCGCAGGAGCTGCGCGGCGCCCTTGATGCCCCCCAGCGGGTTGCGGATCTCGTGCGCCAGGCCGCTCACCACCGTGCCGAGCGCGGCCAGGCGGTCGGCGCGCCGGGTGGTGGCCTCGAGCGTGTGCTGGAGGGTGAGGTCGTGGAGCACGAGGACGGCGCCGCGCGCGCGTCCCTCGGTGTCGACGATCGGCGCGCAGGCGGCGCTCACCGGCACCCCGCGTCCGTGCGCCGAGAGGATACCCTCGCCGCGGCGCCGCGTTGCTCCCTCGACCAGCGTCTCGCGAGCCATCTCGGCCACCCACGCGCTGGCGCGGAAGAGCGTCCCCACGTCGTTGCCCTGGATGTGCGACGCGGACATGCCGGTGAGCTGCTCGGCGGCCGGATTCAGGTCGGTGATGCAGCCCGTGCGGTCGAGGACGATCACCCCGTCCTCGATCGAGGCGAGCACGTCGGCCCAGGGCGGCCGCGGCGAGAGGCGCGGCGGGGCGAGTGGCGTCGGTTTGGCGCCCACGGTCAATTAGAGGTCGTCCCCGCCCGCGGCGCCGCCGTCATCCTCGCCGCCCTCGGGGTCGCCGCCGGCCTCCATCTCGTCGACCATCTCGTCGAAGTCCTCGCCGGCGTCCTCGCCCAGCTCCTGCCCCATCTTGCGCATCCAGCGCGCCATGCTCTTGGGGTCCTTCTCGTCGAGGCCGGCGAGGGAGCTGTCGTCGGCGAGCGAATCGACGCGGCTCTCCTCGGAGCGCCCGAGCGCGAAGCGCGACATCAGGCGCGTGAGCGCGCGGCTCCCGCAGTGCTCGCACACGGGGTCGACGGCCTCGCTCACGCGCAGGGTGAGGATCGTCGCCTTTCTCTTGCAGGCCGTGCAGCGGTACTCGTAGATCGGCATTCCGGGGCGATTATAGCCGCGACTCCGGTGCTGCAGCCAGCGGCGGTTCAGCGGGACCCGGCGGATCGTTTGCCGGGCGCGGCTTAGCCGCCGCCCGGCACGACCCGAGCGCCCGAAGGGCGCGAACAGCTACGAAGGGAGCCGCGCGCGCCAGCGCGCGGCGACGGGGGTCCGGGGGGCATCGGAAGCGCGGAGCGCGCGGCGAAGCCGCGCGCGAGCACCGGACGGGCCCCCCGGATCATTTGCTCGCTTTGGCGGAGAAGCCGCGCTCCCCGTAGGTGAGGATGGTGCGCTTGCCGTTGACCACGCTCTCGAGGGCGACCTCGCGGCCCCACAGGCGGTGGACGTAGGCCAGGGTCTTCTCGGCGTACTCGAGCTGGAGGTCGCGCCCGTCGTGCAGGTGCGAGAGGAGCAGGGTGCGATTGTGGTTGTGATCCGCGTCCTCGACCCGGATCACCGGGATCCCTCCCATGCCGACGCTCTTCACCAGCGTCTCCTTCACGTTTCGCCACCCGTCCTCGTCGGAGACCTCGCTCACCACCAGGTCGTCGCCCTTCGGCTCGAAGCGGAAGAGGTCCATCTCGCGCATGAGCTTCTCGTGGAGCCAGCGGCGCAGGAAGGAAGGATCGCGGTCGACCTCCCGCGTCTGGAAGAGGAGGTCGCGGCCCGACTTGTCCGGCGGCAGGTTCTCGCGCTCTTCGGGCGTGGGTTTGTCGCCGCGGCGCTCGATGTCCTCCCACAGCTTGAGCCCCAGGTGATACGGGTTCAGCTGCCCCGGGATCGGCCGCACCACCTGATTGTGGCGCACCAGGAACTCCAGGTGCAGCTCCTCGGGCAGCTCGAGCGCGTCCAGGATCCTCTTGTGCCAGAACGAGGCCCAGCCCTCGTTCATGATCTTGGTCTCGATCTGCGGGATGAAGTAACGCGCCTCCTCGGTGACGATGGTGAGGAGGTCCTTCTCCCACTCCTGGAGGAAGACGTTGTGGTCACGGATGAAGAGCAGCAGGTCCTCGTCCGGCGTGGGCGGGACGCGCTTCAGGTCGGGCTCGGTCGCTGCCTGCCGGCGGTGGATGCGCTGGAAGGGATCCTCGCGCGGCGTCGCGGCGGCGATCAGGCGCTCGCGCTCTTCCTCCTCGGAGAGCTTCTTGACCGCCAGGTTGTGGCGGCACTGGAGGGAGAGCGAATGCGCGGCGTCGAGGAAGGTCTCGACCTTCTCCAGGCCGATGGACGGCGTGTCGACGTAGTGGCGCACGCGGTCGGCGTGCGCCTTGAAGGTGCCGATGGTGAACTCGGCGCGCGTCGACTTGAAGGTGAAGTTGTTCTTGAAGAAGTCGTTGTGCCCGTAGACGTGCGCGATGGTGAGGATCTGCAGGCAGAGCGAGTTGTCGCGCATGAGGTAGGCGAGCGCGGGGTCCGAGTTGATGACCATCTCGTAGGGGATGCCCGACACGCCATAGTCGTACAGCGTCTTCAGCTTCTCGTAGGACTTGCCGTAGGACCAGTGGGGGTAGTGCGACGGCATGCCCGAGTAGGCCATGTAGCCGAGCATCAGGGCGTGGTCGCAGATCTCGAACTCCTGCGCGAAGCAGTCGAGGCCGAACCCGGCCACTTTTTCGCGCACGCGCTCGTCCCAGTACTCGAGGTCCTTGAGCGTGTACGCGGCCACGCTAGGCGCCCTGCTCGCGCCCGCGGTCCTTGGCGAGGAAGGCCTTGAACGAGGGCCAGATGTCCTCCTTGCGCTCGATGAGGACGGTCTGGAAGTTGTCGGCGTCGAGCCGGCGGAAGATGTTGAGCATCGAGCTCTCGTAGTAGCGCGAGCCGAGTGGCTTGATCTCGCCGTAGCCGAAGAGGTTGCAGACCTCGGCCAGCTCCTTGGCGGTACGGAGCGCGGCCGGATTGTCCGAGTCGAAGTTGTCGCCGTCCGAGCAGTGGAAGGCATAGATGTTCCACAGCGACGGGTGATAGCGTGCCTGGACGATCTCCAGCGTCCTCAGGTAGCCCGAGGAGATGAACGTGCCGCCCGATTCGCCCTTGTGGAAGAACTCCTCCTCGGTCACCTCGTGCGCCTCGGTGTGATGGGCGATGAAGACGATCTCGACGTTGCGGTACTTGGTGCAGATGAACTGGTAGAGGAGGAAGAAGAAGCTGCGCGCCAGGTACTTCTTCATGGTGTCCATGGACCCGGAGGTGTCCATGATGCACACCACGACGGCGTTCGACTCCTTCTTCACGTCGGTGATCATGTGACGGTAGACGAGGTCGTCGTCGTGGAAGGGGAAGCGCCCGGGAGAGGGCCCGAGAGCGGTCTCGGCCGGCGTGTCGAGCGCGTCGCCGCGGCTGAGGCGCGTCGCGAGCTTGCGCCGCACGCGTTCGCGCACGGTGCGGCGCTTGTCGAGCCGGACCCGGATGCCGACCGCGCGGTAGCCCTTGCGCTTGGCGAGGCGGTAGGCCTCGATCTGGCGCAACGCCTTGCGCTCGAGGTCGGGCAGCTCGAGGTCCTCGAACATGATGTCGATCAGCTCTTCCAGCGTGACGTCGGTCTCGTAGTAGTCGCTGCCCGGCTGGTCGCCGGCCTTGTCCTCGCCCTTGCCGGCCTGCTTGGCCTTGCCCACCACCTGGCCGGTCTCGGAGTCGCCGTTCCCCTGGCCCACGCCCGGGGTGTTCTCGCCGTAGATGAACTTGTACTCGCGGATGCCGCGGATGGGGACCTTGATGATCTTCTCGCGGTCCTTCCCGATGATCGACTCCTCCGCGATGATGTCCGCGATGTTCTCGCGGATCGATTCGCGGACCTTGAGTCGGTGCCTTGCTCGATCCCCCGCGGAGCGGTCGCTGCGCTCCGAGATCGAGGGCTCGAAGGGCCGGAAGATGGACTGGAGGGTGCGGTCCACGGGCGGCGGGGAGGACCGACCGGCGGCGCCGGTCAGTCCTTCCAGAGGTTGTTGGCGGCGTACTTGAGCACGACGTCCACGCAGCTTTCGCAGTAGCCCGAGTCGAGGAGGTTCTTCACCATCGCGTTGTACTTCTGCATCTGCTCCTCGTCCCGCGTGCGCGCCTTGGTGATGATGCGGCTGATGTCACGCACCGACGTCATGAGCTTCTTCTCGATGGCTTCCTTGATGGGCTCGTAGGAGCGGTAGGAGACGCGCTCGCCGCGGCGGCTGGATGCCCACAGGTAGGCGATCACCTCCTGCCGGAAGCCCTCGGCCGCCGAGCCGATGATCGCGATCTGCTCCTCGATCGACTTGAGGAACCCCTCGTCGGGCTGCAGCTCCTCCTTGGTGTTCCGGTCCTTGACCCTGGTCTTGTTGACGAAGGCCTCGGCGTGGTCGAGATAGTTCTGGAAGAGTGACTCGGCCTGCTCCTGGTAGGAGTAGACGAACGCCTTGGTGATCTCCTTCTCGAGCATCTCCAGGTACTCCTTGTGCAGGACGTCCTGGAGGAACTCGAGGTGCTGCTTGCGCGCGTCGTCGGGCAGGTCGGCCTCCTTCACCATGTTGATGAGGGCCTCGCGGACGTTGATCGGGTTGATGCAGTTGCCCTCGACGTTGTCGGAGAGCGCGTTGTCGAGCGCCTTCATGATGAAGCGCGTCGAGATGCCGCTCATGCCCTCGCGCTTGGCGTCCTCGCGCAGCTCCTGCACGTCGATCTTCTTGGTCTTGCCCTTCTCGACCACCTCTTCGCCGTTGTAGAGCTTCAGCTTGGTGACCAGGTCGCACTTGGCGTTGGGCTCGAGGCGGGAGAGGAGCGCGAACATGGACGCGATCTCGAGCGTGTGCGGCGCCACGTGGGCGCGGAAGTCCGAGAAGCGGATGATCTTCTGGTAGATCTTGACCTCCTCGGACAGCCGGAGGTTGTACGGGACCTTCACCACCACGATGCGGTCGAGGATGGCCTCGTTGGTGTGGTCTGCCTTGAACTTCTGCCACTCGGCCTCGTTGGAGTGCGCGACGATCACGGTGTCGACGTAGACCATGCCGTGGCGGCCCGGCGCGGGGATGACCTTCTCCTGCGTGGCGGTGATCATGGCGTGCAGGTACTCGGTCTCGTTCTTGAAGACCTCGATGAACTCGCACATGCCGCGGTTGCCGACGTTGATCGCGCCGTTGAGGTCCAGCACGCGCGGGTCGCCCTCCGAGTACATGTCGAGCTTGGAGATGTCCTCGCTGCCGATCAGCACCGAGGTGTCCTGGTTGTTCGGGTCGACCGGGGGCACGACGCCGATGCCGATGCGGTTGCGCTTGGAGAAGTCGCGGGTGGTGATCGGCACCTCCTCGTAGCGGCCGCCGAACTCCTCCTTCAGGCGGAAGCGGCACACGGGGCAGAGGTCGCCCTCGATGTGCACGCCGAGCATCTTCTCGAACTCCTTCCGCAGGTGGCGGGGGATGAGGTGCAGCGGCTCCTCGGCCATGGGGCAGTTCTCGATCGCGTAGAAGGGCTCGGAGGCCTCGAGCCCACGCTGCAGGCGCTCGACCAGGGAGCTCTTCCCCGAGCCGACCGGGCCCATCAGGTAGAGGACCTGGCGGCTCTCCTCGCCCTTCAACGAGGCCGAGTGGAAGTAGCGCACGATCTGCGCCACCGTCTTCTCGATGCCGAAGAACTCGTCGCGGAAGAAGTTGTAGACCTTGAACGACTCGTCCTTGTAGAGGCGCTTGACGCGCGGGTCGTCGGTCTCGTGGATGTCCAGGGTCCCGCTCCGCATGATGTTGTCGAAGATGCGGGCATGGGAGAGCTTCGGGACGCTGGGGTCTTCGCGGACGAGGTCGAGGTACTCGAGGAAAGGGCCGCGCCAGGTCTTCGACTCGCGGGCGGCGCGGTCCTCTTTGATCAGCTGCTCGAAGGAGGGCCTGTCCATTGGCAACTCCTCTGGCTAGACGTCCTCCCAGGGCCCGGCCGTGGGCGTCGCGGTGAGCACCGTGCCGGCTGCGCTGGGCTGTGATCTTCCCCCCACACCGAGGTGGGGCGCGCGCGCGAGGTACTGCGTCTCGGTTATGGGATCCTCCCGTGATCTCGTGGTCCCTGACCTCCGCTCCCCACCCCCATCACCACTCCGGGCGACCGAACCACACTGCCGGGTACCCCAACACGCAAGACGCGCGAAGGGTATCGGCTGGGGACTACGGTGCGAACCCCCGTTACCGACGTGAGAGGCCGGCGTCCTAGCCGCTAGACGATGGGACCGGAGCGAGCTGAGGAGGGAGGACTCGAACCTCCAATGGCCTGATCCAGAGTCAGGTGGCTTACCAATTAGCCGACTCCTCAACAGGAGCGGGGGACGCTACTCGAAGGGTTTCGGGCAGTCAAGATCGCGGCGTCGCCGCGGCGAGGCGCTGGAGCGTCCGCTCGCGCCCGAGCACGTCGAGCACCTCGTAGATGCCCGGGCTCACCGTGCCGCCGGTCACCGCGACGCGCACCGGCTGCGCCAGGGCGCCGAGCTTCAGCCCGTGCGCGGCGAGCGTCGCCTGGAACGCGCCCTCGATCGCGGCGGCGTCCCAGCGCGGGAGGGCCGCGAGGCGCCCGGCGAGGTCGGCGAGCGCCGGCGCCACGGCGGGCGTCAGGTGCTTCGCCGCTGCCTTCGCATCGGGCGTGATCGTCTCCGCCAGGTAGAAGCGGCAGAATTCCGCCAGCTCGATCAGCGTCTTCGCGCGCTCGCGGAGCGTCTCCACCGCGCGCGCGAGCCAGGCGCGATCGGCGGGGACGCGGAGCCCGGCGCGCTCGAGGAAGGGCTCGAGGAGGGCGACCAGGGCGGGCGCGGGCGTCGCCTTCATGTACTGGAAGTTCACCCACTCGAGCTTCTCGGGGTTAAAGATTCCCGCCGACTTGCCGACGTTCTCGAGTGTGAAGTGGGCGATGAGCTCCTCGCGGCTGAACAGCTCCTGGTCGCCGTGCGACCAGCCGAGGCGGGCCAGATAATTGACCACCGCGTGGGGCAGGTAGCCCATGTCCCGGTAGGCGAGCACCGAGGTCGCGCCATGACGCTTCGAGAGCCGAGCCTTGTCGAGCCCGAGGATCTGGGGCACGTGCGCGAACTCGGGCGGCGTGGCGCCGAGCGCCCGGTAGAGCAGCACCTGGCGGGGCGTGCTGGCGAGCAGGTCGTCGCCGCGGATCACGTGCGTGATGCGCATGTCGTGGTCGTCGACCACCACGCAGAAGTTGTAGACGGGGGAGCCGTCCGAGCGCACGATGATGAAGTCGTCCAGATCGGCGTTCTGGAAGACCACCCGGCCCTTCACGTGATCGTCGATGACCGTCTCGCCGTCGAGCGGGGTGCGGAAGCGGAGCGCGTGGGCGGTGCGGCCGGCGGGCGGCGCGCTGCGCTCACGGCAGGAGCGGTCGTAGGCGGGCCGCCGCCCCGCGGCGAGCGCGGCCTGGCGTCGCGCCTCGAGCTCGTCGGGCGTGCACCAGCAGCGGTAGGCGGCCCCGGCGGCGAGGAGCGTCTCGGCGCGCGCACGGTAGAGGGCCATGCGCTCGCTCTGGTGGTAGGGTCCTTCGTCCCAGCCGAGCCCGAGCCAGTCGAGGCTCTCCAGGATGGCGCGCGTCGACTCCTCGGTCGAGCGCTCGCGGTCCGTGTCCTCGATGCGCAGCACGAACGCGCCGCCGTGGTGGCGCGCGAAGAGGTAGCTGAAGAGCGCGGTGCGGACGCTCCCGACGTGGAGAGCGCCGGTGGGGCTGGGCGCGAAGCGCGTCCGGACCGACATCGCGCGGAGCTAATCGGATGGCGTCCGGCATGTCAAATTCATGACGCTTCGCCGCAGATCCGGGTTTGTGACTCGGCCTCGCCAGCCGCATAGTGAGCCGGTGAGGAGAGAGGATAGTGCGATGCTGAAGAAGATCCTGGTGGTCGAGGACAACGAGGACAACCGTCGCATCCTCGTCTATCGCCTGCGCAAGATCGGTCAGTTCGACATCCGCGAGGCCGCCAACGGTCAGCAGGCGATCGACGCCGTGCGCGCCGAGCTTCCCGACCTGATCTTCATGGACCTGAAGATGCCGGTGATGGACGGCTGGGAGGCCACCAAGCGCATCCGCCAGATGGAGGGCGGCGACACCGTGCGCATCATCGCGCTCACCGCGCAGGCGATGGCCGGCGACGAGCAGAAGGCGCTCGCCATCGGCTGTGACGACTACCTCGCCAAGCCGGTCGTCGATCCCGACCTGGTGCGCCAGAAGCTCGAGCGCCTGATCGGCGCCGCCGCCTGATCGTCGAACCCTAGACGCACTTGCAGCGCCCGGCGCGGAGCACGCAGACGCGCCGCGGGTCGCTGCACACGCCGAGGCTACAGCTGCTCCTGCGGGCTCGACCGCACGCCGGCGCCTCGCAGTTGCATCCCCCCGCCCCGTCCGGGACACAGCCGAACTCCGCGAACGGGCAGCTCCCTCCGCACGTCGGCGCGCTCCCGGAGCAGCTACCCGGAGAAAGCGGCAGGAGCGCCGGCGAGCACACCGGGAGCCCCTCCCTCGCGCAGCGGAGTCTCACCTCGGCCTTGCAGGCGCGGAGACTCCTTCCGGTTGCGGTCATGCAGGATCGGACGGCGTTCCCGCAGGAGCGCCGGCACGCGCGCTGACAGCGGTCGTGGCGTGTACCCGCTACCGGGGAGGCAACGGCCGCAAGCAGCCACATTGCCGCCAGGATGGTTCTTGCGCGCATCCGACGTCCGTCCCCTAGGGCGCCATAGCTCAACGGGCGGGAACCCGAAAGCACGGCATGAAAGGGACGCACCGGCGCCCCTCGGGGTCGTGCCGGCGAGACGGTCTTTTCGGCGCCGTCGAATGCCGCTAGACAGGGCCGGAGGCGGCTCCGCCGCGCTCGACGCGATGTCATCGCCCGAGGATCCCGACCGCGCGCGTACGGCACGGGCCGCCAACCGTCGCTTCTACGACGCGCTCTGGTCCGCGGGGTACCTGGTCCCCCCGCACCGCTTCAATACGTGGCCGGAACTCTCAGTGCTTGCCGCCACGGCGACCGCTCGGCTCGAGGTCGGTCCGGGTCTGCGTCCTCGGCTGCCGGTGTGCGGCACGCACTTCGTCGACGTCAGTGGACCGGCGGTCGCGCGGTTGCGGGAGCGCGGCGGTCTCGCGACGCTGAGCGACGTCACCGCGCTCCCCTTCCGCGATCGGGCCTTCGATCTCGTGTGCGCCTTCGACATCGTAGAGCACGTGGAAGACGATCGCCGGGTGTTCGCCGAGCTGAGCCGGGTCGCGAGGCGCGGCGCCAGCGTGGTGCTTTCCGTGCCGCTCCATCGAGCACGCTGGACCGCGTTCGACGCGCTAGTCGGTCACGTGCGGCGCTACGAGCCCGACCACCTGCTCGCCCTCCTGCGCGAGCACGGCTTGGCGCTCGAGCGCACCGCCGTGTTCGGGATGGAGCCGCGGAGCCGATGGCTGCTCGACCTCGCGGTGTGGGGCCTCACCAAGCGGCGCGTGCAGGCGTTGCGTTGGTACAACGCGCTGCTGCTTCCCCTCGGACTCCTGACCCAGCGGCGGCTCGAGTGGGGGACCGGCCTGATCGACGTCGCGGGCGTCGGCGAGCTGCTGCTCGCCTGCCGGCGGCCGTGACGGTGGGGGTCACCGGCGGGCGGACCGGTGTCGCTGTGGCAGGACCTCGATCACGTGTCGGAGTCGGCCCGGTCGGCGGGCCACACGTCGTCGAAGAGCAGCCACTGTGCCGGCTGCTCCCGCACGAGCCGCTCGTAGAAGCGTATCGTCGCCTCGAACGCGGCGGCCACGTCGGCCGCACTGCGCGGGTCGAACCGCCCGGCGATCCGCATCTGGTAGCGCCGGACGCCCGTCCGCACGGTGAAGACGGGGATGAGTGGGGCGCGCGCCACGCGGGCGATCACGAACGGCCCCGTCTGGAAGGGGGCGGAACGGCCGCAGAAGTCGATCTCGCACGCGCCCCGCGACGGGCCCCACGGGTCGATCTGCATGCCGACGACCTCGTTCCGGCGCAGCGCCTGTCGGACCGAGATCGCGCTGAAGATCGAGCGGCCAGAGTAGATGATGTTGAAGCCGAACCGCGTGCGCAAGCGGTGCATGAACTCGCGCGTGGTCGGGTTCGGCTCCGGGGCGACGACGAGGTTCACGGGCCGACCGAAGTCCGAGAGGAAGCGCGCGCCGATGTCCCATCCGCCGAAGTGTGCAGTCGGCACCACGAGGCCGCGGCCCTCGGCGAGCGCAGCGCGAAACAGCTCGGGTGCGGCTACTTCGCGAACGAGCGGTGGCGGGCGCGAGCCCCACTGCTCGAGGCTCTCCGTCAGCGAACGCGCGAATTCCACGAAGACGCGATACGCATCGCGGTGCTCCTCGAGCCACCCGCGCGGGCCTCGCACCTGTTGCTGATTGCGCAGCACCGCCTCCCGCCGGCCGCGCGCGATCGCGAAGATGATCGCCGCGATGACCGGCGGCGAGCCGCGCTTCCACCACTCGGGGCCGTAGACGCAGCCGAGCTCGGCGAAGCGGCGCCACCAGCCGCTGTCGAAACGCACCGCGGCCCGGAGATGCACGAGCTTCATCGTGCGTCGTGCCGGGGTCGCCTGACGACCGGGACCCGGCGCGCTATTTCCCGCGCACGAGCGTGCACCACTCGCCGACCATCCCCGAAGAAGTTCCGCAACTCTCATGGCCTTGTGTCGCAGTTTGCGGGACGCATCGCACGCACGATCCGCCCCTATCTATGCCGTCCATGCGGAATTCGGCAACCGGAAACGACGGGATAGACACGCCCCACGCCGCCCGGGCATAGTTCCGGCGATAACGAATGCCAGCACGGGAGACGGGGCGGCCACTCCAGACGTATAGCCATGGGACGCACACGTAGCCCGGCTCGCGTCGTGTTCCTCGCGTGGAGCACGGCGCTCGGGACGTTGGCCGTGGCGGCCGCCGTGGGCGGCCAACTCGGTCCGCGACGGCTCGTGGCGCTGTCGGCCGCGTGGTACGCCGTCGCCACCATCGGGGTATTCTTCCCCCGTCTCGAGATGTACGGCCCGATCGTCTCGCGCGGTCCGGCCGGCCGGCGCTCGGTGGCCTTGACGTTCGACGACGGGCCGCATCCCGTGACCACGCGCCGTATTCTCGCCGTGCTCGCCGCGACCCATCATCGCGCGACGTTCTTCGTGCTGGGTGCGAAGGCGCGTCGTCATCCGGAGGTGGTTCGGGAGATTCATGCGGCCGGCCACACGCTCGGGGTGCATGGCGATCGTCACGACCGGTTGCACGCCTTCCGCATGCCGTGGCGGGTGCGCGACGAGATCCTCCGGGCGGCGCGGGCGGTCGAGGACGCGGCGGGCGTCCGCCCCCGCTTCTTCCGTCCGCCCCTCGGTCACACGAGCGTCACCACCACCCGGGGCGCGCGTCGCGCGGCGATGACCATCGTCAGCTGGTCCACCCGAGGCCTCGACGGCCTCCGGCGGCGAGCGCCGGAGGCCGTCGTTGCGCGCGTCGCGCGCAGCGTGACCGACGGCGCCATCGTGATGCTTCACGACGCCTCCGAGCACGACGACTTCGAGCCGGCGTCCGTGCGAGCCCTGCCGGAGCTACTGCGCCTGCTCGACGATCGCGAGTGGACGAGTGTCGGGCTGGATACCCTCCTCGACCAGCCCGGGGAAGAGTCGGCACGGCCGGCTGTGATGGGTCGCTACGGAGGACCGGAACGGTGCTAGGACGTGCTCGCGCGCCAACCGTGCTCGGAATCAGCATGATCCTGCTCGTGGGTTGTGCGCAGACGAATCACTATCTCATTCATCCCCGCGAGGCGGCTCCGGAGGTGATCGTCTGGTCGGCCGACTTCGCCCGCGATGAGATTCAGGTGCACATCGAGGGGGCACGTCCGGCCGGTGCAGGACCGTTCCCCACCGTTCTCGTCCATCCGGAGGAAGAAGAGACGGCCTCGGACATGCACGGGGTGATCTGGGATCTCGCGGCGCGCGGATACGTCGCGATCGCCGCTGATTACAAACGTCGCATCGGGGGGACATACCGGCGCAATACGTTTGCCTGGCGATCGAGCGCCGACCTCACGTTGGTGATCGATGTGACGCGCGCATATCCAGAGGTCGATCAGAATCGCATCGGTGCGCTCGGGTTCTCGGAAGGCGCGGTCGTCAGCTTGCTCATGGCCGCGCATGATCCCGATCGCATCAAGGCGGTCGTGGCGTACTATCCGATCACCGATTTTCCGCATTGGTACGCGGGCGAGCGCTCCGACCTCTTGCCGCGCGTCCTGTTCGACCTGGCGCGCTGGCAGATGCGGGCGGACTCCGGCGCTCCCAGCGACGACGAGTTCCAAAGAATGCTGCGACTGGCATCGCCGTTGTACATGGCCGAGTTCGTTCGCGCCCCCGTCCTGCTCGTCCACGGAGCGCAGGATACGCTGGCGCCCCCGGAGGAATCAGAGCGCATGGCCGAGCGTCTGAAAGCCTACGGCGACACCACGAAGCTGCTCGTCGTTCCCGGCGGAAAGCGCCTCTTCAACTTTCACCAGCCGCAGCAGGCGACCCTCGCGTGGGACGCCACTCTTGCGTGGCTAGACCGGTATCTTCGCCCGACGTCGCCGGGGGGCGGATGAGCCGCCGCCATCGGGCACAGATCATCACTTCTTCATCCGCTTCGTCCTTGCGGGTGGCTTCAGCGCCTGGTCGGCGGAGATCTCTTCGCCGTTCGCATCCACGTAGTGAATGTCGAAGGCACCATCGGCGCTGTTGAAGAACAGACACGCGCGAGAGCAGCTGGCCTGGTGCGCGTGATGACTGGGCAGGGATGCGTACGCTCCGGGCACGAACTGGAGCGGCGGACCGTCCTTCATCGCCAGAGTGCCCCGCCCGCTAATGATCAGCAGGGTCTCATTCGCTGTATGCCAGTGCCACGGAACTCGGCAGCCTGAAGCCAGCTTCAGGAGCACCCATGCCGGCCCGCTACGCGGATCACCGCGAAGCACCGCCGCAGACGCACAGCTGGGCAGGCCAGGGACCGGCGCGAACTTCATTGTCTGCGGGTTCAAGGTGATCATCTCGGCCGTGTCCGTAGCGTAGGTCGGTGCCGATCCTCCCTTCGCCAACATCGGCTCTGCCGCGCGACGGCGCACTCTGACCGCTGATCGAATCCGCCGCAACTGCGCGCGTCTGTCCCGCGGAATCAGACCGCTGATTCCCGGTCAGGGGGGCGCCGAAAATCCCTTGTCCGCCCGATTCGTGCGCGGTCGTGATCTCCTGCACAGTCGCCGCACAGCAGGCGCTTGCTTGACCCCCGCCCACGCGTGTAAACCCGCGTCGTTCCGGGCTTGGAGCCGTTAGCTCAGTCGGTAGAGCATCTGCCTTTTAAGCAGAGGGTCGCTGGTTCGATCCCAGCACGGCTCACTCGCCTCGGCCTGCCAGCCTAGTGAATGACCCGCATGCGCAGCGCGAAGTGCGCGATCTCCGCCGTGTTGTGGAGGTCGAGCTTCTTCATGACGTGCTTGCGATGGCTCTCCACGGTGTGGAGACTCACCGAAAGGAGGTTGGCGATCTCCTTGTTGGTCTTGCCTTCGGCGATGAGCTGGAGCACCTCGCGCTCGCGCTCGGTGAGCTGCTCGAGGCGGTCCAGGGGATCGCGCCCGTCCCGATAGCCATCGAGCAGTATCTGGGAGACCGCGGGGCTGAAGAAGGAGTCGCCACGGCCGATCGCCTTGATCGCCTTCAGGAGGTCCACGTCCTCGGAATCCTTGAAGAGGTAGCCCCGCGCGCCGGCCTTGAGGCTCTGCCGCACGTACACGTCATCGTTCAGCGTGGTCAGGATGAGCACCTTGGCGTCGCCATTGTGCTTCATGATCTGGCGCGTCGCCTCGACGCCGTTCAGCTCGGGCAGGGCCACGTCCATCACGACGACGGCCGGCTTCAGGCGCTGTGCCATCTCCACCGCACTGCGCCCGTCGCGGGCCTCGCCCACGACCTCGATCTCGTCGTCCGTCTCCAGGATGCGGCGCAACCCCTGGCGGACGATGGAGTGGTCATCGACGAGCAGGACGCCGATCCGGGTTACCATTAGATGACTCATAGCTCGCGGGAGACGGCGGGTGCCAGCGAAAGCGAAAAAAGCGCACCTGGGGGCATGACAATAACAAGTCCCCGAAAAGGCTGGGCGGCCGTGCCGCTGTGTGGTTTGCGGGGTCCGTGGGGGGCCGTGCGGCTGCGCTTGCCAGCATGCCCACGTTACCGTTAGACGGGGCGAAACCACTCATGCCCCGGGCCGCGGATCACGCCTCCATCTCGGTCGTCATCCCGATCTTCGACGAGGAGCGCACGCTGCCCGAGCTCGTCCGGCGCCTGGCGGAGGTGCTCACCGCGACGGGGCTCCCGTACGAGCTGCTGTTCGTGAACGACGGGAGCCGGGACCGCTCCCTCGACATCCTGCGCGAGCTGGGCCGGGACGATCCGCGGGTGAAGGTCCTCTGCCTCTCACGCAATTTCGGCCACCAGGTGGCGATCACGGCGGGGCTCGACCACGCCAGGGGTGACGCGGTGGTGATCATGGACGGGGATCTCCAGGACCCCCCCGAGGTGATCCCCCGCCTGCTGGAGAAGTGGCGCGCGGGCTTCGACGTGGTCTACGCGGTGCGCACGGCGCGCGCGGGCGAGACCCGCTTCAAACGCGTGACCGCGAAGCTCTTCTATCGCTTCTTCGCCCGCCTGTCCCAGCTCGACGTCCCGGTGGACGTGGGCGACTTCCGCCTCCTCAGCCGCCGGGCCGCCGACCACCTGCGGGGGTTCCGCGAGACGAACCGCTACGTGCGCGGCCTGAGCAGCTGGATCGGGCTCCGCCAGGTGGGCATCAGCTACACGCGCGACCCGCGCTTCGCGGGCGACACCAAGTTCGACTTCGGGCGCATGATACGCCTGGGGCTCGACGGGGTGAGCTCGTTCTCCTCCGCGCCCCTCCAGGCCTCGCTCTACGTGGGCATGCTGGTCGCGCTCGGGTGCGGGCTCTACATCGCCTGGTCCCTGTATGCGCGCCTCGTGCTGCACGCGACCGTCCGGGGCTGGACCTCGACCGTGGTCATCATGCTGGCCCTGTTCGCGGTCCAGTTCGTCATCCTCGGCATCTACGGCGAGTACATCGGGCGCATCTACGCCGAGGTGAAGCGCAGGCCCCTCTACATCGTGGAGGAGCAGCTGAACCTGGACGCGCCCGCCGGCGAGGTCGTTGCCGAGCCCGGCCGCGAGACCGCCCGCCACCGCGCGGGCTGAGAAGCGCCGGGCGCATCGGCCGCCGAAGGCCGGCGCCGCCCGACGTCCTCGACGGCTGATCCGCTCCGCCTGAGAAGACGCTCAGGCGCTCCGCGCAGTGCTCGCGCGCGATGTTGCCAGAGTAAGCGGTGCGACGGACGGGCTCTCACCGGCGAAAGCCGCGGTCCCGCGCGCACATCTGAACGAACTCGTCACGCATCCACCGGAGGATGGGGCCAACTTGGTTCACGTCCCTTCGCGCGGAGCACCCGTTCGCTGCCTCCGAGCGCAAGGCGCCTGGGAGGAGGCTCATGTTTTGCACATGGCCCTCCCAGATCGCCGTGATCGAAATCGACTGAGGACGGGATGGAGGCGAGGCGGATGCAACATCGAACGTCAAATTTGGGCCGGGCATTGTGGCTGTTCCTCCTGGCGGCCCTCACGTCGATTCCGACGGCGAACGCCTCCTCCCTGGGCCGCGAATGCCGCATCCAGTGCAGCGACGAGATCGCAGCCTGCGTTGCGGCCGGCGGCCGCCGCGCGCGGTGCCGCCGCCAGGTCCTCGGGCAGTGTCGACAGCAAGGCCTCACGGTGTGCCAGTCCCCGGCAGACGCGGGCAACCACGCCGCGGGCGGAACCTCGGGCAACGCGCTCGTCGCGCCCAGCGGGCTCACCGCCATCGCCTCCTCGAGCAGCTCGATCGATCTCAGCTGGCTCGACACGAACTCACGCGAGTACGGTTACACGGTGGAGCGGAGCCTCGACGGCGTGAACTTCGCCGTCATCGTCACCCTGCCCAGCAACTCGCAGAGCTA
>WNEZ01001072.1_pt1 | contig 22628 bp, 18 predicted proteins | sample 5400521 | NCBI WGS metagenome assembly WNEZ01 (sample SAMN13153339, study PRJNA577476) | soil metagenome | isolation source: 120 cm saprolite under Douglas fir tree site 2 hole 1 replicate 1 | place: USA:California | collected 2015-04-18 | reverse complement strand
CGATCGCCTTGCCGGTGCCGTTGGCAAGCGCCCAGGTGTCATAGGTCCAGTGGATCGTGTTCGGCGAGCATTTGGGACCGGTCAGATCGGAGGCCGCCGCGCCAGAAACCAGAAAGACCTTGTTCTTGTCGCGCACGATCTCGCTCACGGCGAGCGCTACGGACGACGTCGGCACATCGACGATCACATCGACCTTGTCGACATCGATCCACGTGCGCACGACGTTGGAGCCCACATCAGGCTTGTTCTGGTGATCGGCGCCGACGATCTCGACCTTCATCCCCTTGGCCGCAGCGCCGAAATCCTCGACCGCCATTCGTGCGGCCACCACGGAGCCCGGACCCGTGAGGTCGGCATAGAGGCCCGACATGTCGTTCATCACGCCGATCTTGATCGTCCCGTCGCTGTATTGCGCCTGCGCCGCGCCGCATCCGAGCGCGACCGCGAGGGCAGTGAGGCTGATCAGTGCTGTCATGTGGCTGTCTCCTGTTGCTGAGTTCCGTTCTTGCTTTTTGAGCCTTGGCTGCTGGCGCCCAGCGGCCCTGTTCAGACGCCGAGATAGTCGTGAAGCTTTTCCAGGTTGGCCTCCAGTTCCGCGTTGGCGAACCGGTCGATGATGCGACCATGTTCCATCACGTAGTAGCGATCCGCAACCGTCGAAGCGAAGCGGAAATTCTGCTCGACCAGGAGAATGGTGAAGCCCTGCTGCTTGAGCATCCCGATGGTCTTGCCGATCTGCTGGATGATGACCGGGGCAAGGCCCTCGGTCGGCTCGTCGAGCAGGAGCAGCCGGGCGCCGGTGCGCAGGATGCGGCCGATGGCGAGCATCTGCTGCTCGCCGCCCGAAAGCTTGGTGCCCTGGCTCGACAGGCGTTCCTTGAGATTGGGAAACAGCTCGAAAATGCGATCGAGGTCGAGACCGCCTGGGCGCACCTTGGGCGGGAGCAGCATGTTCTCCTCGACGTTGAGGCTCGCGAAGATACCGCGTTCCTCCGGGCAGAGCGCAATGCCGAGCCGCGCGATCCGGTCGCTGGTGAGGCCGATGACCTCCTTGCCCTCGTAGCGAATCGACCCGCTGCGCTGGCCGACGATGCCCATGATCGACTTGAGCGTCGTCGTCTTGCCGGCGCCGTTGCGGCCGAGCAGCGTCACGACCTCGCCGGCGAATACGTCGAAGGTCGCGCCGTGCAGCACGTGAGATTCGCCATACCAGGCTTGCAGCCCTTCGACCGCGAGCAACGGCGGGGCGCTCGGGCTAAGCATGACCCACCCCGAGATAGGCCTCGCGCACCGCCGGATTGGCCGAGACCGCTCCGTAGTCGCCCTCGGCCAGCACCCGGCCGCGCGTGAGCACGGTGATGCGATGGGAGAGATTGGCGACGACGCTGAGATTGTGCTCGACCATCAGCACCGTGCGGTCGGCGGCCACCGACTTGATGAGGGCGCTGATGCGATCGATGTCCTCGTGTCCCATGCCGGCCGTCGGCTCGTCGAGCAGGAGCATTTCCGGGTCGAGCGCCAGCGTGGTGGCGATCTCGAGCGCGCGTTTGCGGCCGTAAGGCAATTCCACCGCCGTCCAATTGGCGAACGACGACAGGCCGACGTCGGCGATGAGCGCCATCGCCCGCTCGTTGAAGGCATCGAGCACGCGCTTCGACCGCCAGAAGTCGAACGATGCGCCGCGCTTCCTTTGCAACGCGATCCGAACGTTCTCGAGCACGGTCAGGTGCGGGAAGACCGCCGAGATCTGGAACGATCGCACCAGCCCCAGCCGCGCTACGTCGGCGGGCGGTAGCGACGTGATGTCGCGCCCTTTGTAGACGATGCGCCCGCGGCTCGGACTCATGAACTTGGTCAGGAGGTTGAAGCAGGTGGTCTTGCCGGCGCCGTTCGGTCCGATCAGCGCATGAATGGTGCCGCGCGCGATGCGCAGATCGACTCCGTTCACCGCGACGAAGCCGGCAAATTCCTTGGTGAGACCCTCGGTTTGGAGGATGAGATCGTCACTCACGGTCCGGCTCCGTTCCCCGGCGATATTGCTAGCACGTCCCGGGCGCCGTCCAGTGCAAAAACCATCGACCGGACCGTTCTGCTTCGGCGCTTTCCGGCCTTTCTCGACCTTTCCCCCTTTCCTATGTAATGGCACAGTAACGCCTGCGGGCGTCGATTCCTTGACCGGGAACCGATGCCGGCGGGCGATCAGCGGGAGGACACGGCCCTGCGACTCCTCGTCATCGAGGATGATCCCGATCTCAACCGGCAGCTCGCGACCGCGCTTGCCGACGCCGGCTATGTCGTCGATCGCGCCTTCGACGGCGAGGAAGGCCATTTTCTCGGCGAGAGCGAGCCCTACGACGCGGTCATTCTCGACATCGGGCTGCCCAAGATGGACGGCATCTCGGTGCTGGAGGCGTGGCGGCGCGCCGGCCGCAGCATGCCGGTGCTCATCCTCACCGCGCGCGATCGCTGGAGCGACAAGGTGCAGGGTTTCGACGCCGGCGCCGACGATTACGTCGCCAAGCCGTTCCATCTCGAGGAGGTGTTGGCGCGCATCCGCGCGCTGTTGCGCCGCTCCGCCGGCCACGCCAAGAGCGAGCTGAACTGCGGCTCGGTGCGCCTCGACACCCGCACCGGACGCGTGACCGTCGACGGCAACCCGGTCAAGCTGACCTCGCACGAATACCGGCTGCTGTCGTATCTCATGCATCACAGCGGCCGCGTGGTCTCGCGCAGCGAGCTGGTCGAGCATCTGTACGATCAGGACTTCGACCGCGATTCCAATACGATCGAGGTGTTCGTCGGCCGCATCCGCAAGAAGCTCGGCGTCGACGTCATCCAGACCGTGCGCGGGCTCGGCTACCTGCTGACGCCGCCGGGCAATGCGACTTAACTCGCTCGCCCTCCGGCTGTTCTTCTCGGCGACGACCTGGACCGTGGTGATTCTCGTCGTCACCGGGATCGTGCTGTCGTCGATCTACCGCGCGGCGGTGGAGCGGGCATTCGATCGTCGGCTCGGCGTCTATCTGCGCACGCTCGTCGCCGACGTCGCGACGCCCGAGGAAAACGCCGGCAAGTTTCCCCAGTCGATGGGCGAGCCACTGTTCGATCTGCCGCTCTCCGGCTGGTACTGGCAAGTCACCCGGCTCGACGCGCCGACGCTGGACGTGCGCTCGTCCCGCTCCCTGTGGGACGGAACCCTGCCGCACCTCGCCGATCTCGGCCCGTCGTCGACACCCGGCGGCGCGCGGCAGGGCTATGTCGAGGGGCCCGAGGGGCAGCAGCTGCGCATCGTGGAGCGTTCCATCGATCTCGGCGAGGAGGGCCGCTATCTCGTCGCGGTCGGCGGCGACGCCGCCGAGATCGACGAGGAGACGCACAGCTTCGACGCCGCGCTCGTCGTCACCTTCGGGGTGCTGGCGATCGTGCTCCTGCTGATCACCACCTTCCAGGTACGGTTCGGCTTGGCGCCGCTCAAGCGCATCTCCGAGGGCCTCGCCGCCATCCGCTCGGGCGCGGCGGAACGGCTCGAAGGCGCGTTTCCGGTCGAGATCGCGCCGCTCGCGCGCGAGACCAATGCGCTCATCGACGCCAACCGCGAGATCGTCACGCGTGCCCGTACCCATGTCGGCAATCTCGCCCATGCGCTCAAGACGCCGATCTCGGTCATGATCAACGAGGCCACCGGCGGCGATCCGCTCGCCGCCAAGGTGCGCGAGCAGACCGAGATCATGCGCGATCAGGTCGCCCGCCATCTCGAGCGGGCGCGGCTCGCGGCCCGCGTCGCCGTCATCGGCAACGTCGCCGAGGTGCGTCCGGTCGTGACCGCGCTCGCTCGCACGATGGAAAAGATCTACCACCATCGCGGCATCGCCATCGACATCGATGCGCCCGAGGGCGCGCGCTTTCGCGGCGAGCAGCAGGATCTCGAGGAAATGGTCGGCAACCTGGTCGACAACGCCTGCAAGTGGGCGCAGTCGCGCGTGGCGGTGGAAGTGATCCCGGAAAAGCCCGACCCCGCCGGCGACCGCCGCATCGTCCGCATCCTGGTCGACGACGACGGCCCGGGGCTGTCGCCGCAGCAGCGCGAGCAGGTCGCCCGCCGCGGCCGCCGCCTCGACGAGACCAAGCCGGGCTCGGGACTCGGGCTCTCGATCGTGCTCGAGCTCGCCAGTCTCTACGGCGGCGGGCTCACGCTCGGCACCGCGCCGATCGGCGGCCTGCGCGCGGAGCTCGTGCTGCCGGGGGCATGAAGGTGGCGAAGCGCACGCGGTCGATTTAGCTGCGGGTCGCAGGTAACGCTCGGTTAACCCCGACGGAACAGAGTTTTGCCCCAATCTTGTCCATTAGCTCGCGAGCCGGGCCGGCCCATGGCCGATCGGGGATCGCCGGCCGCTCGGAACACCGCGGGGGGCTTCACATGCATACCGTACGCCTCGGTGCGGCCGCGCTCATCGCGACGGCGATGGCGGCGTGCAGCGGCAATCCGGAAACCGGGACCGGACCCAGGGAGAATACCGGCACGCTGGTGGGCGCGGTTGCCGGCGGGCTGATCGGATCGCAATTCGGTGGCGGAACCGGCGAGCGCATCGCCGCCGGGATCGCGGGCGCGGCGATCGGCGGATTGATCGGCAATCGCATCGGCGCCGGCATGGACGACGAAGACAAACAACGCGCCTACGCGGCGCAGATACAGGCGCTGGAGAGCGCGCGCTCGGGCGCGGCTGTGCCCTGGCGCAATCCGGATTCCGGCCGCTATGGCTCGGTCGTTCCCGGCCCGGCCTATCAGTCGAATGGACTGCAGTGCCGGCAGTACACGCACACCATCTACATCGACGGCACGCCGCAGGTCGCGCGCGGCAGCGCCTGCCGCAATCCGGACGGCACCTGGACCGCAGTGGGTTGATCCGCCGCTGCCGCGAGCCGCGCGGCTTTGGCGTTTGCGGAAATCGCTACCCGCGCGGCGCGGTGCCGCCCCACGTTGCCCAGGCCCGACGCAGTTGCCATCCCGTTGAAATCACGAAATTTTCGCGTAACGACTTCTTAAGGGGCGGGACGCTATCAAAAGCGCTTCGGTGCCATTGAAACCACGTGGTGCGGGATGGCCGAGGCTGGGCAGCCCGTCGAGCGATTGCGGCAATATCTCCGGCAACTTTCGCCGCGGGGGCGCGCTCTGCTGGTCGCGGAGCTCGAGCGCGCGTCGCTGAGCGGCACCGAAGTCCCGGGCGGCGATCTCCTCCTGGAGGAGGTGCGCTGCGCGGTGCGCGAGTTCGGCGATGCGGCGCCGCGCATCGCCGATCCCGCGCGCGAATTCTTCCGCTCGATCGAGCCGTTCCTGGTCGACGGCGTGCTCGCGTACAAGCAGCGCGGACGAATTGCCCGCGCGTCGCTGGCGCCGATCTGGGCCTGGATCGGCCGCGATCTCGTTCCCGACCGCGCGAAGGCCTACAGCGAAGAGGTGGCGCGTGGGCTCGTCGACTGATGACGCCGCGACCTGCGCGCGAATGACCGGCGCCTTCCGGGAGCGGGTATCCGAGCACATCGAGCGGGCGCTCGCCGCCGCGGAGAACGAAGAGAAGGCGCGGCGGCGCCTCGCCGGTCAGATCGGCACCTCGCGGACGCTCGAGGACCTTCGCGACCTCAACGGGATCCTCAAGGCGCGGGACGCGCTCGCGCCCATCGCGGATCGGCTGCCGGGCCACATCCGCAACCTTGCCGACGCCCATCTCGACGCGGTCAAGGCGGTGCTCGATGCGGCCGCGGTGAACGACCTGTTGCCGTACGCTCTCATCCTGGTGATGAGCAGGCTTGCCGCCCCCTGGCAATTGATCCGCATCGCAGTGAAGGCCGCGCAGACCGACGATGCGGTCCGCGTCGCTGCCACCCCTGTGCGCCGGCGGTCGCGATCCTGCTTGCCGAAATGGAGCGCATGGTGGGCGAGCTCAAGAACGACCTCAAGCGCGGCGGCGGTGCCCCGGTAACGTCGCTGCTCAAATGCATCCACGACGCCGCGCGTGGGTGCGCACCGAGCTCGACCTTGCCGGCGATACGCCTTGGAGCCGCCAGCTCGCCGCCATCCGAGCGGAGGTTTCCGACGTGCTCAGGGCCGAGATCGAATCCATGCCCGGCCGGGTGCGCCGCCTGCTGCGGCCGCGCAAGGCGATCGAGATCGCGGCGGGCTCGCGCCTCGATTCCGGCGACGTCGCCGATACCGAAGCGCTGATCGAGCTGGTCGGCGCCTGCCGCAATTATGCCGGCGAGCTCGCCGTCAGCGAAATGACAACGCGCTGCTACAACGAGCTCGAGCAATATCTCGATACCGGCATGCAATCGTTGCTCGACGGCCTGGGCAGCGCGGGGTCGTCCGATCGGCCGTTCCGCCGGTCGCAAGTCGACGCCGCGGTCCGTTTCTGCGGCAAGGTGTTCGGGCAGGAATATGCCGCCTTGCTGACCAAGGCCGCCGAGGTTGCAGCCCACCGGGCGCAAGGCGCCCGCACGGCTTGACGCCCCGCCGCCGCAGCCCGCCCGCTTCTCCGGCGCGCCATTCGGTTATGGCAAATTTATATGAGTTTCCCGCTTCCCGATGTCGCGGCTTCGCCGATCATTCTTCGTTGCGGGCGGCCGGGCCGCCGTGATGTAACCGCAGGGTTCGCCGGAATCGACGGGTTCCCCGCTATCCCCGCCGGCGCGTTGCGTCCAAACCGATGAATTCAGTCCAATGACGTTATGGCTCGGACTCGCGCTGATGACGGTGGCAGCCATTCTGGCCGTGCTGTGCCCGCTGGCGCGGCGGCGAGGCATGGCCCGCTCGGGCAGCGACGTCGCCGTCTATCGCGATCAGCTCGACGAGATCGAGCGCGACCGCGCCGCCGGGCTGATCGAGGACAAGGAGGCGGCGGCGGCGCGGATCGAGGTGTCGCGCCGGCTGATCGCCGCGATCGACGCGCAGCCCGTTCGTGATGCGCCCGCCGGCGCGACCTGGCGGCGCCGGGCAGTCGCCGCGGTCGCGCTCGTCGCGCTGCCGCTCGGCGCGAGCGCATTTTATCTTGCGCTCGGCTCGCCCTCGCTGCCGGACCAGCCGCTCGCCTCGCGCCTCGCTGCCGGCCGCGGCAGCCAGACGGTCGACAGCCTCGTGGCGCAGGTGGAGACGCACCTCGAGCGCAATCCCGGCGATGGTCGCGGCTGGGAGGTGATCGCACCGATCTATTTGCGGCTCGGACGCTTCGAGGAGGCCGTCAAGGCGCGGCGCAATGCGCTCCGCCTCAACGGCGAGAACGCCGAACGGCAAGCCGCGCTGGGCGAGGCGCTGGTGTTCGCCGCCAACGGGGTCGTCACCGCGGACGCAAAAGACGCATTCGAAAAAGCGGTCGCGCTCGGCGGCAACGACGTGCAGGCGCACTATTTCCTCGGGCTTGCCGCCGAGCAGGACGGCAACCGCGCGCAAGCGGCGGCGACTTGGCGCTCGCTGATCGAGGCCGCTCCGGCCGACGCGCCCTGGATCGACTTCGTGCGCGACGCGCTCGCCCGCGTCGAGCGGGGAGCCGCGCCCTCCGGTCCAAGCGAGGAGCAGGTCGCGGCGGCGGCGAGCCAGAGCGCCGACGAGCGCAACGCCATGGTCCGCGGCATGGTCGAGCGGCTGTCGGAACGGCTGCATCGCGACGGCACCGATGTCGAGGGATGGCTACGCCTCGTTCGCTCCTATATGGTGCTCGGCGAGCCCGACAAGGCGCGCGCCGCCGTGGTCGATGCGCGGCACGCGCTCGCCGGCGATCCGGCCAAGCTGCGGCAGCTCGACGCCTTCGTCAAAGCGCTCGGTCTCGAGGGCTGACCGGCCGGGAGCCGCGCGATGACCCGCAAGCAACGCCGCCTTTCCCTGATCGGTGCCGTACTCGGCGTGCTCGCGGTCGCGGTCGCGCTGGTGCTCGGGGCACTCAAGGATTCGATCGTGTTCTTCAACTCGCCGACCGACGTCGCCGAGAAGCACATCAAGCCGGGGACGCGCATTCGCGTCGGCGGCCTGGTCAAGGAGGGCAGCGTCGAGCGCGGCGACAGTCTTGCCGTCCGCTTCGAGGTGACCGACGGCAGGAGCACGATTGCGGTCGCCTATCGCGGGCTGCTGCCCGACCTGTTCCGTGAAGGGCAGGGGGTGGTCGCCGAGGGCGCGCTCGATCACGCGGGAACCTTGCGTGCCGACAACGTGCTCGCCAAGCACGACGAGACCTATATGCCGAAGGAGGTCGCCGACGCCTTGAAGAAGCAAGGGCATTGGAAGGCCGACGGCGCCCGCAAGGTCGGCGCCGCGCCGCCGGGGAGGGCGCAGTGATCGCGGAATTCGGCCACTACGCGCTGGTGCTCGCGCTCGGACTTGCGCTGGTGCAGGCCTGCGTCCCGATGGTCGGCGCGCGCAAGGGCGATCCCGTGCTCATGGCAGTCGCCTCCCCGACGGCGGTCGCGCAATTCTGCTTCATCGCGATCGCATTCGCGGCGCTGATGCTCTGCTACGTGCGGTCGGATTTCTCGGTCGTCAACGTGTTCGAGAATTCGCATTCGGGGAAACCACTCATCTACAAGATCACCGGCGTGTGGGGCAACCATGAAGGCTCGATGCTGCTCTGGGTCTTCATCCTCGGCCTGTTCGGCGCGCTGGTCGCCTTGTTCGGCGGCAATCTCCCGGCCCGCCTCAAAGCCAACGTGCTCGGTGCGCAATCCTGGATCTCGGTCGCATTCGTGCTGTTCATCCTGGTCACGTCGAACCCGTTCCTGCGCATTCCCGAGCCGCCATTCGAGGGCCGCGACCTCAATCCGATCCTGCAGGATCCCGGCCTCGCCATCCATCCGCCGCTGCTCTATCTCGGATATGTCGGCCTCTCGATCTCGTTCTCGTTCGCCATCGCCGCGTTGATCGACGGGCGCATCGACGCCGCCTGGGCGCGCTGGGTGCGGCCGTGGACGCTGCTCGCCTGGATGTTCCTGACGCTCGGCATCGCCATGGGATCGTTCTGGGCCTACTACACCCTCGGCTGGGGCGGCTGGTGGTACTGGGACCCGGTGGAGAACGCCTCGTTCATGCCGTGGCTCGCGGCCACCGCGCTGCTGCACTCCGCGCTGGTGATGGAGAAGCGCAGTGCGCTCAAGGTGTGGACGATCCTGCTTGCGATCCTCGCCTTCTCGCTTTCGCTGATCGGCACCTTCCTGGTGCGCTCCGGCGTGCTCACCTCGGTGCACGCCTTTGCCACCGATCCGACCCGCGGCGTTTTCATCCTGGCAATTCTGGTGCTGTTCATCGGCGGCGGGCTCACGCTGTTTGCGTTGCGCGCGCCGCTGCTCAAGCAGGGCGGGCTGTTCGCGCCGGTATCGCGCGAAGGCGCGCTGGTGCTCAACAATCTCTTCCTGGTGAGCGCCTGCGCGACCGTGTTCGTCGGCACGCTCTATCCGCTCGCGCTCGAGGCGCTCACCGGCGAGAAGATCTCGGTCGGCGCGCCGTTCTTCAACCTGACCTTCGGGCCGCTTTTCGTTCCGCTCCTGCTCGCGATGCCGTTCGGTCCGTTGCTCGCCTGGAAGCGCGGCGACCTGCTCGGCGTCGCGCAACGCCTCGTCGGCGCCGCCGCCATCGCGATGATCGCCGTCGCCGTCATCTTCGCCATGGAAGGGGGCGGGCCGACCCTGCTGCCGTTCGCGATCGGGCTTGCCTTGTTCGTCATGGCCGGCGCCGTGACCGAGATCGTCGAGCGCACCGGCCTGCTCAAGGTGCCGCTCGCGACCGCATTGGCGCGCGCCAAGGGCCTGCCGCGCTCGGCCTGGGGTGCCAGCCTCGCGCATTTCGGGCTCGGCGTCGTGCTGCTCGGCGTCATCGGCGAGACGCAGTGGAGCGTCGAGCAGATCGCCGAGCTCAAGCCCGGCCAGTCGATTGCGATCCGCCGCTACGAGCTCACGTTCGACGGCACGCGCATGCGCCAGGGGCCGAACTACCGCGAGCTCGCGGCCCATTTCACGGTGCGCCGCCACGGCGAGCCCATCGGCGTGATGGAGCCGGGAAAGCGCAGCTTCCCCTCGCGCGGCACCGCCACCACCGAGACCGCGCTGATGACGCGGGGGGTGTCCCAGCTCTACCTCGCGCTCGGCGATCCGAACCCGGACGGCTCGCTCGCGGTGCGCGTCTATTACAAGCCGCTGGTGCTGCTCATCTGGCTGGGCGCGGTCGTGATGGTCCTCGGCGGCGCGGTGTCGCTGTCGGACCGGCGCCTGCGCGTGGGGGCGCCGAACCCGGCGCGCAGCAAGGCTGCGCTCGTGCCCGCGCAGTAGCCTCACATGCGCTGCCTTCGTCTCATCGCGGTCGTCGTGCTGACGCTGGCGGCGTCGCCGTTCGCCTCGGCGGTGCAGCTCGACGAGATCCTCGCCGACGCCGCTCTCGAAGCGCGGGCCCGCGCGCTCTCCAAGGAGCTGCGCTGCATGGTCTGCCAAAACCAGTCGATCGACGATTCCGACGCGCCGCTCGCCCGCGACTTGCGCATCCTGGTGCGCGAACGCCTGCAGGCCGGCGACAACGACCGGCAGGTGAGCGATTTTCTGGTCGCGCGCTACGGCGAATTCGTGCTGCTCAAGCCGCGATTTTCGCCGCACACCGCGCTGTTGTGGCTCGGTCCCGCGGCGATCCTGCTGGTCGGTGCGTTCGGCCTGTTCGTGGCCGCGCGCCGCTACCGCTCCGCCGCCGGACCGGGAACCGCCGAGCAGGCCAATCTCAGCCCGCAGGAGCAGGCTCGCTTGGCGGAAATCCTCGGCCGCGACAACCGCTGATCCGCGGCAACGTGAAATTTCGTCAAGTCATTGAATTTCAAAGATATTTTTTCTCTCTCCCGACCTTACCAAAGTTTAATTTTGCCGACAGCGCCCGGTAAGGAAGCGCCCCCCATGTTCTCGTGCAAACGCGGGTGCCGTTCGGCACCAGCCGCCCAAAGGATGGAGTTTCGTTCATGACCGATCTCGCTCCCAAGGCGCGCATTCTGTCGGCGCGTCGGCTCGTTCTGCTTGCCGGTGTCGCCGGGCTCGGCGCAACCGTGTTTCTCGGCGGCGCCGGATGGGTGGCCAAGGGTGCCGGCCCGGCGCTCTCGACCATCGCCTACGCCCAGGGCGTCCAGCGTCCGGTCGGATTTGCCGATATCGTCGAGAAGGTGAAGCCCGCGGTCATCTCGGTGCGCGTCAAGCTCGGCGGCAGCGCCAAGACGATGAGCTTCGAGAACGATCTGCCGTTCCCGCCCAATTCACAGATCGAGCGGTTCTTCCGTCGCTTCGGCTTGCCCGAAGGCGCCGTTCCCAGCGAGCCGCGCGGGCCCCGCAATCGCCTCGTGACCGGCCAGGGCTCGGGCTTCTTCATCACCGCCGACGGCTATGCCGTCACCAACAACCACGTGGTCGACAAGGCCGAGATCGTCGAGATCTCGACCGACGACGCCAAGACCTATACCGCCAAGGTGATCGGCACCGACCCGCGCACCGACCTTGCCCTGATCAAGGTCGAGGGCCGCCACGACTTCCCCTATGTCAAGCTCGCGGACAATGCCCCGCGCATCGGCGACTGGGTGCTCGCAGTCGGCAATCCGTTCGGCCTCGGCGGCACCGTGACGGCCGGCATCGTGTCCGCGCGCGGACGCGACATCGGGGCCGGGCCCTACGACGACTTCATCCAGATCGACGCGCCGGTCAACAAGGGCAATTCCGGCGGGCCGACCTTCGACGTCGACGGCAACGTGATCGGCGTCAACACCGCGATCTTCTCGCCGTCGGGCGGCTCGGTCGGCATCGCCTTCGCGATCCCCGCGGCAACGGTGAAGTCGGTCGTCGCCCAGCTCAAGGATAGCGGCCGGGTGACCCGCGGCTGGATCGGCGTGCAGATCCAGCCAGTCACCGCCGACATCGCCGAAAGCCTCGGCCGCAATGGATCGCAAGGCGCGCTGGTCGCCGAGCCGCAGCCGAACAGTCCGGCCGCCAAGGCCGGCATCGCGGCCGGCGACGTGATCACCCAGGTCAACGGCAACCCGGTCAAGGACGCCAGGGATCTGGCGCGGCAGATCGGCGCGCTGGCACCGGGCGCGAACGTGAAGCTGTCCGTGTGGCGCAAGGGGGCGGAGAAAAGCTTCTCCCTCACGCTCGGCGAGCTGCCGAGCCAGCGCGAAGCGCGCGCGGCGAGCCCGGAACCGTCGAGCCCGGGCGGCAGCGAGGTGCCGCGCCTCGGGCTCACCCTCGCGCCCGCCTCCCAGGTCGCCGGCAGCGGCTCCGAAGGCGTGGTGGTCACCGAGGTCGATCCCAACGGGATTGCCTTCGACCACGGGCTCCAGACCGGCGACGTCATCCTCGAGGTCGGCGGCAAGAAGGTCGCCAATCCGGACGACGTGCGCGGCGCGCTCAATGACGCGCAGCAGGACGGCAAGGGCACGGTTCTCATGCGGGTGAAGTCGGGCGAGGCGACCAAATTCGTCGCGCTGCGCGTCGGCAAAGCCTGAGCGAATGGGGCGCACCGCCGGCATCCGTCGCCCCCGCCGGCGGTTCGAACCAGGGGGACGGGCCGACGGCCCGTCCCCATCCCGGTCTGACCTCGTTCCGGCATCCGTCGCCCCCGCCGGTGCGAGGTCGGTTGAGGGGCGGCGGGTCGAACCGCCGCCCCTCGCATTTCGGGCCGGCCGTGACGGGAGTTCCGCCGGTCGGCCGTCGCGACAGTCGAAGACAGTATCGCTATGATCGGCTCAGCCCTGCACGCTCCCTCCGCGAGGGACATCCCGAGAGACCGCCGCTTCGTCATGCGTCTGCTGATCATCGAAGACGACCGCGACGCTGCCGACTACCTCGCCAAGGCGTTCCGCGAGGTCGGGCATGTCGCCGATCTGGCGGCCGACGGCGAGGAGGGGCTAGCCCACGCCCTCGACGGCCAATACGACGTCTTGATCGTCGACCGCATGCTGCCCAAGGTCGATGGGCTCTCGGTGATCGGGACGCTCCGCAGCAAAGGCATCGAGACGCCGGCGCTCATCCTTTCCGCGCTCGGCCAGGTCGACGACCGGGTCAAGGGATTGCGGGCGGGCGGCGACGATTACCTGCCCAAGCCCTATTCGTTCGCCGAGCTGCTCGCGCGCACCGAGGTGCTGGCGCGCCGGCGCGGCGGCCGCGAGGAGACCGTCTATCGCGTCGGCGACCTCGAGCTCGACCGGCTGTCGCACCAGGTGATGCGCGCCGGCGAGGAGATCGTTCTGCAGCCGCGCGAGTTCCGCCTGCTCGAATATCTCATGAAGCATGCCGGCCAGGTGGTGACCCGCACCATGCTGCTCGAGAACGTGTGGGACTACCATTTCGACCCGCAAACCAACGTCATCGACGTTCACATCTCGCGGTTGCGCTCGAAAATTGATAAAGGGTTCACCCAGGCTTTGCTGCACACCGTGCGCGGCGCAGGTTATGTGATCCGCGACAGCAAATGACCTTGTCGTCCTCGGCAGTCGCGCCGGACGACATGCATGGGTGGCGGATGACGGCGCTCGGCAAGCTCCTGCGCACGACGGCGTTCAAGCTGACGCTCGTCTATCTCACCGTCTTTGCGCTGTTCGCCGCTTTCCTGCTCGGCTATTTCGCCTGGAATACGCGCCGCCTGATCACCGAGCAGATCACCCAGACCATCGACGCCGAGATCACCGGGCTCGCCGAGCAGTACCGCCAGGGCGGAATCCGCCGCCTGGTCCTGGTCGTCGACGCGCGCTCGCGCCGGCCGGGCTCGAGTCTCTACCTGTTGACGACGCCGGCCGGCGAGGGGCTCGCCGGCAATGTCGGCTCGCTGGCGACCGGCGTCCTGGAGACGCGCGGCTGGGCCGAGACCGTCTACCGCCGGCTCGACGATCCCGACAGCGCCCGGCATCACGCCATGGTCCGGGTGTTCCAGCTCTCCGGCGGCTTCCGGCTCCTGGTCGGACGCGATCTCGAGGAGCGCGAGCGGCTGAGCGACATCGTCCTCGCCGCCGCCCGCTGGTCACTGGCGATCGTGGTCGTGCTCGGCATCGCCGGCGGATTGTTCGTCACCCGGCGGGTGCTCAAGCGGGTCGACGCCATGACCGAGACGACGCGCAAGATCATGGACGGCGATCTGACCGGGCGGCTGCCGGTCGCCGGCACCGGCGACGAGTTCGATCGACTCTCCAGCAATCTCAACGCAATGCTCGAGCGCATCGAGGCGCTCATGCACGGCCTCAAGGAGGTGACCGACAATATCGCCCACGATCTCAAGACGCCGCTGACCCGGCTGCGCAACCGCTGCGAGGAGGCCTTGCGTCTGGCCGAGGACGAATCGCAGTACCGGCAGGCGCTCGAGAGCACGATCGAGGAATCCGACGCGCTGATCCGCACGTTCAACGCGCTGTTGATGATCGCGCGCGCCGAATCGGGACAGGCGCGCGACGACATGACCGAGTTCGACGCGGCGGAGATCGCCCGCGGCGTGGGCGAGCTCTACGAGCCGCTCGCCGACGAGAAGGGCATCCGCCTCAAGGTCGCGGCGCCGGGCGAGGCCCCGGTTCGCGGCAACCGGGAGCTCGTCAGCCAGGCGCTCGCCAATCTGGTCGACAACGCCATCAAGTACGGGGCGCCCGGGCCCGCGGCCCCGAACGGGGCCGAGATCCTGATCGAGGCGGCGGGCGAGGGCGACCGCATCCTGCTCACGGTCGCCGACGGCGGCCGCGGCATTCCCGTGGCCGATCGTGGCCGCGCGGTCGAGCGCTTCGTGCGGCTCGAGCAGAGCCGCTCGCAACCGGGTTCCGGGCTCGGATTGAGCCTGGCGTCGGCGGTGGCGCGGCTGCACGGCGGCGAGCTCAAGCTCGAGGACAATCATCCCGGGCTGCGGACCGTCATCTCGCTGCCGCGCGCCGGGCCGCTGCAGGCGACGCCCTGAAATCCTGCAGCCGGAGCGTGGGGTGGGCAAAGGCGCGAGCAGGGCCTTCGGCCTTACCCCGCGAACGATAGAGCGCCGTGCCCCCGCGTCGAACATTATGTGCGGCGCGAACGACGCGTGGGCACGGCGCGCGCATGATCGTGCCCGAGCATCGAGGCACCGAGCAGCGCGCCTTTGCCCACTCTACCGACGCTTCGCAGGGGGGCCCGCGATTCACACACGGGTGACGGATCGCGCCGCGCGCGTTATGGCATCGACATGGAAGGGTCCGCATCGAGCTCAGGGATGCTTGCGCAGCGCATCGCCGCGGCGCCATGCCTCGGCGCGGCCGCCGCGGCGCAGGCGCGCGTCGCCGACTGGCTCGCCGAGATCGCCGCAACGCCGGCGGGAGGCATGCTGACGCGGCTGCTGGCCGATCATCCGCCGCTGCGGGCGCTGATCGCCGCCCTCGCCGAGGGCTCCCCGCATCTGTGGCAATTGGCGAGGCAAGCGCCCGAGCGGCTCGCCGCCATGCTTGCGGCCGAGCCGGCACGCCGGTTCGACGAGATTCTTGCCGGCGCGCGGTCCGCGGTCGCGGCGGCGCCGGACGAAGCCGAGGTGATGCGCGTGCTGCGCCGCATGAAGGCGGAGGCGGCGCTCTTGATCGCGCTCGCCGATCTCGGCGGTGTCTGGCCGGTCACGCAGGTGATCGAGGCGCAGACCCGCCTCGCCGACGCGGCGGTCGGCGCAGCGGTCGACTACCTCATCGGCGACGCGCGGCGCCGCGGCCGGTTGAAAGTCCCCGCGCAACCGGCGTCCGGCTGCGGCTTGATCGTGCTCGCCATGGGCAAGATGGGGGCGGGCGAGCTCAACTATTCGAGCGACATCGACCTCATCGTCCTCTACGACGCCGCGGCGGCCGCGCCCGCAATCGAGCCGGGCCCGCTCTACGTGCGGCTCACGCGCATGCTGGTGAAGCTCTTGCAGCAGCGCACCTCCGACGGCTACGTCTATCGCACCGACCTGCGGCTGCGCCCCGATCCGGCCGCGACGCAGATCGCGATCTCGACGACGGCGGCACTCGACTATTACGAGACCCGCGGCCAGAACTGGGAGCGCGCCGCGTTGATCAAGGCGCGGCCCTGCGCCGGCGACCTCGCGGCCGGCCAGGCGCTGCTCGATTCGCTTTCACCCTTCGTCTGGCGCAAATATCTCGACTTCGCGGCGGTCGCCGACATCCACGCGATGAAACGCCAAATTCACGCCTATCGCGGCCACGACGAGATCGCGGTCGAGGGCCACAACATCAAGCTCGGCCGCGGCGGCATCCGCGAGATCGAGTTCTTCGTCCAGACCCAGCAGCTGATCGCCGGCGGGCGGCATCCCGAGCTGCGCCCGAAAGCGACGTTGCGAACCCTCGAGGTGCTGGCCGAGGGCGGCTGGATCGACGGCGAGGCGCGCGCGGACCTCGATGCCGCCTATCGCTTCCTGCGCGTCGTCGAGAACCGCCTGCAGATGGTGGCGGACGAGCAGACCCACGCCTTGCCGGCCGATCGCGAGCGGCTCGACGAACTCGCCCGTTTCGCCGGTTTCCCCGGGCGCGACGCCTTCGCGGACGCCTTGCTCGTCCATCTGCGCAACGTGCAGCGCCATTATGCCGGGCTGTTCGAGAATGCCCCCGTGCTCGAGGCCGGCCGCCGGATGCTGCGCTTCCCGCCGGCGGCCGATGACCGCGAGACGCTCGATCGGCTGACGGAAATCGGCTTTCGCCGGCCGCTCGAGGTGTCCGATCTGGTGCGGCGTTGGGGCGTGGGAATCTACGGCTCGCTCAGGAGCCCGTTTGCGCGCGGGCAGCTATTCGAGATCGTGCCGTTGCTGCTTCACCATTTCGCCCGCTCAGCGAACCCGGACGCGGCCGTGTTCGCGTTCGATCGCTTCCTCGCCGCGTTGCACGGCGGCGGCCGGCTGTTCTCGCTGTTGCGGCAAAACTCGGACCTGGTTGCGCTGATTGCGCTCGTGCTCGGCACCGCGCCGCGCCTCGCCGACAGCCTCGCCCAGTTCCCGGAAGTCATGGACGCGGTGATCGATCCGAGCTTCTTCGGGGCGCTGCCCGAGGAAGCCGAGCTCGCCGCCGGGCTCGAGGGCGCGCTGGCGCAGGCCGGTTCCTACGAGGACTTTCTCGACCGCAACCGCGTGTTCGCGCAGGAGCAGATGTTCCTGGCCGGCACGCGCATCCTGTCGGGGACCGTGTCGGCGGAGCAGGCGGGCGAAGCCTTCGCCCGCCTGGCGGACGTGCTGATCCGCTCCCACCACCGCGCAATCGAGGACCATGTCGCGCGCCAGCACGGCCGCATCGCCGGCCAGGAGACGGCGATCCTCGCGCTCGGAAAGCTCGGCGGGCGCGAGATGACCGCGAGCTCGGACCTCGACCTGATCGTGGTCTACGACTTCGCCGCCGAGCGGCCGGAATCGGACGGCGCGCGTCCGCTCTACGGCGCGCAGTATTTCGCGCGGCTGACGCAGCGCCTGATCAGCGCGCTCACCGCGCCGACCAATCACGGGCTGCTCTACCAGGTCGACATGCGGCTGCGGCCGTCCGGCCGCTCCGGGCCGCTCGCCACCCAGATCGACGGCTTTGCGAGCTACCAGGAGAACGAGGCCTGGACCTGGGAGCACCTGGCGCTCACGCGCGCGCGCGTCATCTCGGCGTCCGCGCCGTTCGCCGCGCGCGTCGAGGCGGCGATCCGCGCCGTGCTGTGCCGGCCGCGCGACGCCGAGCTGGTCGCCGGCGACGTCGTCGAGATGCGCAAGGCGATTGCCAGCGAGAAGGGCGACGGCGACCCCTGGAACCTCAAATACGCGGCCGGCGGGCTGATCGACGTCGAGTTCATCGCGCAATATCTGCAGCTCGTTCATGCCGCGCGGATGCCGGACATTCTCGACACCTCGACCGCGCGGGTGCTCGACAAGGCGTCGCGATTAGGCGCGCTCGGGCTCGAAGACGCCGAGGTGCTCCGCCCGGCGGTGCGGCTCTACCACGACCTCACGCAAATCCTGCGCCTTTGCCTGCCGGGTCCGTTCGATCCCAAGGCCGCGGCGCCGGAGCTGATCGGGCTCCTGGCGCGCGCGGCGGACGTGCCCGATTTCGCCACGCTCGAAGCCTTCCTTGCGGAGACGCAAGCCAAGGTGCGGGCGAGCTTCACGCGCATCCTCGGCGCGGCGCCGTGAGTCGGCATTACGAAATTACCGCCGCGTCGTCGCATTCCGATTGCGGCGCGCGATGCAGTCGAGTTCGATGCACGACTTATCGTCGAGCGTTTCGAAGAATTTTTTCTCGACGCGCGCGTCGATCGATTGATGATTGCTGCATCGAGATACCGGACGCGTCGCGTCGGTAGTACGAGCGTACCGAATTTCGATTGCAATGCGGATAAAGATTGAAACTGCGAAGTCGATTTTTTCAAAAATAGAGTCGCGCAAGAACTCGAATCGGATTTCGACCACAATTGTGGCCTCAGCTTTGCGAGTGGTCCTCGGTCGAGGAGGTGGTTGGATGCGCGTGCTGACATGGTCGGGCACGATGTGCCTGGTGGTTTCGCTTCTCGCTTGCGCGTTTGGTTTCGGCTCCGTCGGAACAGGATTGCTGGCAACGGCGCAGGCGCAGACGGTTCCAAAATCGCTCGAGGAAGGCGGCACCGACGCCGCCATGCGGGTGCGCAAGAACAACTGGACCGTCGGCATCGCCGGCGGGCAGCGCACCGGCACCTATATGACCTTCGCCGACGAGTTGGCGCAGGTCCTCGACGACGGCGACAATCTGCGCGTCCTTCCGATCGTCACCTACGGCGCCGCCTCCAATCTCGAAGATCTGCTGTATCTGCGGAACGTCGACGTGGCGGTGACGCAAGCCGACGTGTTCGATTATTTCCGCACCCAGCGGAAAATTTCCAATCTGGAATACCGGGTCAACTATATCGTGCGCCTGCCCGTTTCGGAGGTGCAGGTTCTCGGGCGCGACGACATCAAGTCGATCGAGGACTTGCGCGGCAAGAAGGTCAATTTCGGCCCCGCCGGAAGCGGTTCGAGCCTGACCGGGACGATCGTCTTTCAGCGGCTCAAGGTCGAGGTCGAGCAGGTGCTGTACGACAATGCCACCGCGATGCAGAAGCTCAAGACCGGCGAGCTCGCCGCGCTGGTGCGGGTGATCAACAAGCCGATCGACTTCTTCGCGAAGATTCCGCCCAATTCGGGCCTGCACTTTGTGCCGATTCCATTCTCGAAGACCTTCGCCGATTACTATGCGCTCGGCGAGCTGACCAGCAAGGACTATCCGACGCTGGTTCCGGAAGGCGAGTCGGTCGACACGATCGCGGTTCCCACCGTGCTCGCGGTGTTCAATTGGGCGAAAGGGACCGATCGCTATCGGCGCGTCGAGAAGTTCGTCGAGGCCCTGTTCACCAAGTGGGACAAGTTCCGCGAGCCGTCGCGCCATCCGAAATGGCGCGACGTCAATCTGGCCGCGACCGTGCCGGGCTGGACCCGCTGGGGCGTGGCGGACGATATGCTCAAGCGCATTCGCCCGAGGGACGTCGCCGATGCGCAGGTGGCGAGCGGCGAGTTTGCCTCGTTCCTGAAGAACAAGGGGCCGACGACCCTGACGGACGAGCAGCGCGAGACGCTGTTCCGTGAATTCCTGCAATGGCGGGAAAAGCAGCGCGCCGCCGGGCAGCGCTAGCTGCGTGTTTCCGCGAGCTTGATCCGCCCGCGCGGTAAGCTCGCTCTGCACCTTCCTCCCGTGTGCGAGAGGGTTGGGGAGGGGAGTGGTTCCGTGATGCAATGCCGGCGCCGCTGGGCGGCGTTCGCCGGCGCTTACTTCGTCGTCGATCGTATTCACCGCGATGAAGGCGGGCTAAAGGAGCAACCGAGCAAGACTAAAGCAACAAGCCTGCAATCGGGCGCGTCACTAGGGGAGTGTCAGTACATGAGTACCCCAACAGGAAAGCCTCGCATTCCGACCGATCTTTCCGATCCCGTGCCGCATCAGGCACGTGCGCATTCCGACCTTCTTGCTGCCGAGTACGATTCGCTGCGAGCGCGTCTTGCAGCGAACCCGGTGCGCGAGCGTGCCGATGTCGAGCCGCGACCGGCCGGTACGAGCGACCACGATCCGCTTCGGTCAGCTTACGCGCCGATGCGCTCGCGCTCCGCCGCCGAGCCGGGTGAAGCTTCCGCCCGCGGCGATGCGGAGCCGCCCTACGCGGCCGTCCCGTTGCAACCCGCGCATCCGGAGCCTCCCGGCGCGCCGGCCGCCCGTCGCGACGAGGTCGTGAGCGAGCGCGATCTCGACCGCCTCGAAGCGAGCCTGCGCTGGCTGCAGCGCCAGGAGGCCGCCGCCCGGCCCGCTCCCCGTCCGGCGCCTGCGCTCGCGCCCCACGAGACGCGCTATCCCGGCGGCGAGCGCGCCGCCTTGCGGCTGCCGCTCTCGCTCGAGCCCGAGCGCATGGGGCCGCCGCCGCTCGGGGCGCGCCGCGACCCCCTCGCCTGGGTGGTGCGCATTCTGATTGCGAGCTGCGTCGTCGCACCGGTGCTCTATTATTTTTCGGCCGAAGGTCCGGGACCGGCGCCCGAGCCCGCCCCGCCGCAGCTCGCGTCGCTCAAGCCGAGCTTCGCGGCGCCGCCCTCGACCTTGCCCGCGGCGAGCGGGCCGATCGGACCGCGAGCGGACGATCCCGGGACGACGACCGTGCGCGCGGCTTCCGTCCGGCAAGCCGATGCCTCGCCGACGCAGGTGACCGCGGCCGAGACCGTCGCGCCGCCGCAGCCGAGCGAAGCTGCGCCCCCGCGCAAGCCCGTCCGCGCGCTCGATCCGGAGGAGATCGCGCTGCTCATGAAGCAAGGCGAGCAGTTCGTTGCCGCGGGCGATCTCGCCGCCGCGCGGACCGTGTTCCAGCGCGCCGCCGAAGCCGGCGACGCCACCGCGGCGGTCGCCCTGGCGGCGACCTACGATCCGACCGTGCTCGAGAAGCTCGGCGTCGTCGGCATCGGCGGAGACGTGGAGAAAGCCCGCAACTGGTATCAGAAGGCCGAGAGCCTGGGCTCGGCGGAAGCAACCCGGCGGCTGCACATCCTCGCCAAGCGGTAGCGGGGCATCGGCGACGCCGGCGCGGAGGGACTGATCTATGAGTTGTCGTCCCCGCGCAAGCGGGGACCCAGTAACCACTGGATGCGCGATATCGCGCCGTCGGACTTCATTCCCCCCGGAGGCGGCGTAAGTCGGACCGTGCGCCACACCGGCCTCTGGAATACTGGGTCCCCGCTTGCGCGGGGACGACAGTCGACGGTGAAGGCAACCAACATCCGCCCGACGGGGATGTTGGGTCTCGCTGCGCTTGATCCAACCCACGTTGCTTGCGCTCGTCGCGGGCAGATCACCGTCCCATGGCACCGCGGGTCACGGACTCGACGGCACCGTGATCGGGATGCGCGTGATGTCGGGGTTCATGGCGTTGCCGTTGACGATCAGCATGGCGAAAATCGTGTAGCGGCCGGCCGGCAGCCGGCCCTCGACGTCGATCTCGCACGCCGCATCCTTGTCGAGATGCACGGTGCCGGCGAGCACGAGCCGGCCGGCATCGTCGATAACCGTGTAGCGGCATTCCGGCGCCGCCCGCGCGCGCACCTCGGTTGCGACCGACGCCAGGGGCTCGCGCACGATCTTGAAGTCGCGCTGGAACTTCATGACCGTCTCGATGTCGCCGGAGAGCCTGATCCGGCCGCTGGTGCGCTCGACGCTCGTGATATAGCCGCGCCGCGGCACCGCGTAGACATCATAGGAGCCGACGCCGAGCGGATAGGTGAGGTCGCGGAAGACGTCGAGCACGACGCCGTCGGGCGACCAGCGAGTCAACCGGTAGGGTCCGTTGGTGACGAGGAAGTGTCCGTGCTCCTTGTAGAAGGCTGCGAGCGCGCTCCAGCGCGCCCGCGCCTGATCGGCGCTCACCAGCCCCTGCAGCCGTTCCGGACGATAGCCTTCGCGCGCGAAGCCTTCGGCGAGCGCAAGGAGCCGCCTGCTCAGCTCGGGCGCACGCGCGAGATCGAGCCACGGTACGCCGCGGCGCGCCGCCTCGCCTTGCGAGAACGCCGCGAGGCCGCGCGTCACCGCCTCTTCCATCAGGACGATCACCTGCCACGGCAGCGTGCTCCAGGGCGGCGCGATCGCCGCATCCTGCTCCGGATCGATCGGCGGGCTCGTGATGTAGATGTCGACCACGAGCAGCTCGCGCACGTAGTCGAAGTCGCCGAAGCGGATCGTCTTCGAGGTCGTGTCGGTCGCGATCACCTTGACGCCGGCGAGATGGGCGCGCAGCGCCGCGGTCGCCGCATCGACGGACGGGTCGTAGTGGTCGCCCTCGCCGCGCGCGCCCCAGCGATAGGCGAACATGTAGGCGTAGAGGATGTCGGCCGGGCTCATGCGGGTGCCGTCGTGGAAGAGCGAGCCCAGCATGCGGTACGTGAGCTTCTGGCGCGCCAGCGTGCCGGCATCGACGGCGCGCAGGCGGCCGTCGCCGGGCTGCGGGATCACGGCGTCCGGCGGGACGGAAACCTCCGCCGGCACCGCGGCGGACGGCGCCGCCGCCGGGCGCCGCTCGACGATCGGCTCGGCCAGGATCGATAGGCTTACGAAGGTGTAGACGACCATCAGCGCGGTGAGCGGCACCTGCGAGCGCAG
>WNEZ01001069.1_pt1 | contig 22648 bp, 22 predicted proteins | sample 5400521 | NCBI WGS metagenome assembly WNEZ01 (sample SAMN13153339, study PRJNA577476) | soil metagenome | isolation source: 120 cm saprolite under Douglas fir tree site 2 hole 1 replicate 1 | place: USA:California | collected 2015-04-18 | reverse complement strand
CTCCTCGCTTACCTTACGAGATATGGACTAATGTTCTTTCTTCTTGTATATTTTCATTGTTGACAATTGCTGCTGGCAACGACTCAACCATCTGATTGACACGTGCCTGACCGAGCAACTGTCGAGCGCGTTGCAAGCTCTGAACAACACCCGGCGGTCGTCTATGCAAGCCATGGGCGTCAGAAGCAATGCAATGAATCAGCCCCTTCTTGAGCAAGCTTTCAGCAGTGCGGCGAGCCGTATTTCCCTGCATACCGATGAGGCTACTTGCCATCAACTGGGCCAGCACCCCCTGCTGAAGCAAAGCGGTGAGTCGATGGAGGTCTTGCTGAATTGCACGATAGCGCTCCGGATGAGCAATAATTGGCACAATTCCAAATGCCCTCAGTTCAAAAATCACTCGCTCCGTTTCAGAGAGCCAGGTGCTACTCCACAACTCCAGGAGGAGATAACGACTGCCATTGAGTGTCGCCAACCGTCCAGACTGGATATCTTCGACCAATCCAGGCTTGATGAGCACTTCGTGGCCACCAAAGAGACGCAGCGGAATATTGTGGCGATCAAGCTCTTGCTGTAGATAATTGACCCGCTCTCGAATCTCTGCTGCCGAGCGCCGCGGAAACTCATCGTTGTAATGGGGTGTAGCAACAGCAGTGTGAATGCCCTCTTGTACAAGCACTCGCGCTAGCGCAAGAGCTTCTTGTAGCGTTTCTGGTCCATCATCGACACCAGGCAAGATATGCAGATGCGTATCGATCATACTGTCCTTCCTCGTAAGAGTTCATTCGCAACCGGAAACTCATCGACAAGCATAGTCCACTCCCAGGCTCATATCCTCTTTCAAGGATTGGGTGAGTGTCGAAGCCTGCGTGTTTCTAGACACCAGCCCTCCCCATTTTTTCGTGATCATCGCACACGCAGGTAGTATCACCTGCAAGCCTACTGTCCACTGGGTACCAGCTTGCCGCTGAATCAGATACTGGTAATGCCAGCCTCCTGCATCCTTTATGGCTGAACCAGATATCTTCCACACAAGAGTAATGGTGTTAGTTTGGCCGTAAGCGAGCGTGAAAAAGCCAGCCCACACCTCGCGGCCAAAGGCTTGGCTCGTACCGCGTGTCTGCCAGCCATCCTGCATCTGTAACATGCTGCCAGGTGGCACATAGACGCGCACGTAATCGTGATACAGGGCGGAGCCGTAGACTGGGCCCTTCTTTAACCATGCGTAGCGGATGGTAGTGTGATGAACTGCGTTGCCCTCTGGATCAATGGTCACTTGATCGTTCATTGTGTTAGTGATAAATTGGTTTGCTTTGTTGGGAGAGATGTTTGCGTCCACGACTAAGAGACTGTCACCACCCGGAGCCTGGATGGCAGCATCAAGATGGTAACTGTGGAGGAGGTGTTCTGCGATGCTGGAATTGAGATAGACCTGCACATCCTTTGAATGCAGCGAACTGGCCAGCCGTTGCAGCAACCTGGGCAGAGATGAAGGTGAAAGCTGATGGAGGCGCGCCAGAAAATGCTCTGCCAATAGAGCTGTAAAGCGTTTACGCGCCGACGAAAGTCCATCTGGAGAAGGATTATCTCCGCCATGTGTATCTCCTGGCCCGACCTGGTAATAATGGATACGATTAACCAGGTTCTGTGCAGTCACAGTCTCGTGGTACTCTGGAACGGCGATAGGGCCAGTGATTCCAAGTGCCTGCTCAATGAACGCCGGCGTAATGGCGATTACCCCCTGAATAGGAATCTTGCCGCCCTCGCGTGCATAGTTCAGTTCAGCGTAGCGAGCTGTCGTCGGAAAATCTGCATCGAGGTTGGAGTCACGAAGGCCCCAACTCGGTGCCAGGTTGAACCAGGTATATGCCGATGGGAAAGGGATATCATGGCCTGCAGCATTATACGCCTGATCAAGCAAGTACGTATCTGTGATGTGAGCGGTCGTTAGTCGTCCTCCTGAAAGAGTGGCAATGCCATAATTGCCAATAAAGCCGCCACCGGGCCTCAGTTCGGTCGAATCAAGGATCTCAATGAGATAATGGGCCGGTGTTCCAATGCCGAGAAGTGCAGGGGCGACAGGGAGAAGCTGTTGTACAGTCTCAAGCCACGTTTGGAGTAGTGGGATATCCTTTCGGAGGGTGGCGAAATATTTGCCGAGGCGCGGGTCAACCTGTAAATCACCTGGCTGCAAGTGAGCGATCTGATCAACGACCAGGGTAAGGCCCGTCTTGACCTGGTGAAAATCTTTCTCTATGACGGCGAAGTCTGCCGTTGTGAGGCCTTGTGCATGGGCGTTCAATGGATCATGAAACCTGGAGATGATCAGATTCAGGAGATCGCAACCTGTTATCCCTACTTGAGATAGCTCGATGGCTATTGGCAGCAAGTGTAATGCAGCACGCAAGCGAACACCATATACGGGGATGGATGTGCTTATCCCTGGCAGTGTTTTTAAATCGTTATCAACTTGCACAAAGGCAGTCAATCCGGCAGCGAATTCGTGTTGCGCCCTGTTGACACTTTGGGCATCGAAAGGGTTTTTAGGCAATGCTTTCAAAAGGGTCCCAGCCATTCGCAGATGCTGCTCGCCTGTTTGTGCTAGAGATAATTCATGCTGGTAGCTTGTATGGTACGTCTGATACCCAACAGCCGAAAGCCCTGCACCGGCTACACATAAGAGTACAAGAGTGAGAATAAAGATGTAAAACTTCTTTGACCTTTGCCTTTTACCTTTCACAGGCTGCTTGTCTCTCATATTCACATTGCCTGCCTTATTAGTGCAGCATTCCACATTTCCTGCTTCTCCAGAGCCTCCTGTACCGCCGCCAACACCCGCACTACCTCCAAGCCGACACCGCCATGAGCGCGAGGCTGCGTCCCCAAGCGAATGGAGTTAGCAAAATCCTCGCACTCGAGGCGCAGTGGCTCGATCCAATCAATGTGCGGAATAGTGATCTCACCAAATCGATAGGAGACCCCGGGGTCCGCATGAACATCTGCTCCTTTGTTGTAGATCTTCAGCATCTCAGCCGGGTTGGTGTCATCATAAACGACCATTCTTGCATCGCCAATGACGGTTACTCGTCGAATTTTACAAGGATGGAGCCAGCTTACATGGATATGGGCGGTCATGCCATCTGCAAATCCAAGATCAAGGTGGGCAATATCGTGAATGTTTGATTGAATGTGAGCATGTGCCCGTACCCTAATCTGTTCTGGTCTCTTTCCCAACAGGTAGAGCAAGATCGACACATCATGAGGGGCAAGGTCCCAAATCACATTAATATCATTGCGAAATAATCCGAGGTTCACTCGTTCTGCCTCGATACAATAGATTTTTCCCAGATCTCCATTCTGCACAAGTTTGCGTAGCTCATTGACGGCAGGGTTGTACTCAAATGTATGCCCAACCATCAAAACACGTCGTTGCTCTTGTGCCAGTGCGACCAGTTCTTCCGCCTCCATAACATCGGCAGTGAGCGGTTTCTCGACCAGCACATGTTTATCATGCAATAAGGCTCTTTTAGCAAGTTGATAGTGCGTTCGTACAGGTGTCGCAATGATGACTCCATCGACATCGGAGCGAAATACATCCTCTGGTAGCGTTGTGGTTTTAACCCATGACTGGTTTACTGCCAAAGGTGCCAGGCGGCGGGCATCTTGATCAGCAACCATAGTTACCATGGCATTAGGCAAACTATTCAGATTCCGCGCGATCTTTGGTCCCCAGTATCCCCAGCCAATTACCCCAAAACGTAGATTGGTAATTTCCATTATGACCCCCAACATTTGTCGCGTCTAGCAGCTTCGAATTGGCTGTCTAAACCAGCTATGAACTTGAGACACCCAACACGACGCTTTTCTTAACAACATTGATAACTACCTGCCTCTGCTCAGCAGTCAGTTCTGGGTACATGGGCAAAGAGACGATCCGATCTGACAAAGTCTCCGTCACAGGAAGCACGCCACGTACATAACCATAGTGGGCGCACGCTGGTTGCAGGTGAATAGGGGTTGGGTAATGGATACCTGTCGCTATCCCTTCTTGTTCCAAGACTTTACGGAAATGGTCGCGTCCTTGCACCTGAATAACATAGTAACAATAAACATGAGTTCCCCATGGTTGAACTATTGGCACCGCCGTTACAACCTCTTGAAGTTGCTCTGCATAGGCTTGTGCATGTTCCTGACGAGTAGTATTCCATTGGTCGAGGTGGCGCAGTTTTATACGCAACACTGCTGCCTGCAACTCATCTAAACGCGCATTGACCCCCAGGACCTCATGCTGGTAGCGTATGCGCGAGCCGTGATCACGCACCATACGGAGGTTCTCCGCAAGAGCCTGGTCGTTGGTGACACAAATCCCAGCCTCGCCATAGGCTCCCAGGTTTTTACTGTAATAGAGGCTAAAGCAGCCGATATCCCCAAAGCTTCCAACCCGCTGTCCTCGGTAGGTGGCACCATGCGCCTGGGAAGCGTCCTCAATAACTCGGAGACCGTGCGAACGTGCAAAATCCAAGACAGGCTGCATTTCGACTGGATGACCGTAGAGATGGACGGGGATAATGGCACGAGTGCGAGAGGTTAATACATAGTCGAGTTGCCGCCAATCCATGGTGTAGGTGAGTGGATCGATATCGACAAAGACAGGAGTCGCTCCTACTAGAGCAATTGCTTCAACCGTAGCAATAAACGTATTGGAAACAGTAATAACCTCATCACCAGGGCCGATGTTGCAAGCACGAAGAGCCAAGGAAAGCGCGTCAGTTCCTGAAGCCACTCCTACTGCATGACGACATTCACAATAGGTCGCGAACTCGTCCTCAAAAGCCTGTAATTGTGGACCGAGGAAAAGCTGCATGTTCTCGAGTACTTCCTCAAAAGCAGCTTTAACCTCATGTTTGATAGCCTGATACTGCGCATACAGGTCTACGAGTGGTATCTGCATATATGACACTGCTCCTCGCTAGTAAGGTTTTTCTTGTAGACACCCTATCAACCGATAAATATAGAATCTGCTCCTTGGAAGCGCATTGTTGCCAAACACATGAAAATGTTCCTTGCTCTCAATATTCATGTTTTTTTACTTTAATATAGCTGTTGCATCTAATTATATATTGACAGTACTTTCAGGTGAGTGAGTCCGTATTTACAATAGTCGATAGAGGTAACGAAACTGGTTACATTTGAGTTAAGAAAGATCAATAAATATTAAATTCTGGTTAAGCTTTCTTAACAGCACTGTTTTTGATCCCATTCAGGCATAATTCGCACAAAATGGACGCTGGGAAAAGAGGATGAATATCAGGATTTCGCCCGTACTATGAGCCACACCGACAGAGATTGCAGCCGTCTGTCTAAAGTTCCAGCGCAGACGGATGACCTGCACGTGTTAATTGCCCAACGCGAGCCGATTGAGTTGTGGAAATGTTCCATCCTTGCTGCCATCATCCACATAGATGACTTCATAGGAAAATTATTGCTCTTTCAAAACCTGAGAAAGACTGGCGTGTAGATGTGGGATGTTCTCTTCCTCATCGAAGACTGGAACAACAATACGTAGATACTTTGACACTCCCATCAGTTCCTCCTCCACTTCTTAGATTAAATTTTTGCCCTGCAATACTATAATATCAGGATAAGCAAAATGATAACCTTCACTCCAAAGAAGAGGTAACATGTCAAGTGCTATATTGGCCTCACCCGCGTCAAGGGTGGGTGTGCGTAGGTCGCGCCGATGCTGTTGGGTGCAGCCCTGCTCGGTCGTTTGGGCGAGCATGATCACCTGCTGTCGTAACTCCAGATTGATACGATGTTTGGGCTTGCGCCTTCGGTTCCCATGGACAACAGCAGCGACCCCTTCCTCCCGATAGGTCGCCAGAATGCGCTGTACCTGTCGCTGTGACAGCCTCAGCAAGACTGCGGCTTCTGCCGCACTCAGTTGTCCTGCCAGGATCCGATTCAAGACTCCCACTCGTTTCTGTTCCTGAGCGTTCAATGTCAGTGTCTCCTGCATGGATGACATTTTCACTGAACACTTACCCTATGACAAAATCACAGGACGGGACACGAGCATTTGCACGTTACCCAAGATATTTCACCTCGTTATAGTAGATGAGGGCAACCGAGCCCTTCACTACCAAATTGCGTCCCGCCCATGTGCAGGGTGAGGATCAGAAGCAATGTAGGATGAAATCTGTAGCGCAGGTTTCGTAGCGAGTTGATTATTTCGGGAGAGGCAGGAGTATCCTACCTCTCCCATTTTTGTTTGTTCATCATAAGTCCTCTGAAAACTCTAGTCCTCGCGCTACCGGCGTTCGGTAATCAAAGATGTGATTGGCAAAGCCAGAGTGCATCTGACACAGGTGGCAACCTAGCAAGCCATCGGCAAGAAAAAGGGCCAGCCAGGACGACCGACCCCCGTAATCATCCTACACTCTATGCAGGCACCTTTACCCTCGAATTGGATGCCCTTGATCTGCGTCAAAGCTTTGTCCGACTCAAAGTCTACACTGGGGAGCAGTGGGTGTGGATGAACTACCCAACGCGGTACAACCGCTATTTTGAGAAAAGACGACAGGAGGTCGGGTGGGAGAGTGAATCTCCCAAGCTTCTTCTCAAGAAGAACCAAGCAGAAATCCATTTCTTGCAAACCAAAACTATCACCGCGAAGAAAATTGTGGAAAGCAAGCGTGATCCGGATCTGGTCACGGTGGCGGTGGATTTGAATGTCAAGCAGCTCGCGGTGATCACCGTGCGGCAGCATGGGGTCATCAAACACACTGGTTTTGTCTCGGATGCCGGACTCGATCAGCACAGGTACCAGCATCTGAAGAAGATTGCGAAGAAACAATGGCAATCGGGCAAAGCGGTGAAGGGAGAGCGCAGCAATCAACAGCTTTGGGCACATATTCGTCGCCAGAACCAGGATACCGCTCACAAGACCGCACGAGCCATTGTCGATGTGTGTGAGCAGTATCCTGGTTGTGTGCTGCTCTTTGAACGCCTGCGCAAGATCAAGTCATCAGGGGTAGCAAGTCGAGAAGGCTCAATCGCAAACAAGCTAACCAATTGTAAGGCAAAATCCATCAACTCGCCAAAGAAAAGCTTATGCCATTGGTGTGGTGAGCGTGGAAGTCAATCCACATGGCACCTCACAGTATTGTTCGCGTTGTGGCTGCAAAGGCGTGAGGTTCACGTATCAGGCAGGGCACGGGTCATCGGCAAAGGGGGCAAGCTCTTCTCTTGCCCCGCTTGCCACTACGAATGCCATGCCGACTTCAATGCCTCTGTGAATGTGCATCACAGCTTCTTCCGTGAATTTCATTGGCAGCCGCGAGCACCCAAGAGCGGCTGAACGCCTTGTCCGGCTACAGGTCGGATGGGAGAATGGCTGGGGAGCGCAATCCCTGTGATCCAGCCCAGGCCCGTATGCAAGTGAGCATACACGTCAAAGTGGTGGGGCTCCTGTTGGTCCAACGAGTGCATGTTCCAACCCGAATGCTCTCTCGGACAGCACCTGGGTCCATAACACACCGGAATTGGGCAGGAACGCTGGTGTGCCAGACGGCTTCAGGGCGGCAGAAACAGCTTTCGTCTACCTTTGTCTAGCAAAGGCGGCGGCAACTGTTGACACCACGCAGCCCATGCTTTTGTGGTATACTGTTTATCGAATTGATGCGAGCATATATAGTTCGCATTACCGGTTTGACCGGGCGACAACAATATAGATTGACAGAAGATAGGCGAAAGGGGTCAAAAACGAATGCCTAAAAAAGGTGAGCTTTCAAAGACGGCACGCGCCTCACTCGCGAACCGTGAAGAGGTCAATCACCTCACAGGGCGCATCTGCGCAAAGTGCGGTGAGCCAATTATGCTGAAGGAACTCCAACCGGTAAAGGTGGTTGGAAAAGGGATGGTTTACTACCATAAGTCCCACTATAACATGCAGTAATTTGGATATACAAAGAGCCTGACGCTACAAGCCTCCGAACGATTTCGGGGGCATATTTCATTTCTCACTTGACAAGCACCATGCAAGCTGGCACAATCGACACAATCACTTGTACCGGGAGAAGTCGTACTATGTCGATAGATCAAAGCACAGAAGACACATCGTCTATGGATCTCCTTGCAAGCGTCAGCATTGCTTTCCAGGGTGAACGAGGAGCTTTTGGTGATGAGGCCGCGAGGGTCTATTTCGGCCGCATGGGCAGCGCTGGCGATCACCAGGTCAAAGCAGAGCCGATTGCCTACCGCAGTTTTGCTGATGTCTTCCATGCAGTTGCCGCAGGCGAGACTGACTATGGGCTGGTGCCTGTAGAAAATTCGCAGGCAGGCAGCATCAACGAAGTCTACGATTTACTGCGCCAGCATGACTTGTTTGTTATAGGAGAGATCAGCCACCCCGTCAACCACTGCTTACTTAGCCTACCTGGACAGCAACTGAGCGATATCAAGCGTGTCATTTCACATCCACAGGCACTAGCACAATGCGATGCTTACCTGCGTGAACTCGGTCTAGAAATTGTTGCGACTTATGACACAGCAGGCAGCGCTAAGATGGTGCGAGAGGAGAACCTGCAGGGGGTAGCAGCGGTCGCCGGAGCAGGAGCAGGAGAACTGTATCAACTGGACATTCTCGCGCATGGCATTCAGACCATCAAGGATAACTACACCCGTTTCATTGCGCTGGGCAGAGAGCCGATGCCTCGTCGCGAAGGAGAGGCAAAGACGATGCTGGTCATGGCCACTGCCCATCAACCCGGCTCACTTCATAAGTGCCTGGGTGTTCTCGCTGCTAACAACATCAACCTGCTCAAGCTCGAATCGCGTCCATCGCGACAGCGCATCTGGGAGTATGTCTTCTACCTTGATTTTGAAGGGCATCGTGATGATCCACCAGTACGCCGCGCACTGGCAGATCTTGCAGGCCATACGACATTCTGCAAGGTACTAGGCTCGTTTGCGAGCACAAGCTAGCACTGCATGCTTTAGTTTACTTAGAAGAGGCGTTCCTTTCTTCCCAGGAGTTGTTTTTTGCCAGAACATATGTTATTATCACCATGTAACTTGTCATAATTTGATAACTTTGATGGCAATATATGCTATCTTTTCTGGTGTGCTAAGGAGGACGCCGAATGAGCGAAGAACGGGTGCAGGTGCTAGCGATGCTGGTCACAGGTAAGATCACTATAGACCAGGCTAATCAATTGCTGGAAGTTCTTGGCGAGGAGCCGCTCTCCGAGCCGGAGAGGTGGTCCAGCCAGAGTAGGAAGCAGGACGAGGGTTGGAAAGAACCAGTCCGAGAGTTCCAAGGACGTACGGCGGCTCAAAGAATGCCTTCTTTCACTTTTGATCAGATCATTGAGTTGAGTGAGCACGAGGTCAATCCCGATTTCCTCAAAGCATTGCGCAATGCCGGGCTGACCGGACTGAGTGTTGAGCAGATCATCGAGTTGAGTGAGCACGGGGTTGAGCCAAGCTTCCTCGAGGCACTGCGCGATGCAGGGATGGCAAACCTCAGTGTTGAGCAGATCATCGAGTTGAGCGAGCACGGGGTTGAGCCTGATTACCTCATCAAGTTTCGCGACGCGGGGATAGCACCCCTCGATGTTGACCAGGTTATCGAGTTGAGTGAGCACGAGGTTGACCCAGTTTACTTTATCAAGTTTCGCGAGGCTGGACTGACCGATCTTACCGTCGAGCAGATCATCGAGCTGAGCGACCACGAGGTTAAGCCTGCATATGTCAGAGCGCTGCGAGAGGCCGGGCTGATGGATCTCTCTGTTGACCAGGTGATCGAATTGAGCGAGCATGAGATCAAACCTTCCTATCTCGCCAAATTGCGCGAGGCTGGATTGACCGATCTTACTTTTGACCAGGTCATCGAATTGAACGATCACGAGGTTAAGCCTGCGTATATCAAGGCGCTACGCGAGGCCGGGCTCGTTGACCTGACCTTCGACCAAGTGATTGAATTGAGCGAACGAGAGGTTGATCCCGCTTATGTCAGGGCACTGCACGGCGAGATTCATTGATTTTCTCGTGAGGCAGATCACCCGGCGATACAGGATCTGCACAAGATCCTGACGCTATTGGGGTGACCTGTCTTTTTTTATCAAACCGCGCCATAAAACCCCTCGCTTCAGCGAAGGGGATACAAGGCGCGTTCCTCTTGGGGCGCCTTGGGCACGGGGCTCGTGCCATTTCCGACTTGCTCTCTTAGAAACAGAATGGTAGCATATGAGCAGGAGCTACTGCGAGGAGCAGACTGTGACGAAGCGAGCATACAAGTTCAGGTGTTATCCGACAGATGAGCAAAAGCAGATTCTTGCTCGCACGTTCGGCTGCTGTCGCTGGGTCTACAATTGGGCGTTGCGTCTGAAAACCGATGCGTACCGCCAAGAGGGCAAACGTCTCTCCTCTGACGATCTCTCGGCATTGCTTCCCACGCTCAAGCAACAGCCGGAGACAGCCTGGCTGGCCGAGGTGTCCTCAGTCCCCTTGCAGCAAAGTCTGCGTCACCTGAATCGTGCCTTCGTCAATTTCTTTGAAGACCGAGCGAAGTATCCACGCTTCAAATCCAAAAAGCGAGACACACAGACGGCAACCTATACCGCCGCTGCCTTCATCTGGAAAGACGATGGCCTTACGCTTGCAAAAATGGAAACCCCTCTTGCTATTCGCTGGTCTCGTGCGCTTCCACAAGGTGCCAGGCCGTCGAGGGTCACGGTCACCCGCGATCCGGCAGGCCGCTACTTCGTTTCCATGCTGGTGGAAGAAGCCATCAAGCCCTTGCCCGTGTCTCCCCACAAGATCGGGATCGACCTCGGAATTTCCTCGCTGGTGATCACCTCAGATGGGGAGAAAGTGGATAATCCTAAGTATTTTGCGAAAGATGAAAAGAAGCTGGCACGCGCCCAGCGGCGACATGCGAAAAAACAGGAGGCGAGCCGTAACCGGGAGAAGGCCTGCCACACAGTCGCCAAGATCCATGCTCGTATCGCCGATAGACGACGAGACTATCAGCAGAAGCTCTCAACAAGGCTGATCCGCGAAAACCAAGTGATCTGCGTCGAGAGCCTCTCGGTCAAGAATATGATGCAGCACCCTACGCTGGCTAAATCGATTGCCGATGTCGGATGGGGCGAGTTCCTGCGACAGCTCGCATACAAAGCACAGTGGTATGGGCGCACCGTGATCAACATTGATCGCTGGTATCCATTGAGCAAAACCTGCTCGGTGTGTGGTCATGTGCTGGACTCCCTTGATTTGGATGAGCGTGAGTGGATATGCCCGCACTGTGGTGCTCACCATGACCGCGACATCAATGCTGCAAAAAACGTTTTAGCCGAAGGGCTCGCTCTAAACGCCGTAGGGCTTACGGTGTCTGCCTGTGGAGGCGACGTGAGACCAAACTTGGATGGCATCAGGGAAGGCAGCCACCTGGGAAGCAGGAACCACGGCCGGTGACGGTCGGGGAATCCTCGGCATTCATGCTTGGGGAGGATGTCAAGAGGTAATAATGCAGAAATCAGACATGGTGCATCCCCTTATTACGAGGGACCCAGTAACCGGTGGCGAGTTGATCGTCACGCGGCTGGAGTGTCCTGAAAGCGGCATTGTCATCGAGGGCAAGTTCAGTTTAGGCTGGATGGCACGCCTGAACCCCGAGCAACTCGCATTTGTGGGGCTGCTGGTGAAGCATCGAGGCAATATCCAGAAGCTAGCGGTGGAACTGAATGTAGCGTACAATACTGCACGCAATCACCTGGATGATATAGTGGACGCACTGGAAAAACCGCCCCAGCGCAAGGATCGCCCGAGCCGCCTGGATATTCTTAGTCGCCTCTCGGCCGGTGAGATCAGCTATGAGAATGTGATGCGCCTGCTAAAAGATTAGCAATTATCTATGACAGGGCTTCTCCGCCCTTGACAGAATGATAAAATCGACTATACTTTATTTAAGACTGTTCGGTCTCAAATCGAGCTTTCTTTTATCATGCGGGAGGGATTTTTATGAGCAAAGGTGAGCAAACGAAAGAGAGAATCCTTGAACGAGCCGCGCAGCTTTTCAACCAGCAGGGATACTTCGGCTCGTCACTCTCCGATATCATGCACGAAACGGGTTTGGAGAAGGGCGGTATCTATAATCATTTTGCCAGTAAGGAGCAACTCGCGCTTGAGGCGTTTGATTACGCTATTGGGCTGCTCCAGCAGCGAATGCGGCTCGCATTGGCAGGCAAGATCAACGCTATTGATCGCTTGCTGGCTATTGTCTCCTACTTTCAGAGCATCATAGATGATCCACCTGTCGCTGGCGGCTGTCCAATCCTCAATACAGCTATTGAGGCGGACGATGCTCAGCCGGCCCTGCGTGATCGCGCCCGCAGGGAGATGGACAGCTTGCGTTCAACCATCCAACGCATCATTTCAAAAGGTATCGAACGGCAAGAGATCAGGCCAGGCGTTGACCCAGATATGTGTGCAACGATCTTTATAGCTACGCTGGAAGGATCGGTGATGCTCAGCAAGCTCTACCAGGATCCGGTACATATGTGCCGGGCCGCGGAGCACATGACAGGCTATATTGAGACGAACCTGCGGCCTGAAGAGTAATTCATGTTCTTCGACAAGATAAGCAGGCCATCGCCAGGGTAAGCGCGATAATGGAGATGAACACATTACCGCAGGTTTTGCCCCACCCCCGGCGCGATGAATCGCGCAACTACGCCCAGCCAGATGCTTTAGTATGTTGTTAAACCGCAAAATCGCGCGGCTACGCTTACACCCATGCTAATTTGTGGAAACTCATAAATTAGCGTTTTATCTTCAGGGTATTGATAAAGTTCATTGCCAGGGTATCGTATGCCTCGGAGCGGTACTCTTCGACTTTACCAGCATCACACAACGAGGTCAGGATGGGGTCTATTGGCAACTGGGACAGCAGTGGTGCGCCGGTCATATTGATCAAATCGGGGCCGTTGCTTGGGCCGAAGATCTCATAACGCTCACCGTCAGGAGTCTGGAAGTAGGCCATATTCTCTACGACTCCAACAATGATGCCCTTGAGTTGCCGTACCATGCCAATACACTTCTTGACAACCATCGTTGCAAGCAACTGCGGTGATGAAACGATGATCACGCCATCAACTGGCAGTGACTGTAGCACGGTCATCGGGGCATCGGATGTGCCGGGGGGCAAATCTACCAGCAGGTAGTCGAGCTGGCCCCAGTCAACCTCGCTATAGAACTGCTTGATGGCGCTAGAGATCATTGGTCCGCGCCAGATGACCGGGTCACTCTCGTTTTCGAGGAACATGTTCATCGACATAACTTTGACGCCGTTCTTGCTCACCAGGGGCTCCATACCCCCATCGGCGGACCTGCCGGGTTGACCTTTGGTACCGAACATGCGAGCGATGCTTGGGCCGGTGATATCGCCGTCGAGGATGCCAACGCGCAATCCCTGGCGCCTGAGTGAGACGGCCAGCAGGCCTGTAACCAGTGATTTTCCGACGCCGCCCTTTCCGCTCATGACAGCGATCACCTGTTTGATCTTGCGATTCGGATCGCCGCTCAGCATCGTCAACGGAACGCCACGCCCAACGGGCGCTTTCTTGGGAGCGACCGAAACGGGCTGGCCGTTGATAGAGGCATTGAGATCCTGCATTAATTGATCGAGTTTCTCGGGGTTGAAACGATGTGTACGCGCCCCGCCTGCGACGCTCTCGCGCGAGCCTACAGCGCAGGCTGTACAAGGCAATCCATGTCCATGAAACACTTTTACCGTCTCAGGATGCCTGGAGACTATATCGTGTATGATCATATCGGCAGTAATAGTTTCCGCCATGTGTTACCCTCTCAACAGCATATGAAACAGCCCGACTATGCCGTATTTCTCTGGTTTAAGCAAGATAAGTTCAAAATACGGAATTTAATTCCGACCTTTCTACTAAGGTATTATAGCACATCTCGAGATGTATGACCACAGGGCGGTTGGGCATATTGCTTTCCGGTATAGTAATCTGGCGGGAAATTAGACCAGAACCCCAACGTCATCCAGTTGTTTGATCTCCTGGTCGCTCATGCCAAGGATGTTTTTGAGGACATGTTCCGTATCGGCTCCCAGGGATGGCGCTGGTCGATGGATGTAACCGGGCGTTTCGGACATTTTGAAGGGTACGCCTGGATAGCGCTTCTGGCCTGCAACCGGGTGATCAAAGTTTTCCATATAGCCGCGCGCCTTGATGTGTTCATCTTCAACGAACTCACCTGTGCTGAGCACTGCTCCTGCCGCTATGCCCGCGGCCTGCAAGCGCCGCATGGTCTCGTAGTGATCATACTGCTCCGTCCAGGCGCTGATAATATCATTGAGCTCCTTGCGATGCTGTATGCGCGCTACATTGGTGATGAAACGCGCGTCGTGAGCCAGATGTGGCCGTTCGATAGCGTTCGCTAGAACCGCAAAGTCAGCGTCATTCTCCACAGAAATAGCACACCACTGGTCTTCTCCGCTACAGGGATAGACGTTATGGGGGGCGAAGAAACGATGCTGGTCTCCATTACGCTGCTGGACTGCACCGTTGACGGTGTATTCGATGACGGCGGTGTCGGTAAGCGCAACGGCTGTGAGCGTCTGGCCAAGGTCGATCCATTGTCCCTTCCCGGTACGCCTGGCATGGCGCAAAGCTGCGACGATGGAGAAGGCAGCACTCACGCCGCCCGCTGCATCGGGATAGCTTGTGCCGACGCGCGAGGGTTGACCATCGGGCCAGCCCGTCAGGTTAACGATACCGGCCTGTGATTCCTGCATTGGTCCGTAGGCAACGTAGTTTTTGTAGGGGCCACGATGCCCAAAGCCCGCCATCGAACAGTACACGATGCGGGGGTTGATTTCACACAGGCGATCATAGTCGAAGCCAAGCGCTTTCATGCCGCGAGCGCTGAAGTTTTCCAGCACCACGTCGCTGATGGCAACCAGCCTGGTAATGATCTCACGCGCCTGTTCGGTCTTCATATCCAGGTTAATGCTGTACTTGCTGCGGTTGTGTGTGTTCCAGTAGCCGCTGGAATTGAGGCGGCGGTCTTCGTGGGCAAAAGGCGGATAGTTGCGCACGACATCCACACGTTTACGGCATTCTATCTTGATCATCTCCATGCCCAGGTCGCCCAGCAACTGTCCACAGTATGGTCCGGCAAATACCCAAGAGAAATCGGTACAGCGAAATCCAGCGAGCGCATCCTTCATTATATCGGTCTCCTCTTCAGCGGGTTCCCACACGGGGTACCCATGTTGGTTCTAAATCACATCATCTGCATGGAGGCGTGAGAATCTGGCATCATCGATGCCAAGCCTGCTCAACACTTCGGCAGTATGCTGTCCCAGCAGCGGGGCGGAGCTGCGCATCACACCCGGCGTTTCCGTGAAGTACACCGGCGCTGCAATGTCTTTGTACTTGCCAATCACGGGATGCTCGAACTCGGCAAAGAAGCCTACCTCGTTGAGGTGCTCGTCCGTTGCCAGGTCGTAGGCATCGCTGGTCATGCCGATAGGGCAGCCAAGTGACTGTCCTTTGTGAAACAGATCTTTTTTGCCGTGCTTCATATATCCTGCTATCAGGCGGGGCTCAAGCTCGTCGGCGCGCGCCCTGCGCTCAGACTGATTCTGCAAAACAGGATCATCCGCCAGTTCCATGTCTTCAGCGAGCAAGACGGCCGCACGGACTTCCTTCAGCTGCGTGCAACATATACCGATGTAGCCATCTTTGCATGGGAAGACAGTACAGGGCCAGGCGGTACCATGGCGGCTACCGGCGCGTTTGCGCACCACCCCGGTATAGGTATACTGTTCGATGGCGTTTTCCAGGACATTGGCAACACACTCTTGAGCTGCAACGTCTATGTGCTGTCCAATATCGTGCAGATCACGGTAGAGCAGCGCAGCCGCGGAGGCGTAGGCGGCATGCATGGCGGTGGCATGCTCTGCCTGCTGTCCCCCGGTCATGGTAGGGGGGTGATCTGCAGGCCCTGTAATGCCCATCAGGCCACCCATAGCGTCTGCGACGATGTTGCTGGTTTTGTAGCTCGCATAGGGACCCGTCTGTCCAAAACCAGTTATGGAGCAGTAGACCAGCCGGGGATTGATGGCGTGGAGTTGTTCATAGCCCAATTCCAGGGCGGCCAGCGCGCCAACGGGCCGATCTTCGACCAGCAGGTCGGCGCTGCGGGCCAGTTCACGAAGCAGTTCCTGCCCACGCTGCGTCGCCAGGTTAAGCGTGATACTCTTCTTGTTGCGGTTATGATGGGCAAAATGCAGGCTCGCCTCTGGATCTTCTTTGCCGTGGGCAAACGGGCCAACCTGTCGCGCCAGGCTGCCGCCAGGCGGCTCAACCAGGATTACCTCGGCGCCATAGTCACCGAACATTTTGGTACAGTGCATACCGCGAATGGTGCTGGTCAGATCCAGCACTACGATGTCCCCGAAGAGGGACATCGTTGCATCACCAGTCATGCCTTGCTCCTCTCCAATCATGCTCATGACAAGCAGAAGTATAAAAAATATGTGGGTAGTATATCACTAATTGCTCAGTGAGTGTACTGGTAGATTGCAGGATACGTCCAGGCGCTTGCGAGAAGGCAGGAGAGGTATTCAGATTGCAAATAGATTGCAGGATGCAATGGAAAAAGGGAATTGATGAGGTTATCTTTGGGCTGTGAGGATAGGATGATTTTTCACGATATACTCGTTCCATACTATCATTCTAACCGACTAACTAAATGGCTATAGGAAGCTTCCAGGGCACCCGCGAGGGTCACCTTGCAGTTCCGCTAAGGCACACTCACCGTTACGCGTGAAGCAAGAGAAGCTCGAGACAAGGGGTTGGGTACCAGCTACTGGGAAGAAGAGTAGCAGCTTTGTTGGTTAGAGCTACATTATGTTGTACTGTATAATGTTGCTCTAACCTTGACTCGTTGCATTAATGATACTATGAGGGCATTTCCTAACTCAAAACCCTCCCAAGCATGAGCTAAGAACCGCTTTTAGGAGAGTTGATCAGATCAGGCTGTCCAGTTTGGTGGGCAGCCAGCGCAACAATGATGGTAGCAGTTAGGTCGAAGCTACCTAGAGTGCGATGATGAACTAACGGTACAAGTTGGATTTTTTGGCAAAGTCGCGTAGCTCATTATAGATGATATCAAGCTTATCTCTTGTTCCAGAGGCATCTATCACGTAATTCTTGTTATTTACTTTGGTTGGTATAGCTTTTAGAAGCTCCTTACGAAAGAACAAAAGTTCGTATTCTACGTTGTTCACAGCAACTAGAAGCATTGCTTCTGCTCCACCCCTAGCTGGAATCATTTGCACCAGTCCAATGATTTTTGTAAGCACCTGGCTGTCGAGGAGCGTTTGAATTCTGGTAAGAGCATTGAGAGGAACAATATTGAGGTCTGTTGGTAGAGCATTAGCGATGTTGTCACTTACTAACAAACGATATTCTAAACCTGTGAGAAATGTTATGATGGGATCTAGACCCTTAGAAATGAATACATCTTCATACCATTGCTGAGCGGATTGCTTTCTTTCTCGCTGAGCGTTTATCCAATTGGTTGCAATAACAATACCGCCTCCAACCACGGTTCCAATGAGGGTTTGGAAAATCTGACCAATATCCATTTATCACTCCCTCTTCAAATAACAGTTGTTCCAACTATCATAAGGTAAAATGCTTTTCCTAATGCTTCTGACAGACTCTTATACAGAAGTATAGCAACTGCATGCAATGATATGAAAAAACACTTATCCCTGTGCTGCTCCTGGTTTATCAACGACATGGCGAGCATTTCCTAACCATCAAGACCCTCCCAGCAGTGTGCAAGAACGCGCTTGGGTGAGCGAATAAGGTCCGGGCGATCCGCCTGTTGTGCAGCCAAGGCGACGACAATGACAGCCGTGTAGGCCAAGGCGATTTGTGAGACAATGGCCGACCAGCCACACAGCGGGGGACGCTGGAGACGAAAGAAGAGGAAGACTCGCCCAAAGAACCGTTCAATAGCACTGCGTTTGCCCAATTCCTGTGCTGTCCAGGTTGGCGGCAGGCACGAGCGATTTTTCTGCCGTTTGGGGTTCCAAAGAATGACTGCGACTGCGCCCAAGATAGCATGGATCCAGGCGATGAGGCGCAAACCCCAGTACCCGGCATCCAAGCGGATGACGTGAGGGCGGATGTGATACAGACGCATGGCCCATGCCAGTAGTGGTCGGGCGTTGGGAGCATCATGGAAGTTGGCTGGCGAGAGCAGAAAGAAGAGCGGCAAGCCCGAACCGCGACAAAGCAGCGTATGGACGCGGTAGCCACGCAAAAGCGGACGGGGATGCTGAGCGGGAGCATGACCGATGGCCGCATCGGGATCAGCTCGGCGCCAAGCGAGGATGGGGGCACTGTCGATAATCAGATCGCGGGCCCCAATCAGCCGACGGCGCAGAGCGGTCAGCACGCTGAGCACAAAGAGGGCCTCGGGCAGCGGCGCTCCGGCTTGCTGCCCGCGTTTCCACTGTTGCGAGGGACAAGGGATGCGGAGACGGCCATCCTTTCCCAACGGCAAGCCGCACGCCAGGGCGAGGACAGGCCAGTCGCGCAACCAATCGTGCATATCCAGGTAGGAGAGCCGCCACAGGGTGCGCAAGAGTGCGATGAGCAACAAAGACTCCTCACTGTAGGTCCGAGGTGAACCGCCGGGACCGGCGGGCAAAGGAGGAGGGCAACGGTGATGGGCTAAGCGGACTGCCAGACGACACAGCGTAAGCAGATGTAAGGTATTGACCAAGGTGAGCGCGTCAATCTGCAAGGCCGGACCAAGTCGGGCTTGCACTCGGTGATATGCTGGTGGGGGTATAGGTGCCTGTTCATTCAAGGTCATAGGCATCATCGATTGATCTCCTTGACGAGGGAGCTAGCCTCGTCTGGGAGTCAGTTTACCTCATTTTTCCGAGTTAGGAAATGCCCTCATAACTATATCATTTTATCGGACTTTTCCCTGCTTCTGTCAGTTTTCGGTTGAAATCGTCTTTCCTTTTTTGGGACTTTGCTGGTAGGACATAGTAAAAATCGAAAAGTGCTTCGAGAACATCCAGGGTCCATTCCGCTTCTTCTGGATCAACAGGCACGATTTGCCCTGTTATCTGGCTTTTCATAGGATGAGCGGCAAAATTGCCGATATGCCGAACTGCGTCAAGGTCATCAGCAATTTGTGAAGGAAGGGTTCCTCTATCGATAACTTCTTGTATTTCGTTGGCAAGATTACCCTTGGGTTTAACTTTTGCAGCGTCTCGAAGGACATTCTGTAGGCATCTTCTACTAAGGGCAGCAGAAGCTTTAGGGCTATCGGATAGAACAAGACATGCCTCCCTATAATCCTCTGCAATGTTTTCAGGTACTTCACTAGGGCAGGGCGCGCGAGAACTTCCCTTAGGTCTTACTAGAATAATTTGTTCTTCCTGAACGTCGGTTAGATCAGCGCCTGCTCTAGATCCTCTATAAGGCACAATTCCTCCCGGAAATCTAAAAGGTTCACCATTTATCAAATGGAAAATGAATTTCTTACATGCTGGGCACAATCTCTGTTTCAACTTCCAACCGCCATCAGCATCTATACCTAACATGATATCCCCAGTTCCAGCTACCGGCAGCTCATGGAAACGCTGTCCGACCAACTCGTCAACGAACTCAAACGTAAAAAACGGGTTGACTTGAGCCAGTTGAGTCTGACACTGGCCGTGCAGGTGGCGGCCCAGGTGGTGGGAGTCACCGATAGCCGGCTCCCAGGTATGGACAGGAGACTGGATGCATTCTTTCAACAGAGGACACCACCTGAGCATATGGGGCAGCTGCTGAGATGGAAGCCTCTCGCCGTGCTCCTGCAGATGTTCCAGCAACGGCATATCCTGGCATTTTACTGGCTGGATGTCCAACCGGCCATTCGAGTTCGCAAGCGCCAGGCCCAGGAAGATGTCATCTCACACCTGCTCTCACAAAACTATACCAATGCTGAGATCCTGACCGAATGCATCACTTATGCTGCAGCAGGCATGGTCACGACGCGCGAGTTTATCAGTATTGCGGCATGGCATTTTCTCGAACGACCAGAATTGCGCACACGCTATCTGGCCGCTGCTGAAGAGGAACGATTCGAGATGCTCCACGAGACGCTGCGCCTGGAGCCAGTGGTTGGACATCTGTACCGGCGTGCCACTGCTGATATTCCCCTCGAGAGCCACGGCAGGCAGATCATCATTCTCGAAGGCGATTTGATCAATATTCACATCTATGCAGCGAATGCCGATGAAACGGTGGTCGGTGAGGAGCCACTGGCGCTCTGTCCTGGTCGAGCCATTGACGGAGAGCGCATCCCCTCGATGCTGCTGGGATTTGGTGATGGTCATCACCGCTGTCCAGGCTCCTACCTTGCTATCCAGGAAACAGATATCTTCTTGCAGCGCCTGCTGGCTGTTGATACGCTGCATATAGAGCGCACTCCGACGCTCTACTGGAATGAGCTTACTACGGGCTACGAAGTGCGTAATTTTCTGCTAACGCTTACATAAAGCAGTGGATCGCCGTTCGTGAAGCATGAAGAACACTCCTTGATCGTGTCAAAGACAAGATGATCTTGCATCCCCTGGAGTTGGCAATCACCAGTCACCATTCCAGAAGCCGGCGGGCAAGCAGGGACTGCTCAGCGCGGTTCTGCGTGAGCTCCAGTGCTCGCAGCGCGGACGCCCGTGCCTGCTCGCGCTCGCCCAACTCCTGCAGCAACTCTCCCCGAATGGCGTGGAAGAGGTGATAGTGATCCAGGGCATGCGCCAGCGTGTTTACCTCCGCCAGTGCCACCTCCAGCCCTGCGACCTGCCGCAGCGCCACTGCCCGGTTCAGCCGCACTACCGGTGAGGGCATCATCTGCAGGAGCAGGTCGTAGAGGATCACAATCTGCCGCCAGTCGGTCGCGGCCCAGGACTCTGCTTCGGCATGGCAAGCGACAATCGCTGCCTGCAGTTGGTAGGGCCCAGGTCGCCCGAGCGCTGCCGCTTGCTCGATCAGGGTCACCGCTTCTGCGATCGTGGATCGGTCCCACCGGGAGCGGTCCTGGTCAGAGAGCAAAACCAACTCTCCGACCTCGGTGAACCGCGCCTGGGTCCGAGCCAGGTGCAAACGCATAAGCGCAAGCAGGCCGAGTGGCTCCGGCTCCTCCGGCAGTAACCGCACAAGCAATGCAGTCAGCCAGGCCGCGTCTTCGGCGAGGTCGCGACGGGCCGGAGTCGCGCTGTCACTGGCTAAGTAGCCCTCGGTGAACATCAGGTAGAGGACCGCCAACACTTCACTTAGTCGCTCGCCTAACTCGTCGTCGGTCGGCATGCGGTAGGGGATGTGGGCGGCGACGATCTTGCGTCGCGCCCGCACGATGCGCTGGGCGACTGCCGAATCCTTGGCAAGGAAGGCGTGCGCGATCTGGGCGGTAGTGAAGCCGCAGACCGCCCGCAGCGTCAGCGCTACCTGCGCTGCACGCGAGAGCGCGGGGTGGCACCAGGTGAACATCAGGCGAAGCCGATCATCTGGCTCGCGGGAGACCGGATGCTCCAACTGTGTCAACTTCGCGCGGTAGCGAGCGTCACGGCTCAGTTGGTTGAAGGCGTGGCGTCGGGCAACGGTCATCAGCCAGGCACCCGGTCGCTCTGGAATGCCCTCAACTGGCCAGCGCTCCAACGCGACCAGCAACGCATCCTGGACGATTTCCTCCGCAACGTCAAAATCTCCCAGTATGCGGATCAGGGCCGTCGTGAGATGTCCGGCCTCCTCCCGGAACACAGCTGCAAGGGCGTCGTGCGTCTCGGCCACGGCTAGCGGCCCCCACCCTCCCCGGTCGGATTTCGACAAGGTCCCCTCGGGCTGGCCAGGTCTTCACCAGATGCAGCGCCTCATTGAGGTCAGCCACATTGATCTCAGCATAGGCCGCCGATGACCTCGTTGCCCTCGATGAAAGGACCATCGTGGATAAGTGGCTCTCCCTCGCCCTGAAAATGCAGGGTGGTCGCGGTATGGGGGGGTTGGAACTTATTCGCGGCGACGATTTGGGCGGCATGCTCCGCGACCCAGCGGCCCACCTGGGCGTATTGCGCGTTGCGGGCTTCCTCGGTCATGTCCTCCTCCTACGCCTGCTGCTGCTTGCGGGTTGCATAGAACAGAAGAACGTACTTCATTGCTCATACCTCTTAGATTACTAACGACAAACAGGGGTGACCGCACATTGATAACCAGCAGATCGGCCACCTTCTATTACTAACGACAAACAGGAGAGCCGCGAATCGACAACCAGCAGGTCGGATTCGTTAGTTCAGTTTACTGTTTCGCCAGGTCTCTTGCCACCATACTGCCTCACTCTACCATGTTTGGCTAAGAGATTCTCAAACCCAATGCCCCAGAGAAAAATGCGGTCGTCTTTGCCGAGGTTACGTTTGCGGTAGATGGGTATCCGGTGCCTCACCAATGATCTGGGCGAGTTGGAGGAATTGATTATAGGGCATGCCCGCCGCTGTGCCACTCCATAGTTTCTGACTTAACGTTTGCATGGCTGGTTTCACCCTGGC
>WNEZ01001065.1_pt1 | contig 22655 bp, 7 predicted proteins | sample 5400521 | NCBI WGS metagenome assembly WNEZ01 (sample SAMN13153339, study PRJNA577476) | soil metagenome | isolation source: 120 cm saprolite under Douglas fir tree site 2 hole 1 replicate 1 | place: USA:California | collected 2015-04-18 | reverse complement strand
AAATCGGCACGATGGGTTTGAAGTGGCGGGGACTGGAAACCAGCTTACGGTGTGGCTATTGAGGCACTCCTAGAGGAAACGGGGAGCACCAGCTAGGCCGCACCTACGGAGCACGGCGCCAGTCCTCGACCCAACCAGGACATTGTTATTGGACCCCAAACGGGCTTGAACAAAGCCGCCCGCGCGGTCAATACCCGTGTTTCTTAACGACCGCGCATCGACAATGACCGACGCGCGCGACCTTGGCCAGTCGGTTCACAATGTCAGATCGCAGACCGCCTCGACAACGCCCTGGAATTTCTGGATGAATAGCTGACCTTAGGTAAATGCCGCGGTTCCGGATCGTTCGGTCTGTTCCCGTTGTCGGACTGAAACGTTTGTTACGCGTCCCGCACTACCCTTTAAGCTCGCTCACGTATATCCCAGAAATTCCTGGGGTCGAGGCCTCCCAGTTCTCGGCGGAGGCGGGCGCGTGTGGTTCGGATCCCTTGCCCCTTCGACCCGAAAAAAGGTAACTTCGAGCAATCCGGATCCCAATTTGAGATGGATGAGGAGTACTGTTCACAAGGCATGTCCAGAGATTTCCAGCCACTGTCTGACGACAAGGCCCCGCACAGCCGAGCCTCAGTACCCGAATTCCCAAGGCTCTCGCTTCCAAAAGGCGGCGGAGCGGTTCAGGGTATCGGGGAAAAGTTTGCCGCGAATCCGGTTGCCGGCAGCGGACATCTTGCAGTCCCCGTCTATACGAGCCCAGGCCGGGCCGGATTCGGACCGGAACTCACTCTCACCTATGACTCGGGGAGTGGCAACGGACCGTTCGGATTCGGTTGGTCGCTTTCACTACCGGCGATTTCGCGAAAAACCGATAAGGGATTACCGCAGTACCAGGAGGAATCGGACGTCTTCCTGTTGTCTGGAGCCGAGGATCTCGTGCCTTCGCTTATCGAGACAGGTGGTCAGTGGCAACGAGAAGTGCTCCCGTCACGAACCTCATTCGGAAAGGAATACGAAATTCATCGCTACCGCCCTCGCGTGGAGGGGTTATTTGTGCGCATTGAGCGCTGGCGAAATACTTCAGATCCGGCCGACACATTTTGGCGATCGATCTCGAAAGACAATGCTACGACCTGGTACGGGAAGACCGCCGAAAGTCGGGTGTCAGATCCGAATGAACCCCAAAGGATCTTCAGTTGGCTGATCTCGGAGAGTTCCGACGGCAAGGGAAACGTCCTCGCGTATCGATACAAGGCGGAAGACTCCGCCGGAATCGATCTCGCCCAAGCCCATGAGCGTAACCGGAGCGAAGTCACTCGTTCGGCAGGTCGCTATCTGAAGAGCGTCTTCTATGGAAACCGCACACCGTACTTTCCTGACCTAAATGCTCCGTCTCCCCCAGACCTCCCAACCGATTGGTGCTTCGAATTGGTGCTCGATTACGGCGAACACGACTTGTCGATACCTGTGCCGCAAGAAACCGGCTCCGCGTGGGACTGCAGGAAAGATCCGTTTTCGACCTATCGGTCCACTTTTGAGGTGCGAACTTACCGATTGTGTCGGCGCGCGCTGATGTTCCACCACTTTCCGCACGTGGACCAGGTAGGGATGAATTGTCTTGTCCGCTCGACCGAGTTCCTTCATGCCGCGTCCCCCCCAGACGACTCAGCCGCTCCCTTTTACTCCTTCCTACGGTCGGTCCAGCAGACTGGATACGTGAGGAACGCGACCGGAGGTTATCTTGCGAGTTCATTTCCCCCGATCGAGTTCGACTACAGCCAGGCGACGATCAGTGAGGACATTCAGGACGTTGATGACGAGAGTCTCGCGAATCTGCCCTATGGAATGGACGGTTCGCATTACCGTTGGGTCGACTTGGAAGGCGAAGGCGTTTCAGGCGTTCTCACGGAGCAGGCAGGCGCCTGGTATTACAAGCCGAATCTGAGCCCGGCAAAGACCGCCGACGCAGGCGCCTCACCGTCGACGGCGGCTTTTGGGCCGATGCAAGTTGTCGTTTCCAAACCCTCGCTCGCTTCTCTGAGCCAAGGCAAGCAGCAACTGATGAGCCTTTCAGGAAACGGTCGATTGGACCTTGTTGAATTTGGGAGACCGGTCCCAGGCTTTTTTGAACGCACGGAAGAAGGCAACTGGCGTCCTTTTCAGACCTTTCGTTCGCTTCCTGTTCTCGATTGGCAGGATCCGAACTTGAGATTCATCGACCTGACCGGCGACGGATTTCCCGACCTCCTGATCAGCGAGGACCATGTTTTCCAGTGGCATTCTTCGTTGTCAAGCGATGGCTTCGGAGAGGCCAACCGTGTTCCGCAATCTCTTGACGATGAGCAAGGACCACAGCTCATTTTTTCCGACGGCACAGAAACGATCTTTCTCGCCGACATGTCGGGCGATGGATTGACCGATCTCGTAAGAGTGCGTTCCGGCGAGGTCTGCTATTGGCCAAACCTGGGGTATGGACGTTTCGGTGCCAAGGTGAGCATGGATAATGCGCCAGTCTTTGATGGCCTCGCGCAATTTGATGCTCGCCGGTTGCGTCTTGCGGACATCGACGGTTCAGCAACGACCGACCTGCTCTATTTCGCAAGCGACGGGGTCCAGCTGTATTTCAACCAGTCGGGCAATGCCTGGGGGGCGGCGCGCACCCTGCGTAATTTCCCGCTCGTCAATGATGTATCAACCGCCTCGGTGTTCGATCTCCTCGGCAACGGGACGGCTTGCCTTGTGTGGTCCTCGCCTCTGCCAACGCGGGTCTCTCGTCCCATGCGCTTTATCGATTTGATGGGCGGCCAAAAGCCACACCTGCTTGTCCGAATGAAAAACAATCTCGGCGCGGAGACCCGCGTTGTCTATGCCCCTTCAACGAAATTCCATGTACAGGACAAGCTGGCGGGAACGCCCTGGCTGACCCGCATCCCGTTCCCGGTGCATGTGGTCGAGAGGGTAGAAACCTACGACTACATCAGCCGAAATAGATTTGTGACGCGCTACTCCTACCACCATGGGTACTTTGACGGAGTAGAACGCGAGTTTCGGGGCTTCGGAAGAGTCGATCAACTGGATACCGAAGAGTTGGCTACACTCAGTTCCTCCTTCTCCTTTCCCGCCGCCTCGAATGAGAATGCCGCGTCTGCGGTGCCGCCGGTATTAACAAAGACTTGGTACCACACGGGAATCTTCTTTGACGCGCGGCGTGTCTCGAAGCACTTCGAGGCCGAGTATTACGCTGAAGGCGATCGCGGTGAGGCACTCGCGGGACTCACGGAAGTACAACTCGAGTCGATGCTTCTGGACGACACCGTCTTTCCCGCGTCTATTTTGCGATCGGATGGCACCGCGACGCCTTATGACCTGTCTGGCGAAGAAGTGCGCGAAGCCTGCCGAGCCCTTCGGGGTTCCATCCTCAGGCAGGAAGTATATGGTTTGGACGGGACGGACCAGGAGGACCGTCCCTATCTCGTGTCGGAGCGCAACTACACCATCGAAATTCTGCAACCGCGGGGTGTCAACCAGTTTGGAGTGTTTTTGACTCACCCGCGAGAAACCGTCGACTTTCACTACGAAAGAAAACTCTTCAAGATCGCGGGGAACAGACTCGCCGATGAAAATTCGCCGCCGTCCAATCCGAAAGCGGCGGATCCGCGGATCACACACGCGTTGACGCTGGCCGCGGACGTTTTCGGCAACGTCCTGCAATCGGTTTCCATAGGTTACGGGCGTCGCTATCTCGATCCCGGACTGCCGACGCAGGACCAGGCTCGGCAAGGTACGCCTCTCGTCACCTATACGGAGAATAGCTACACGAACCCCGTGTCGCTGGCGGATTCCTATCGGACGCCGTTTCCCGCGCAATCAAGCACCTACGAGTTATTGCAAATGCAACCGGCAACCACCCAAGCGGGGATTACGAACCTTTTCGGGTTCGCAGAGCTGCGCGCGAAGGTGCAGGCGGTGAGCGACGGTGCGCACGAGGTTCCTTTCGAGCAGCCCGAACCCAACAATTTGACCGGCGGCGAGCCCTACCGGCGACTCATGAGGCGGATGCGAACCTACTACCGGCCGGACGATATGGGAGCAGCGGAAGGAAATGAAAACGCCATCGGAGTTTTGGGCAAGCTTGAGTCACAGGCGCTTCCGGGCGTCAGCTACAAGCTAGCCTTTACACCCGGGCTGATCACACAAGCCTACGTACGCGCCGACGCAGCCTTGCTGCCAACCCCGACAGATGTTTTGGGCAGTACGACTGCGGATGGCGGCGGATACGTCGATCTCGACCACGACGGAAACTGGTGGCTTCCCTCCGGCCGAGTGTTCTATTCCACCACCGCTGTAACCCCTGCGATTGAGGAAGCGGAAGCGAAGCAGAATTTCTTTCAGGTGCGCCGCTTTGTTGATCCGTTCGGCAGCGAAGCGACCGTGGGATACGACGCTCCGCACAGGCTTTTTGTGAATGTGGCCCAAGACACACTTGGAAATACGACTGCCGCTATTTACGACTATCGAGTCTTGGCACCGACCCTTTGCACCGACGCGAATGGTAACCGGGCTGGCACCAGGTTTGACCGGCTTGGCAAAGTCGTTGGAACCGTGGTCATGGGAAAAACGACAGAGAACGTGGGAGACTCGTTTGCAACCTTTTCAGCCGATCCCGATCCCGCACAGATTGACAGTTTCTATGGCGCTTCGACCCCCCACACAACCGCGCCTGACCTTTTGGGTACCGCGACAACCCGGATCGTGTATGACCTCTTCCGATTTTTGAACTCGCAAAAATCGGCGCCAGACGACCCCACCAGATGGCAACCCGTCTTTGCTGCGACGATCGCTCGAGAGACCCACGTGAGTGACCTGGCACCGGGTCAGCAGAGCAGACTGCAAGTTTCCTTCAGCTATTCAGACGGGTTCGATCGAGAGATCCAGAAGAAAATTCAGGCTGAGCCCGGGCCCGTCGTCGAAGGAGGTCCGACCGTAAATCCGCGTTGGATCGGAAGCGGTTGGACGATTTTCAACAACAAAGGTGAAGCGGTAAGAAAGTACGAACCGTTTTTCAGTCAACTGCCGACGGCCGGTCACCAGTTCGAGTTTGGCGTGCAGGTCGGCGTCAGCCCGATTCTCTGTTACGACCCGACCGGACGTGTCGTGGCTACAATCCACCCGAACCGGACGTATGAAAAGGTGGTGTTTGACCCGTGGCACCAGGAAACGTGGGACGTAAATGACACCGTGCTCGCGATCGATCCGAAGACCGATATCGACGTTGGAGCGTTTTTCTCACGATTGCCGAGCGTCGACTATTCACCGACGTGGTATGCAGAGCGTTCGAACGGAGGGCTTGGAGCACGGGAACAGTTGAATGCCGCGAAGGCCGTGATGCATGCCGGCACGCCGGGGGCTTCTTATTGTGACGTGCTGGGAAGAGATTTCTTCACAATCGCTGACAACGCGAGTAGCGGAAAATATCTTTCGCGAGCGGTGCTCAATATCGACGGCAGCCACCGTTCTGTTCACGATCTGATTGTACTGACCGGCGATCAGCAGGGCCGAATGGTGGAGCGCTACGAATACGACCTTGCCGGTAACCGCATCCATCAGACAAGCATGGAAGGGGGAGAGCGTTGGATGCTGATGGATTGTACGGGCAAGCCCATCCGCTCCTGGGACAGCCGTGGTCACGACTTCCGGACAGAATACGACGCATTGCGACGTCCGACCGGCTCCTTTGTCTTCGGCACCGATAACATCAACTCCGACGCGCGCACAACTGCATCGGAGGTGATGTACGAAAAAACGATATACGGTGAAGGGCAACCGGCAGCCCTCAATTTGCGTACCAGAGTCTTCGAGCACTCAGCCGCGGCCGGAATTGCAACCAATAAAGGAACGAATCCAGGTACGGGACAAGAAGAAGGCTTCGACTTCAAAGGCAATCTGCTTCGCAGCAGTCAAGGATTCTTCGCGGACTACATCAAGCTGCCTGATTTGACGGCAAACACGGCAACACCGGATACATTTGGCAGCGCTACGAAGTACGACGCACTGAGCCGCGCCATCGTCGTCAACACGCCTGACGGGAGCATAACCGAGCTGTCCTACAACGAGGCGAACCTTTTGCAGAGCGTGAGCGTGCAGTTGAGCGGTTCGAGCGGCGCAACACCATTCGTCACGAGCCTTGCCTACAACGCGAAAGGTCAACGGGAGCGAATCGCATACGGGAACAACGCGAGCACGACCTACACCTACGACCCTAAGACGTTTCGACTGACTCGCTTGAGGACACTTCGTGCCGGATTTCCTGCAAACCAGCAAAGTGTTCAAGATCTGAACTATCTTTACGATCCGATCGGGAATATAACGTGCATTCAAGACAACGCCGATATTCAGAACGTAGTCTTTTTCCGAAACAAACGCGTCGATCCGAGCAACGACTTTACCTATGACGCGATCTATCGGCTCCTTGCGGCGAGCGGTCGGGAACAGCTCAGTCAAAATGGCAGCGCTTTAATCGCGCTACCGAGCTCGTACAACGATGTTTCGCGAACCGGCCTGCTTTCGCCTGGTGATGGACATGCGATGGGCACGTACACAGAGGAGTACCACTACGACGCCGCCGGCAATTTCATGGATTTTGTCCACCGCGGTAGCGATCCGGCAAACGCCGGTTGGTCGCGGACCTACACGTATAACGAAGCGAGCCTGCTCGAACCGGGCAAGTTCGGCAACCGGCTTACGCTGACGTCCGTAAGTGGAAGCGAGGCCATGGTCGAGCCGTACCGCTACGATCCCCATGGGAACATGGCCTCCATGCCGCAACTGCAATCGATGGTCTGGACCTTCAAGGACGAATTGCACATGACGCGGAGACAAGCTGTCAATCCGCGCGACGCCGATGGCGTGTCGCACGAGGGAGAACGGACCTATTACGTCTACGATTCAAGCGGTCAGCGTGTTCGCAAAGTGACGGAATCGGCCGGTGGTATCAAGCAAAAGGAAAGATTCTACGTTGGCGGAATTGAGTTGTATCGCGAGTTCACAGGAGGCACGACCATCACACTGGCACGCGAAACGTTGCACGTCATGGATGACAAGCAACGGGTGGCCGTTGTGGAAACTCGCACGCAAGGGAGCGATGGGGCACCTGGCCAACTCCTCCGCTACCAGTTCACGAATCACCTCGGTTCGGCGTGTCTCGAACTCGACGCCGCCGCACAGGTCATTTCCTACGAGGAATACTGTCCTTACGGCAACACTTCCTACCAGGCAGGACACAGCACGATCGAGGTTACGCAAAAGAGGTACCGCTATACAGGCTTGGAACGCGACGAGGAGAGTGGTCTGAATTTCCACCACGCTCGTTACTACGCAATGTGGTTAGGACGCTGGACGAGCTGTGATCCGGCAGGGCTTCGTGACGGAAGTAATGTTTACAGCTTTGTATCCGGAAATCCCCTGAGATTGGTTGATACCACGGGGACCAACGGACGGCAATTGTGGCTGGCTGAACATAGAAAGTTCAACATAACGCCGGTCGCAACTCGAACGGGGCGCGGTATAACTCCCCTGCAACATAAGGCACTAAGGGGTATAGGCCACGCGTTCGGTCCCGGTAGGGCAACAATGGACTGGGGACACCCCGCTAACCGCACTCACGGCACAACACGCGCGGGACAAAGTCCCCCACTGCGGCCCCAACCAAATGCTGAGAATCGTTCTTCTTTTCCGGACAAACAATTCAAGCAACAGGCGGCCGCCAGGGGCGAGTTCGTGCGCGACGCAAAGGGGGTTGACCCGACGGTACCGAAAGGCACCAAGTTCTCGCAACCTGCCCCTCGAGATTTCGAAAGGCCGATGGCTGACTATGCCGACGCTCCCGGAACGCCCCCGACGAGGGTACCGCGCGCTCCAGTTGCTGCGGCACGTCCTTCAGGGAACCCCAATCAGCTTGAGTTGCCTCTTGAACGCCAGGCGCCTTCCGCATCGGCCCACGGGCCCGCGCCAGTGGGGGGTGGCAGTAGGGCGCTTAGAACAGGCGGAAAGGTATTGGGTGCTGCGGGAGTGGCGGGAGCGGCCGGAGAAATTGTGAAAGATCTGCATGAAGGAAACTATGGTCACGCCGCGGTCACCGGTGGCGTTGCCGTTGGCGTGGGGCATGTGCTTTCGAAGGTCCCTGCGCTGGTGCCTATAGCAGTGATGGTCTCCACCATCAGTTCATACGATGAAAAGGTTCAGGAACACGCGAACTCTGTCGCGGAATGGGTCGATCCGGGAAATCACACCGTCATCGGAGGCGTCGTAGCAGCCACTTGGGCGAGTGGAGAATCGGCCTACAACGGAACGTTTAAGGCGGCTGGCACGGCGATTGGCGAGGGGGCTGCGGCGGCATATATCAGGCTTACTTCGGACGAGTACACGCTGAAGCCCTGGAAATCTCAGTTGTGGGCGGACATCTTCGATTGATAGCGAGGACGACGGTAGAAACGCCCGTGCAAGGCAACATTTTGAAGAGGGACAAAAAAGGGGCCGAGTAACACGCCGATAGATTCGGGAGGTCGAAATGCCAAGCAGTTCATTATCCGTTGGAGCTTCCGGAGCAAACGTAGCGCTACTGCATAGCGCTCTCGTGAAATTGGGGTTTTCACCGGCTACCTCCGAAATCGAGCAGAAGATATTCGGATCCAGCACAGAAACGGCCGTAAAGCAGTTTCAACAAAAAAACGGATTGCCAGTTACCGGAGCCGTAGATGATCTAACCGCACGGAAACTGGCGGGGCTGGTCGCCACGCTGACTCCCGTGGGGCCTGCTCCAAGCTCGGCAGGCGGCACTCCTTCCACATCGAACTCGGTTAGCGGAACTCTGACCTTCGACAACGGACTCCCTGCAGCGGGAATCACGGCACGGTTGTACAACATCGGTTTTGCCGGCCAGGAAGCCAAACTCGCCGAAACAAACAGTGACGCGCAAGGGAAATATCTCCTTTCGTTCACCATAGCTGCTGGAACGGTCGCCAACCTGCAACTTCGGATACCCGATCCTTCCGGGAGGGAAATTCCTATTTCCGCCACAAAATACAACGCTGGCGCCTCAGAAACATTGAATCTGGTCGTCCCCTCGAGCGTTCAGCCGCTTCAGTCAGAGTTCCAAAGACTCTCCGCTGACATGGACAAATCGGTCGGGGGAGTTGCGAAGCTTGCCCAAGCGCAAGAGACCGATTCGCGACAAGATCTGACTTTGCTAAATCAGTCGACGAATTGGGACGCGCGCATCCTGGCTATGGCCGCGACGGCTGCTCAGGTCAGTACTTCGACGGGCCTCGGGCAAGACACCCTTTACGCGCTATTCCGGCTTGGTTTGCCGACCGACCCGTCCCTTTTGGCCACGGTATCGCCCGACGCAGTAGGAGCGGCACTCAGCAAAGCGAGTCAAGCGGGACTCGTCAGCATGAACCAGCAGCAGATTGACGCCGCGAAAACTGCGTTCCAGGGTTTTGTCAGCAAGACCCAGCTCTCGATGAAGACGCCAGGGGCCGTCTCGACGTTCAGCGAGATTCTCAACACACACGTGAACGACAACAATACTCAAGTGACCTTCAGTAACGTGTTTTTTACCGGAAATACCAATGATCTGTGGAGCAGGGCGGCAGCGGCGAAGATTCCTGCGCAGACTCTCGACATCCTGAAGCTGCAGGGAAAGTTCTTGTATCTCACGTTCAACAACGCTGCGCTCGCCGCGAAACTGCAAACCGACTTCGCAACTCCGGCAAATCTTGTTCAGCTTGCCGATAAGGATTATCACCTGAGCGGAACATGGCAGTCGGTACTCACAGGCCTGGCCGGAAACGGCGGAGATCAAGCGCTCCAGAATCTGATTCCCGCAATGTACGAGGGTGCGACCACGGCAGATCGTCTTGCCGCCTATTCCGGTGATCTGGCGCGCAAGGTCAGATTCAGTTTTCCGACCCAAGTCGTGGCGCGCATGGTGGAAAAGGGAGACATCCCCTTAAGTAGTGCCGCCGTGCAAAGCGTCACGTCCTTCTTGCGGGCTGCGGCGCCGCTTGGTTACAACCTCGGTCGCACCCCTCTCAATGCTTTCCTAAAACGCAACGGGCAAGATTTGCCGGGCGTGAGTATCGACAGTCTAGAAAGCCTGAAGACGTTGCATCGCCTTTTCCAGGTCACGCCGAGTGCGGAGTCCCTCACGGCAGCCGTAAGGCTTGGTTTCACCTCCGCCCGCCAGATCGCTCGATACAGCGAGGAGGAGTTCACGAGGAAATACGAGCAAGCGTTTCCTCCGGGTGAAGCCAGGATGGTATACGGGCAAGCGCAGACGATCAGTTCCGTGACCTTCAACCTGTTTACGAACGCCAAGCAACTCGACAACTTGCCGAGTGTATACGGTCTCTCGGCGCCGGAAGGCGCCCGACAGGCTGCCAAGTCTTCAATCGTTCAGCAATTTCCGACGATGGCCAACCTGTTTGGCAACGTCGACTTCTGTCAGTGTGAAGAATGCCGATCGGTATTGAGCCCCGCCGCTTATTTTGTGGACGCGCTGGAATTCCTCGGCACGTCCAAGGCAAACGGGTCCGGATACACCCCTCTCGACGTGCTCGTAGGCAAGGACAAAACAGTTTCCGGTCGCCGTCCCGATTTGGCAGCGCTTCCGCTGACTTGTGAAAACAGCAACACCGCAATGCCCTACATCGACATCGTCAACGAAATCCTGGAGTATTGCATCGCGCACACTTCCCTCGATGCGGGCGCCGCCTACGACACCGGCGCCGCCACAACAGCCGATCTCACGGCTGAGCCGCAAAATATCCTTCCCGGAGTGTATAGCTCGTTGCTTAAACAGGCGGTGTTCCCTCGCAGTCTCCCGTTTGATCTTTGGATCGAGACAGTGCGCGGATTCCTCAATTACTTCAAGACTTCGCTCGCGAAAGTACTGGATGTCCTTCGTCCGGTCGACAATCTCGAACTATTCAGCGACGCGCATGGCTGGCCCTACTACCGCGCGCAGATCTTGTCGGAGTCGCTCGGGATTTCGCCAGCCGAATACGGTGTATTGACCGTAACCGATCCTGGCACCGGGAAACCTTCGGTTTCGAACTGGTTCAGGCTCTACGGATATGCGGACGAGAACACAGCACTGAAGGGCAAGGCCGATCCGTCGAATCCCATCCCTGCTTTGAGTTCCGCGGGGAACCTGTGTCAGAGGCTCGGCATTACCTACCAGGAGCTGGCCTACCTCGTAAAGACCGGCTTTTTTAATCCGGCTTTGCATTCCATTCTTTTCCAATTCGAGCGCCTTGCGATCAATATGAGCGATGCCTTCAGCTATACGAATCAGCCTGGATATCTCCCCCTCAGCGCTCAGGCAAAGACCGACTTCGAGAATCTTCTGAATGGAATTACGCAGCGGTATAAAAACGAAAATGCCGCTTCGACCTTCGATGCGAAAAACTGGCTGACAGCTCTGTTGCCAGCCGGTTTTTCCGCAAAGGTCCTGGTTTTGGCAACTCCCGATAGCGGTTGCAACTTTGCGACAACTACCCTGCAGTATGCCGACAATGCAACTGCGGCCACGCCGCTTGACTTTCTCAAGATTCAGCTCTTTGTGAGACTTTGGAAAAAACTGGGCTGGCCTCTCGATGAATTGGATCGAGCGATGCAGGTTTTCTTTCCGGCCAGTTTACCTGCCTGGACGGACCCCAATTTCCCGGCCGCGTTCAGTTCCGCCTGGAAAACCGCGCTCGTCTACCTGGCGCATTTGGACGACCTCAAGAATCAACTCAATCCGATCCTCGGCAGGATCGGCCTTCTACCCTTCTGGTCCGACCTGCCAGTCAACGGAGAAAACTCTTTGTACGCGAGGTTGTTCCTGACGCCGAGCGTATTAAACAATGACCGAGCCTTCGACGACCCGACTGGGCAGTTCCCCCGGCCACTATCAGACTTGCAACCGCCTGCCCTTGAAGCCTTCGCCGCCCATCAATCGTCGGTGCAAGGCGTTCTTGGCGTGACGGCCGCCGAGATTGCCGCCATCTTTGCCGATGCCGGCACTGCCGTAAGCACAGTGTCTTTGGTGGTCAACGGGCAGAATGAAAACGTTGCTAGCTTCTCGCTCCGCAATCTCTCGATCGGCTACCGCTACAGCACACTTGCCAAGTGTCTCGGACTGAGTGTTGCCGATCTGATTTCGCTGAAAGCGATGTCGACCGATACTCCTTTCCCAGTATTAACCGGAAACTCTTTAGGAGCGCTCCAAGACGACCTTCTTCTGAACGAAACCCTTTCCTTTGTTCAGAGCGTCCGCGTGGTCGAGAAGAGTGGCTTCAGCGTGGATGACCTCAAATATCTGTTGCGGCAGCAGTTTGACCCGGTGGGTCCTTACCGCAGTGACCGAAACGCCTTGCTCGACATCCTGCTTGCGATCTCGGGAAGGTTGCGTCAAATCCAGACACAAAACGCAGTGCCAGCCAATCCTGGCAGTATTCCCGAGAGCCTCATCGATCAAACGCTGTCGACTCTTTTGCCGGCGGGTATCCTGAAGGCGATTTTCGCACTCTTGACGAACTCGCAGAGCTTCGAGGCATCGGAGCCATCGCCAGCAGCGATCGATCCGACGCTTTTTGCGGCAGAGACGCGCCTGTCGTTTCACTTCGACACGGTGACAAAAATACAGACGGTTGCGTTTCAAGGTCTGCTCACGGATGCGAAAAAGGCCGAGCTCAAACAGATCAATGCGTCGACGACATTCAGCTCGTTGCTTGACGCCGTTCAGCAGCAAGCGCAGTCGGCGCTCAAGCAGAATGTGGGAGATCTGCTCGGCGTATGGGCGAGCCTAGTGGAGTACGAGGCGGTGCGCATGAACGTGACCACGAGCGTCAATGGCGCACCCTTGACCAAGCTCGACCCGGCTGTGACCTTGAGCAGTGATCAGAGCGCGAAGTTGTTATGGCTTGGATATCGGGGAGTGCTGACCGATGAAAAAAAGACGGCTTTACTCGTCTTGAACAATTCTGGGGATTTGGGGGCGTTACTCACCGACATTCAGGATCAGTCAAAGCCTGCCTACACCGGATTGATCGGCAACATTCTGGCCATGTGGGTCAATACGCAAACATCCGTGGCTACGCAAAGCGGAGTCAACGCGGCAGATCAGATCGATCCGGGAAAGTTTGCCGCCGCTCTGGCACAGGCGGAACAAGCGGGAACGATCAGTGCGCCCGTTCCGGAGATTCAATTCACCTATTCGGGACAGGTGCAAACTCTCAGCTGCCAAGGTGTGTTGACAGACGCCATGCGGGTCAACCTTGCAAATCTCATGCCTGCCTCCACGGTCCTTGCGAACCTCTTACAAACGGTACGCAACCAGGCTTCGACGCTATATCAAACCCTCGCTTCCAATTTCGTCACTGTCGGAGCGACGGATCTCGATCGTTTCTCTGGTCCGTTCGTTGGACTTCAAATCACCAAACAGCAAGTACTCGTCAAGGCGCAGTTAATGAGCATCTTCCTCCCCCTGCTTACGCGCAAGCTTTCAAGGCAACTGATTGTCGAAACGCTTTCAGGGAGTCTCGGTTCAGATCCAAACCTGACCGAGGGTTTGCTCACAGATGCAGCGCTCCTGAGCAATCCTGTGGATCCCGGAAAATCCCTGCTCGATGTCTTTCTGGGCGTCGGCGAGCAAGGCGTCACTGCTTCGTTCTACTCAACCGCAAAGCCAACCGGTGCTCCACAAGCGAGTGGCACCGCCGCAACGACCGACACCGCAGACCCAACCAACAGCCACCCAGGCACGGCAAGCGCCCGTTTCGCAGGTTATCTTGAAGTCCCGGCCGATGGACCTTACCGGTTTTTCGCTTGGCTTGGCGACAAGAACGCCACGGCCTTGCTGGTGCTGGATCCTCCGGACCCGACGGCACTCCTGATCAATCCCATCATTGCCGATACGACGGCCGCCGCGAAGGACGGTGACGAGATCAGTCAATTTGTGGAGCTGAAGGGCGGAATTCCTTACCACTTCACTCTGGATTTCGCCAATCTCGGAGCGAACGGTGCGAGCCTGTTGATTCAGGGCGAGAGTCTTCCGAAAGGGCCCTTGAGTCAGATCGTCTTGTATTCGGACGAAGCGGTAACCAGATTCATGCGTGCCAGAGTGCTCCTTGAAAAAGTTCTGCAGATCTTGCAAAAGACGGGAATTGGCGAAAGAGAACTCAGTTATTTGATGGCCCACGCGGCACAGTTTGGCGACCTGCGGTTGAGTTCACTACCCACCGAAGAATCGGATGATGCACAGGACAAAGCCCAGGGCCTGTTCAGGCAGTTTCTGGCGCTTGCGGACTACGCGGACCTGCGAAAGGGGCCGTCGGGTGGTTCTGATGGCCTGATCGACGTGTTTGCGAACGTCAATCAGGTGTTTACGGAAAGCGTCGTTGCGGAGGATTCAAACGACAATCCCGCTACGCCGTGGAAGAGCCTGGCCAACCTCACGCGTCGCGACGCGTCGGTTGTGCGGGATATCGCGCGCTACTTTGGTTTACTCGCCGAGGTAGCGAACGCCACGAGCAGGCAGGTTACCGCAACGGGCGATTTTGGAAATTCCCGGGGGGTGCGAAGGATTTGGCGGGCGTTGCAGCTGCATCAGCTGGCTGGTATTCCTGTGAACGCACTGACCGACTCGACGGTCATCGCATCGACAGCTCCGCCTGCAGTTTCACCTTCGCCCGACCTCATTGCCGGGAGTTTCAAGGACGCCGTAAAGGCGAAATACACGGCTGACTCTTGGCGTCCGGTAGCCCAGACCGTTTACGACAAACTCCGGCAGAAGAAACGCGATGCTCTGGTCTCCTACCTGGTGAACACGCTCGGACTCGAGAACGCCAATCAACTTTTTGAATACTTTCTGGTGGATCCAGGTATGGAGCCGGTCGTCCAGACCTCTCGCCTGCGACTGGCCATGTCCTCGCTTCAGACGTTCGTGCAGCGGTGTCTCCTTGGACTTGAAAATGGGAACGCTGGCCAAGTGGAACGTAACGTCGCCCCGAACGCGATCGATTCCTCGAAGTGGGAGTGGATGAAGAGGTATCGAGTCTGGGAAGCCAACCGGGAAATCTTCCTCTTTCCGGAAAACTGGATGCAGCCGGAGTTGCGACTCGACAAGACGGATCTCTTCGGGGAGCTCGAAAGTTCCTTGCTGCAGGGCGACGTGACGCCCGAACTGGCTGAAGACGCCTTTCGTGCTTATCTGAAGGGTTTGGATGTTCGCGCACGCCTCGATATGGTCGCCTCGTACTTCGATCAGGACATCGCGAAGCCAGTCAACAGCACCCTGCATGTGCTCGGACGGACCTACGGTCATCCGCACAAATACTTCTACCGAACCTATTCGCTCGGGATGTGGTCGAATTGGCAGCCGATGACGATCGATATTGAAAGCGACCACATTGCACTGGCCGTGTGGAGAGGCGGCGTGCACGCCTTTTGGGTAACCTTCGTGCCGCAAGCGCAACAGCAGACATCGCCCGCGAGTGATGCGGATGATTCGACACCGGTCAGCGGTATGACCTTTAAGGACCTGGCGACCAATGTTTTCAGCGGGGCACCGCAGCGCCTGGCGGTCCAGGTGCAACTGCATCGTTCGGAATATTCAAATGGGAAATGGAGCAACCGCGTTTCGACCGATGTAAACACCTACGATCCGGTAATCGCGCCGAGCCCATTTCAGGCTTCCAGCATCCACATCCACGTATCGAAGGAAATCGATTCCAATGGAAACGAAGGCGCGGTCAGGATTCACCTGGACTTTCCGCCACTTCGCGGGCTTGCAGCGAATACCATATTCCCGGGGAAATTCGCTGTGGAAGCTCTGATGATCGGAGGGGCCAACAATTTCTTCACAGGTCGACGAACAGTCGTCGTAGCAGGCAGCGGCGGACACGCATTCCGGGTGGCGAACAAGAACTCCGCGCCCGATTTCGGTACGCAATATTGGCTATCCGCACCGGAAAATGTCTACGTTGCGTCTGGCGTGGGACCTACGGTTTACACCGGAGCGTCATCGCTCGAAGCCAGTTTCGAGACAAACGTAGCATCCGACAATACGGGAACACCGGACGTAGAACCGATTTTGCAGACCGTCAATCGTTTCGCGATACTGCCATGCGGCAATCCCGTAACTCCTTCCGGTTTCCTGGACGCGCGTGAACCGCTCTATGCCGAAGCCGGAAGCCTCGTGAGCCCTTTCTTCTACAAGGACACGGGCAACCCGGGAGTCGCAAGCGACCAGCAGTTCAGCGATGAATTGACATTCTTTGTTGAGCCAACCCTGACCGAGACGACCATCGATCAGTGGGAAGGATGGGCCGTTCCGCCGCCGCGACCACCCGCGGAGTGGGCCGACGCGAACCTGCTCAGCCAGATTCCCATCGCGGCGCAAGTGCCTGTTCCGGGATCCGCGCCCGTAAACCCGGGAGATCCCATTCTCTCGATCTATCCCGTGAAACAGACGACGGACTGGCTTACTGGCGCTACGACCGCGGTTTCTTTCGGTAAGACCTACATCGGAAAGACTGGCGGGATCAATCCGCACGTGATCGCGACACTGGCGGCGTCAGGGCCGGGTGCCAACGCCGGAACGGGAGTTGTGAAGTTGCCGCCTTCCGTCCTAACCGCCGTCGCGGGCGTCAACCTCGTGGGAAGCCAGGGAATTCATTTGAACCGGATAAAGATTCAAATCGCGAACAACCGAGTTCTCTGAACATTGAAAGCGGGTTCGCTCTCGAGCATTCGGCGATAGCGAAAGGTATGCGTAAGGAGATCTACGATGTCCAGTGTAAACAAAAGCTTTCACACCACCATTGATCGCTATGCGCGAGCCTTTCAGGTCTTTACACCGGTCGGTTCCTGGAAACCCAGTGGAACGATCGTCCGGTTACGCCAACGGAAAGTGAGCTATCGGTTTTTTCCTCACTTTCATCCCTACGTCGGAGCAAGTCGTGCGTTTGTCCCGGGGCTACAGCTGTCCCTGATCGAGCGTCTCAACGATGGCGGGATTCCCGAACTCCAGGACTCTGACACACTCTATTTACCGCAGCCGAATCCGCCGAGTGGTCAGCCGCTCGAACCCATCGAGGTCCTGCCGGACAGCACGCGGGTGACGCTGGCCGGAAACGTCACGGGAAGCCGCCCAAGCGGAGGAGCAGCCGTTAGCTTGTCCGCCGGAACTGCGCTCGCTTTGCCGCAGGGGACGACGGTCGACGTTCCGGCCGGAACTCTGGTCGGACATCCGGACGGCACGACCAGCAATCTGCCGGGTGCCATTACCGTGATCTTGCCGGGCGGGCAGTCGACTACGTCCGTCGAGGGCACGCAATGGAGTGTGGCGGGGACGGACGTGATTATTCCCGACGGTACCCTAGTTACGGTCACGCTGCCTTCGACTCCGGCTTACGCGGTCATCAGCGCGGATGGCTCGCCAGTTGCGCTGCCGAATTCTACCTCCGTGAACCTGTACGCCGGGCAGCCGTTGCCCTTCTTTTACGAAAACATTTTTGATGACAGCCACTACAACCCCGACTGGGACTGGGTGGAACAGCCAGCTCCAGTGAAAAACCTGGATTTCACGCTCGGTGGCGCCTACTCGATTTACAACTGGGAGCTTTTCTTTCACGCTCCTCTACTCATCGCGGTGCACCTCAGCCAAAACCAGAAATACAAGGATGCGCAAAAATGGTTTCACTACATCTTTAATCCGACCGATAACAGCCCTGGACCGACACCGCAAAGATTCTGGAAAGTACAGCCCTTCCAGTCAAACGACGTCCAAATGATCGAACAAGTTCTGGTGAATCTCTCAACCGGCCAGAATTCGCAACTTCGGCAACAGACGATAAACAGTATCAGCGATTGGCGGGATCATCCATTTGAGCCTTGGGAAGTGGCCAAATTCAGACCGACCGCCTACATGCTTAAGACGGTGACCGCCTATCTCGATAACTTGGTCGCCTGGGGCGATTCGCTTTTTCAGCAATACACCATCGAAACGATTAACGAAGCCACACAGATTTACATACTGGCTGCGAATATTCTCGGCCCGAAACCACAGGCAGTGATGAACAAGGGTTCGGTGAAGGCGCTGACGTTCAACGATTTGCGAGCGAACACGCTCGATGACTTCGGGAACGCCATGGTGGACATGGAAGTGGACATACCATTCGACCTCTTGCCAGCGGCGGGTTCCGGGAGCGACGGGAACGGGTCCGACATCCTCGCCAGCATTGGAAAGACTCTATATTTTTGCATCCCACGGAACGATCAACTGCTTGGCTACTGGAACACGGTCGCGGATCGTCTCTTCAAGATCCACAATAGTCTGAATCTGCAGGGCGTTTTTCAGCGCCTCCCACTCTATGATCCGCCAATCGATCCCGCTCTCCTGGTCCGGGCCGCCGCGGCCGGCCTCGATGTGAGTGCGATCGTCAGCGGTCTCAATCAGCCGCTGCCGCTCGTGCGGTTCCAGCTCTTGATTTCAAAGGCTTCGGAAATCTGTCAGGAGGTGAAATCGCTCGGGGCCAGCCTTCTGCAGACCATTGAAAAGCAGGACAACGAATCACTTTCGTTGCTGCGCGCCAAACATGAGAACACCATCCTGGGTCTCATGGAGATGGTGAAGTATTCGCAGTGGCAGGAAGCACAAAAAGCTACGCAGGGTCTGGAACTCACGATCGAAAACCTTACACAGCGCTATTCCTATTATCAAAAGCTTCTCGGCCAGTCGAATCCGGAAAGCAATGTTCCCAAGGTTGATCCTCTCGACTCAGGCAGCCTGGGAAACCTCGGTTTCTCGCAGTCCGATGCGACCGGTGAACCGAAACTGGCACTCGATCCCATCGACTCCAACATCGCGCAAAATTCGGTCGGTGTTACGGACGGAGAAATCAAGACCCTCAACAAACATGAAGTGGAAGAGCTCGATAAGCTCGCGCTGGCGCGTGATCTCCAGCTGACGGAGAGTAGCATCCAGGCTCTTGGCTCAGTGCTGGCCATCATCCCGCAATTTGCAGCCAACGCGGAGCCGATGGGCTGCGGAGCCTCTGTTCACTTTGGCGGCCAACATCTCAGTTCGATGTGTTCAGGTTTAGCTGCCATCTCGCGGGCCGTTGCCGAAGAGTTTTCCTACGAAGCGAATCGGGCTGCGAAACTGGGCTCCTATTCCCGGAGGGAACTTGAATGGATCTTTCAAAGCAATACGGCGAAAGCGGAACTGAATCAGGCTTTCAAGCAGCTTCGCGGCGCGCAAATTCGTGAGGCCATTGCGAAGAAGGAGTTCGAAAACCATCAGGTCCAGATGCAGAATGCCCAGCAGGTTGTGGATTTCCTCGAAGGCAATCCCGTCGGAACAGGCATTCAGACGAAAGAGACTACAACCGGCTTCTATGCCATGACGAAACGTGAGGTCAAGGCACTGCACAGCAAAGCCTTTCGACTGGCATTTGAAGCGGCGAAGAAAGCGGAACGAGCCCTGCAAAACGAATTGGGCGATCCGTCCCTGACCTTTGTCCAATACAACTATCTCGATGGCACGGAAGGACTGCTGGCCGGCGAGAAACTAATGCTGGATATCAAGGCCATGGAGATGGCATATCACGATCTGAACCAACGGGAATACGAACTGACAAAGCACGTCAGCTTGTTGCAGGTGGACCCGATGGCGCTCTTGCGACTTCGTGCTACGGGTGGCTGTGACTTTACTCTACCGGAGGAGTTGTTCGACCTGGATGGTCCGGGTCACTACTTTCGGCGAACCAGGTCCGTCGCGGTTACCGTCCCGTGCGTGGTTGGCCCGTATACCAGCATCGGATGCACGCTTACACTGCAGAAGAGCTCGATCCGCATCAGCAGCGACACCTCCAGCGGCTATCCACGCACAGGATCGGACGATTCGCGATTCAACGACTATTACGGCACGGCCCAGACGATTCACACCAGCTCTTCGCAAGCGGATGGTGGTGTCTTCGAGCCTCAGGACAACCAGTATTTGGTGCCTTTTGAAAAGACCGGACCTGCAGGAAGTCAATGGAGCCTCAACCTGCCTGCCGATGTTCCCCAGTTTGACTTCGACACGATCACCGACGTGGTGCTGCACATCCGTTATACGGCCCGCGAGGGCGGTGCCTCTCTTAAGAGCGCGGCAGTCGACAACGTTCTGTCCCTGATCAAGAGTGCACAAACGGTTGGTTCGATCACCTTGCTCTCGGTACGCCACGAATTCCCGTCACAATGGGCAAAATTCAAGAGCGCGCCGCCTCCCGCGGCGGAACTGCAACTGACTCTGGCAAAGGAATTGTATCCGTTCTGGTTTCAGGGAACCGTGGGTGTCCGCAAGGCGAAGGCCATCGAGTTCTTTGCCGAAATGGCTCAGACAAGCAGCAAGACCGTTCTCAATCTCAACGACAAGGCGGACCAGACCGGCAAAGCCGATACGTTGACTCAGGATCCTTCGCTCGGGAGTTTCCTTTCCGGAGAACTGGTCAACATCGCCAAGCCTTCGACGGTTAGCGATCAAACGAATCCACCGCTCACGATCTATTTTGACGACAACTCGATGAAGGACTTGTGGGTTGCTGTTACCTGGTGACGAAATTTTTCATCAGCCTGTGTTCCAGGTTCTGGCATGGAAAGGAGGGAGTATGTTTATCCGGCAGGAGAGCTTGCGAGCCGCCAAAGAGCGCACGTCGCATGGCCCTACTCACACTTGCGGGCGCTCTCGTATTGGGTTGCAATCAACCCATTGAGTAACTCGCCAGCGCTGGGTGCCTTTGAGAAACGCTCGCGGTAGCGAGCCGGGGTTTTCTTGAACGTTGGGATTAGAAAGTTGAAGACACCTCCCCACAACACCGTGTTTACTCGAAAAACTTCGCGCAGCGTCCCTTCGTCCTGAGGGTCGACAACAAAGCGGAACCGTATCGGCCTAATCCGTATGCTGGCTGTGGCGGTAAGCATCTAGATCAAGTATTTCGCAGGGCTCTGCGGGGTCGTCAACCAAACTGATGCTAGGTGCTGTAGTTGGACTCTCGGTCAGGGGAGCGATTCAGAAGGCAGAGCGGAATCCCTCGAAGAGATCGACGAGCGATGCGCCACAGGCCAAGCCGCGCTGAGGCATGAGGAAACTCTTCTGCCGTCCGGTGTGTCTAAGATTGCAAGCCTATCCGGAACGCCGCGAGACGAGAGGAAGTAGCAATGATACCCAGAGCCGCGATTTTTCTTTTGTTTTGGATGGCTTTCGGGGGACGCATTGTGCTTGCTTGCAGCTGCGCGGGACCAGGACCGGTGCCCTGCGGAGGGTTTAGTCCGTCCAGCGTTGTGTTTCTGGGTACAGTAGAGTGTGCCTCCCGGAAATTCGGAGCAGCCCAGTGTCAGTTTATTCGTGCGGGAGACCTCTCCTCCTTGACGCTAGGTGTGAGGTGTGGTATTACATTTACATAGTTGTAATGGAGGTCCCCGTGGAATCTGCGATCACCGTCAAAGGTCAGGCGACGATCCCAAAGGCCATTCGTGAGCATCTGGGGTTGAAACCGGGAGACCGGGTCAAGTTTTTCGTGCATCCCGATGGCAGTGTGGTCCTCCTGCCGAAACTCTCTGCGTCGTCCTTACGGGGCATCATCAAATCCCAGCGCCGGCGGCCCGTGACGATCGCGGAGATGACTGAGGCTGCTGCGGAAGGTGCCGCCCGCGTCGCGAGGCCCACTAGGCGTCGATGATCGGGCTCGACACCAACATCCTTGTCCGTTACCTTACCCAAGACGACCCACTTCAGTCGGCAAAGGCAACCGAGATCATCGAGCGGCGACTTACCGAGGAAATTCCCGGTTTTGTCAGCATTGTGGCGATGGTCGAGACGGTTTGGGTCCTGGACCGCGCCTACGGGTTACCAGCGCATAAAATTGCCGCGGCTGTCGAGCGTATGCTTCAGACGGACGTGCTTGTTATAGAAAACGAGCAGGAAGTATTCACCGCCATGATCGCACTCAAGGAGGGGCAGGGCTCGTTCGCCGATTCTGTCATCGCTGCGCTCGGGGTCAGAGCAGGTTGCTCCTGCACCCTGACATTCGACCACAAGGCGGCACGGTTGCGCGGCTTCGAACTCCCCTGACTTCTGCTCTCTCAGCACGCTCGATCTTTGGCAAATGACTAGATCATTGCTCTTGTAACTTGGCCGCGACGAGGGCAGACGGGTTGCAACAAGCGATGGCGCAGTGGGCTTATCGATGGAACCAGAACCGCAACCTCAAGCCCCCCTTCCGGTGCGTGTCGGCGAGCTTAGAGGTCTATGCGCTCCGCGTCGTGGAAGAGACGCTGCGCGGAGGGCCAGGATCCCCCCGCGATTGTGTGTACTTATAGTATAATAGTAACCAGAAATATAAGGTGCCGGGGGCCCGGTTCGAACTGGCGATCGTTAGGTTATGAGCTGGATAAAATACTAGCCCGTCTTTGCGTCCATCACTTACGGACCTGTTGATCTGCCCATTCATGAACTGGAACATATTCGTCCCTGCTCAAAAGTAACGACAGCGGACAAAGAATAATAAGGCCTTTAGTATCAATCACAGAGCAACCGATTTTGGAGCGGGTGCTCCTCGCGTCGCCTGATT
>WNEZ01003294.1_pt1 | contig 22684 bp, 24 predicted proteins | sample 5400521 | NCBI WGS metagenome assembly WNEZ01 (sample SAMN13153339, study PRJNA577476) | soil metagenome | isolation source: 120 cm saprolite under Douglas fir tree site 2 hole 1 replicate 1 | place: USA:California | collected 2015-04-18 | reverse complement strand
GTGAGCGCCGGCCCCCGCGGGCCCCGCCGCCGCCGCGCGCCGTTACGAGCGCGCGCCTTCGGCCGCGAGACCGACGAGCTTCAGGAAGCCGCACACCGCGAACGCGCCGGCGGCCGCAGGCAGGAGCGGGACACCGCCGAGCATCGGGCCGTTGCTCCAGGGGGTCAGAGCCCAGAACCACGCCCCCACGTAGAGTCCGACAACGCCCGCCGCGGCGCCGATGCCGGGGACGCGGATGCCGGTGTCGAGCATGCGCTCGATGACCAGGCCGACGAGCATCGCCGTGCCCGTCGTCTCGATGAGTTGCCATCCATGCCCGACCATTGGCGGCGCGCTCCCTGCCTGTATCCGTTACCTGCGCCTCTGGCGATTGCGGTCCGGCTCGACTATTAGATGATAGAGCAAGGGGCATGCCGCGCAGGCGTGGCGCACGGCGTACCGCGCCCGGGGCGGATTCGCTGCGTCGGCGACGCATCCTCGTGCGGCGACGGGAGAGCTGGCGCGTGGTTCGCGTGACAATCTTGGGCTCCGGTGACGCCTTCGGATCGGGCGGCAGACTGCACAGCGCCTACCTCGTCGAGTCGCCGCCGCACACCTTCCTCCTCGACTGTGGCCCGAGCATCCTCCAGGCGATGAAGCAGTGCGGGCGCGACCCGGGCGCGGTCGACTTCGTCCTCCTCTCGCACCTGCACGGGGATCACTTCGGCGGCGTGCCCTTCCTGTTCATGGAGTACCGCTTCGAGGAGCCGCGCTCGCGACCGTTCGCGGTCTACGGCCCGCCGGGTGCGGAGCGGCGCGTGCGCGCTATGTTCGCCGCCCTGTACGAGCACATCGCCGCCGAGCCGCTCCCCTTCGCCGTGCGCTACGAGGAGCTGGCGGCCGGCGCCTCCCGCACGGTCGAGGGGGTGCGCGTGCTGCCCTTCGTCGTGCCGCACACGAAGGATCTGTTCGCGCTCGCCTACCGCATCGAGGTCGGCGGCAAGACGATCCTCTACTCCGGCGACTCGGCGTGGACCGAGGAGTTCGTCGCGCAGTCGCGCGGCGCCGACCTCTTCCTCTGCGAGTGCTCGACCTACGAAACGCGCCTGGACATCCACATCTCGTATCCGGAGATCGCGGCCCGCGCGCGCGACCTGCACTGCCGGCGCCTGGTGCTCTCGCACCTGGGCAGCGAGACGCTGGCACGCCTGGGCGATCTCACCCTGGAGTGCGCCCGCGACGGGATGACGATCGATCTCTGAGGAACTGCCCGGGCGTCACGACGAGCGAGCCACGCCGCTCCTCCTCGGCCCGCGCGCTCTCCTCGGCGAGGAGCCCGCCGACGGCGCGCTCGACCAGCAGGGCGACCAGTGGAATCTCCATCGCGTCGGCCGCCCGCGCGCGCAGGAGGAGGGCCACGGCCAGCGCGCGGCGCGCGGCGAGCGAGCGGCCCGTCTCGGCGAGCAGGTAGGCGGTGCCTTCCAGCCGCCGCGCGAGGACGGCGGACGGGAAGAGCGTCGCGGCGGCGCGCCGCAGCACCTCGCGCACGCGCTCCTCCTGCGCCACGCGCGAGAGCACGATCGGGCTGTCGCGCAGCGCGGCGATCTCCTCGACGAAGGGTGCCGCCGCCTCGGGCGGCGGGAACCACCCACGCAGCTCGGACTCCTCGAGGAGCGCGGCGGAGCCGGCCGCCAGCGCCGCGCTCTCCTCGGCGCCGGGCGCCGTCACGCGCGCCGAGACCGGCTCCGCCGGCGGACGCGGCGGCTCGCCGGTCAGGCGCGGGCGGAAACGGAGGTAGTCGCGCTCGCGCGTCGTCCCGCCGCCGGCGCGCTCGTGCGCCTCGACCAGGAGCCCATCGAGGGTCCGCCAGTCGGCGGCCACGAGACGCATGCCGTCGGATTCGAGCCTCTGCCGCGCGGCGCGGATGTGCTTGCGGCTCGCCTCGCCGGCGCTCACCTCGCGCAGGCCCTCGGGCTCGTTGACCTGCGCGGCGACCAGGAAGGCGCCGCCCGTCGCCAGCGGGCGGATGATCCAGAGGAGGCGGTCGCCGCGCCCGTCGAAGAGCGAGAGCAGGCCCTCGGCCTCGCCGGACGCCGGACGCGGGGCGGCGGCCGGCGCGGGCGGCTCGGGGATGGCCACGCCGCGCTGCTTCACGCGGTAGAGCGCGCGCCGGATCTCCTTGCGCACGGCGCGCTCGCCCGCGCGCGGCTCGAGCGCTACCAGCAGCGCCGCGACGGCGGGGCTCGGCAGCTCGCCGAGCGCGGCGGCGAGCGCGGCTCCGTCGGCGCCTGCGAGCAGCGGGACGACGGCATCGGCCGCGACGCGGCCGGCCTGCACCCCCTCGGGGTCGAGCCCGAGCCGCGCCAGCGTGGCCGCCGCCTCGTCGCGGCGGGCGCTCACGGTGCGCTGCCCGTAGCGCGGGGAAACTCGGCCAGCCGGCCTTCCACGTGGTCGTGGATCCAGTGGCCGTCCCACCACTCGACCGGATCCACGTGCACACCGTGGATCATGGTGCTGAAGTGGAGGTGGTCGCCGGCCGCGAGGCCGGTGTCCCCCGTCTTGCCGACGGGGTCCCCGCGCCCGACCTGGGCGCCCCGCTCGACGCCGACCTCGCTCAGGTGCCCGTAGAGGGAGAAGACGCCGAGGCCGTGGTCGATGATCACCGCGTTGCCATAGATGCCGAGCGGGCCGCCGAACACCACCTTGCCCGCGTTCGCGGCCGGTACCGGGCTGCTGCGCAGCGAGGCCAGGTCGAAGCCCAGGTGGGTCTGCTGGTCGATCGTCTTGCCGTCGTAGACGTAGGTGCGGCGGTCGGCGAAACCCGAGAGCGGGGCGGAGTTGGGGAGTCGGAGGAAGGCGTCCTGCCAGAGCGGCGCCGGCGCGCTCTCGCGGCACACCTTCCGCACCCGGACCTCGGTCGCGGCGCGCAGCTCGCGGTTGATGCGCAGGTAGCCCGCCACCAGATCGCCCGACTGGTCGAGGTCGTTCGCCGCGAGCAGCTCGGGGACCTTCCGCGCCAGGAAGTCCTCGGTGACCGGCATGGTCTTCTCGGCGAAGCGGCGCGGGGTCACCTTGACGGCGAGCGACAACCGCCGCCCGTTCCCGGCCGCGTCGGCGGCGATCACCACGGGCCGCGCGTCCGGCCGGTTCTCCGGGAGGGCGAAGAGCGCCACGCGGAGGCGCGCGTCGGCGAAGTACCCCGCGACGCCGGGGAAGAACTCGTCGCCCACCTCGACGCCGTCGCGCACCGTGTCCGGGCCGACGCGGTAGACGGCGCACTCCGAGCCCCCCACGTGCACCACGTGGTCGCCCGGTATCAGCTCGAGGAACGGCGGGGTCACGTCGACGGTGACGGCGCGCGCCAGGCGCGGCCCGTGCCGGAGCCCGGCGAGCCAGGAGTGGTCCGTGGCCCAGATCTCGAGCTGCGCGGGGCCCTCGCGCACGTGCGCCGCGGCGGCGTCCAGCGTGGGCGTGAGCCGCGCCTCGTGTACGCCGCTCCCCAGCCAGGAGCGGCGCGGGTAGTCCTCGCTCGCGACCACGGCCGGCTGGCCACCGTCGGGCACGAGGCGCACCTCGACGTGGGCCAGGCCGGAGCCGCGGTCGTGCGCCAGGATCGTGATCGGCGTGGCCCGGCCGACGAAGTCGACCGGTGTCTCGAGCGTCACCGAAGGGGCGAACGGCTCGGCGCGCGTCGCGAGGAGCGCGGCGACGGCGGCGATTAGCAGGACGGCGAGCAGGAGGCGCATCAGGAGAGGCCCTCCAGCACGGCGAGGAGGTTCCTGGTGATGCGCTGGGTGGCGCCCCAGATGATGTGCCCGTCGACCGGGTACGTGTCGATGGGTACCTTGCGGCCGCCGAAATCCCACAGCTCCCGGCGGAGCGCGTCGGGGGAACGCAGCCGGGCGAGCGGCACGGTGAAGATGACGTCCACCTCGTCCGGGCAAGGTTTGAAGTCGTAGGGATGCGGCACCACGCCGACGAACGGCGTGATGAGGAAGCGCGTGGACACCGTCTCGAGGTCGTCGAGCGGGCCGAGGAGGCGGACGTCGGCCGGCGCGAGGCCGATCTCCTCCTGCGCCTCGCGGAGCGCCGTGGCCGCCAGGTCCGCGTCCGCGCCGGGGTGGTGACGGCCGCCGGGGAACGCGATCTGTCCCTGATGGTGCGGGAGGAGGTTCGAGCGCCGGGTGAAGAGGAGGCTCGGCTCGCCGCCGACGGCGAGCACGGGGACGAGCACGGCGGCGAGCGTCTTGCCGGGCGGCGCGAGGACGGCGCGCGGGCGCGTGGCGAGCGCCGCGGCGAGGGTGGTCACGAGATCGATCACGGGCGCACTCCCATCCCGACAGCCTCCTAGCATCTGTGCTATGAGACCTCCATGGGCGCGGCCGCCCACACCATCGTCCTCCGCTATCACGAGATCGCGCTCAAGGGGCGCAACCGGCCCTTCTTCGTGCGCCGGCTGCTGGAGAACGTGGAGCGCGCGACCGCCGGCCTGCCGGTCGGCCGCGTGCGCCGCGCCTCGGCGCGGCTCCTCCTGCCGCTCGCCGACGCAAGCGCGTGGCCCGCGGCGCGGGAGCGCCTGGCGCGCGTCTTCGGCGTCGTCAACTTCGCGCTCGCGCACGAGCTGTCGCTCGCCACGCGCGCGGGCGATGCGGCGGCCGAGGTGACGCGCCTCGGCGCGGCGATCGTCGCGCGGCTCGGGGGCGTGGCGGTACCGAGCTTCCGCGTGCGCACCAAGCGTAGCGACAAGCGCTTCGCGCTCACCTCGCCCGAGGTGAACGTGCTCCTCGGCCGCATGATCCAGGTGGCCACCGGGGCGCCGGTCGACCTCGACGGCGCCGCGCTCACGGTGGCGGTCGACATCCTCCCGGGGCGCGCCTTCTTCTCGCTCGACAAGGTGCCGGGCGCGGGCGGGCTGCCCGTCGGCTCGAGCGGGCGCGTGCTGGCGCTCCTCTCGGGCGGCATCGACTCGCCCGTCGCCGCCTGGCGCATGATGCGGCGCGGGTGCCGGGTCGACCTGGTGCACTTCCACAGCGTGCCGTTCCTCGACCGCACGAGCCAGGAGAAGGCGCGCGAGCTGGCGCGTCTGCTCGTCGCCTGGGAGCTCCGGGCAGACCTCTACCTGGTGCCCTTCGGCGAGGTGCAGCGGCAGATCGTCGCCGCCGTGGGACGCCCGCTGCGCGTCGTGCTCTACCGGCGTATGATGCTGCGCATCGCGGAGGCGCTGGCGCGTGCGGTGGGCGCCGAGGCGCTGGTCACCGGCGACAGCCTGGGGCAGGTGGCCTCGCAGACGCTCGCCAACCTGGCGGTGGTTGGCCAGGCGGCGCGCCTCCCGGTCCTGCGTCCGCTGGTCGGCATGGACAAGAGCGAGATCACCGCCGAGGCCGAACGCATCGGCACCTTCGAGACCTCGATCATCCCCGACCAGGACTGCTGCACCCTCTTCACGCCGCGCCATCCGGCGACGCGCTCCGACGCCGGCGAGGTGGCCGCGCTCGAGGCGCGCTTCGCCGTCGAGGCGCTGGTGGCGCAGGCGGTGGCCGCGACGGAGCGGGTGCGTCTAGGCCCCGCCGGCGAGCACCAGGAAGAGCGCGCGCACGGCGGCGCGCCCGAGGCGTGCGTTCAGCCGCTCGCGTAGCTCGTGCTTCAGGAACTGGAGCTCCTGCATCCACTCCGGGCTATCGACGGCGACGAAGAGGACGCCGCGCTTCATGCGCTCGGGGCGCGCGTGGAGCGCGATGGTGGGTCCGACGACCGCGTCCCAGTGCGCCCACACGGCGTGATCGGCGAGCCGCTCGGCCTCGGGCAGGCGGCCGAGCGCGGCGCGCAGCACGTCGCCGAGGCGCGCCGGACGGTCAGCGGGCGGCCGGCGCATCCCCGCTTGCAAAAAACGCTTGACAGCACAAGATGTGGTGGTATATGAGCCCCCGCACCGCAAGATACGGGGCAGCGACCAGGGGGGGATGAGCATGGCGACGGAGCCGGTGGGACGGGATGAGGGAGCCACGCTGGAGCCCCGGGAGAGCGGCGCCCGCCGCGGCCTCGCCATCGCGCGGCGCTTCGTCCCGGCGGGGACCAATCCCTACGACACGCTCGAGTGGGAGATCCGCTCGGCGGTCATCTCCGGCGAGGGCGGCGAGACCGTCTTCGAGCAGCGCGACGTCGAGGTGCCGAAGCCGTGGTCGCAGCTGGCGACCAACGTCGTCGTCTCCAAGTACTTCCGCGGGCCGCTCGGCACGCCGCAGCGCGAGCGCAGCGTGCGGCAGCTGGTCGGCCGCGTGGTGAGCACGATCGGCGAGTGGGGCGAGGCGCAGGGCTACTTCGCGACGCCGGCCGACCGGGGGGCTTTCACCGACGAGCTGACCCATCTCCTCCTCCACCAGAAGGTTTCCTTCAACAGCCCGGTCTGGTTCAACATGGGCGTCGAGCCGAAGCCCCAGTGCTCCGCCTGCTTCATTCTTTCGGTCGACGACACGATGGACTCGATCCTCGACTGGTATCGCAAGGAGGGGGTCATTTTCAAAGGGGGCTCGGGCTCGGGCGTGAACCTCTCGCGCCTGCGCTCCGCGAAGGAGCGGCTGGGCGGCGGGGGCACGGCCTCGGGGCCGGTGTCGTTCATGCGCGCCGCCGACGCCTCGGCGGGGGTGATCAAGTCGGGCGGCAAGACCCGGCGCGCGGCCAAGATGGTGGTGCTCAATGCCGAGCATCCCGACGTCGTCGACTTCATCCGCTGCAAGGCCGAGGAGGAACGCAAGGCCTGGGCGCTCATCGCCGCCGGTTACGACGCCTCGCTCGACGGGCCCGCCTACGGCTCGATCTTCTTCCAGAACGCCAACAACTCGGTGCGCGTCACCGACGAGTTCATGCAGGCCGCGCTCGAGGGGCGGCCGTGGAGCACGCGCTACGTCACCAACGGCGCGGTGGCCGAGACTCGCCCGGCGCGCGACCTCCTGCACCTGATCGCCGAGGCCACCTGGCAGTGCGGCGACCCGGGCATGCAGTTCGACACCACCATCAACGACTGGCACACCTGCCCGAACACGGGCCGCATCAACGCGTCGAATCCGTGCAGTGAATACATGCACCTCGACGACAGCGCGTGCAATCTCGCCAGCCTGAACCTGATGCAGTTCGTCGAGCCGGACGGGAGCTTCGACGTGGCCGCCTTCCGCCACGCGGTCGGCATCATGATCACCGCGCAGGACATCGTGGTCGACCGCTCGAGCTATCCCACGCCGGAGATCACGGCCACCGCGCACGCCTACCGCGAGCTCGGCCTGGGCTACGCCAACCTGGGCGCGCTGCTCATGTCCCTCGGGCTGCCCTACGACTCGGACGCCGGACGCGAGTACGCCGCGGCGGTGACCGCGCTCATGTGCGGCGAGGCCTATCGGCAGTCGGCCGCGGTCGCGGGGGTGCTCGGGCCCTACGAGGGGTATGCCAGGAACCGCGAGCCGCAGCTCGGCGTCATCGAGAAGCACCGCGCCCATGCCTACCAGCTCGATTCGGCGCTGGTGCCGCTCGACCTCCTGGCCGCGGCGCGCGAGGCGTGGGACGGCGCGCGCGACGCGGCGCGCACGCAGGGGGTGCGCAACTCGCAGGTGACCGTGCTGGCGCCGACCGGGACCATCGCCTTCATGATGGATTGCGACACCACGGGGGTCGAGCCCGACATCGCGCTCGTCAAGTACAAGAAGCTGGTCGGCGGCGGGATGCTGAAGATCGTCAACAACACCGTGCCGCGGGCGCTCCGTCGCCTGGGCTACGACGCGCGCGAGGTGCAGGAGATCGTCGAGTACATCGACGAGCAGGAGACGATCGAGGGCGCGCCCTCGCTCAAGGCCGAGCATCTGGCGGTCTTCGACTGCGCCTTCAAGCCTGTGCGCGGCGCGCGCTCCATCCATCCCCTCGGGCACATCCGCATGATGGGCGCGGTGCAGCCCTTCATCTCGGGCGCCATCTCCAAGACGATCAACGTGCCCGAGAGCGCGACCGTCGCGGACATCGAGGAGGCCTACATCCAGGCCTGGAAGCTCGGGTTGAAGGCGGTCGCCATCTACCGCGACGGGTGCAAGAAGACGCAGCCGCTCAACACGACCAGGCCGGTGAAGGCCGAGGCGGTGAGCGCGCTCGCGGGCGCGACGGGGAAGCCCGAGCCCGTGCGCCGACGGCTGCCCAACGACCGCCAGGCGCTGTGCCACAAGTTCGACGTCGCCGGGCACGAGGGCTACATCCACGTCGGTTTCTTCGAGGACGGCGCGCCGGGCGAGATCTTCATCAAGATGGCGAAGGAAGGGAGCACGATCTCCGGCCTGATGGACACCATCGGCGTGCTCACCTCCATGGCGCTGCAGTACGGCGTGCCGCTCGAGGTGCTGACCTCGAAATTCAGCCACGTGCGCTTCGAGCCGTCCGGGTTCACCAAGAACCCGGACATCCCGATGGCGAAATCGCTCATCGACTACATCTTCCGCTTCCTCGGCTCGCGCTTCCTGACCGGCGAGGCGCGCGCCGCGATCGGTCTGATCGAACGCGAGGCGCCGTCCGCGCCGGGGACGGCCGGCGGCGTCGCGGGGGCGGCGCCGGAGGTGCGCGCCCACGCGGGGCCGAATCCGATCGGCTTCACCAGCGGGGCGGTGGCCGACACGCACGGCCGGCATGCCATCACCTTCAGCCCGCAGGCGGATGCGCCGAGCTGCCCCGACTGCGGCGCGCTCATGGTGCGCAACGGCTCCTGCTACAAGTGCTTCAACTGTGGAGCGACCAGCGGTTGCTCCTGAGGGTCCGGGAGGCGGCGGACGGGCGGTGGCGGGGTAGGCCTCTCCCCGGGGGGCGGGGGGTTGTGGTCCGCGCGAGCGGGGCGGGGCGCCAGCGGTGGCGCCCCGCGATGGTTCGCGGGGCGCACCCATCCCGTAAATGCCCTTGACAGGGTGACGACGGACTCTATAAGGGCCGCAACTGCCTCAAATCGAGCCTTCGTTTCCCGTCTTCGAGGGAGTTGCCCATGGCGGACGTTCTCAAGTTCACCGAGGATCATCTGTGGCTGCGCGTCGAGGGCAACCGGGCCCAGCTCGGCATCTCGGAGTACGGCCAGGCCGAGCTCGGCGAGGTCATCGCCGTCGAGCTGCCCGACGTGGGCGACGAGGTGGAGAAGGGCGAGCCCTTCGGCGAGCTCGAGTCGGTGCGCACGGTGTCGGAGCTGCTCTCGCCGCTCACCGGGACGGTGACCGCGATCAACACGGACCTCGAGGATCACCCCGCCATCGTCAACGAGGACCCGTACCACGAGGGCTGGCTGGTCGAGATCAAGGTCCAGGACGAGGCCGAGCTCGAGGACCTGATGGACGCGGACGAGTACGAGGAATTCGCCTCGGGCGAGGAAGAGGGCTGAGGCGCGGGCCGCGTCAGTTGCGGCGGAAGCGGTAGACGAACTCGTTCGGCCGCACCAGCCCGAGCTGCCGGCGAGCGAGCCCCTCGAGATAGACGTCGTCGGAGCGCAGGCGGCGGATATCGTCCCGCAGGCGAGCGTTGCGCTCCATCAGGGTGAAGGCCGTCTGCCCGAGCGCGCGTCGCTCCGCCCGTAGGGTGAGCACGTGCGCGATCCCGTGTTCGCCGATCAGGACCGAGGCGGCGACGCCGGAGATGGTGAGCACGAACGCCGCATTCAGTGCCTGCCCGCCCCCGATCCGCACCGGGCGAGAGGTAACCGAAAGCCGGCGGCGAGGCAAACCATCGGCACTCGAGCGGGCGCGTAAAACGTTCTGCTAGTCCTCCGCGTGCGAGGCAGGAACGACATTCTAGGTGCCCGCGAACCCCCGTCCTACTTGGCTGCGCGATTTAAAAAAATTTTCCCAAAACACCGATCTTCTCTTGACTCGATCCCCGACGGGCTCCTATACTCGCGCACGGTGGAGGTGGTGGTGGGGTTCCTCGCCTGGGGGATGGGACGGTAGGACGCTTCTCACTTCCAACAGGAGGCAGACATGGCGAAGAAGAAGGCAAAGAAGGCAAAGAAGAAGAGCAAGGCCAGGAAAAAGGCGAAGAAGTAGGCGTGACGATCATTGCGGTATCTGAGCTGCTAGGCACGTAGAGAAGTAGACAGCACAGGATTTCGTCTCAGGCGAGGACGGGCCCGAGGACGGGCCCGGAGAAAGGCCCTTCGGCAATTCCGAAGGGCCTTTTTCGTGGAGCCACCGCATGCTGACGGCCGAGACGCTGCCGGCGGAGGGCAGCCGCTATGCGGGCGGGCTGGTGTGCATCCCCGGGCTGTGGGCCGGAAGCCGCGTCTGGCGCGGGTTTGCGAGCTACCTGGCCCACCGGGGATGGGAGTGCCACCTGCTCGACGTGCGCGGCGTGCGGGGTGGCCTCGGGGCGCGTGGCGCGGCGGTGGCGGAGTACGCCGCGGCGCTCGCGACCCCATCGATCCTGATCGGGCACGACGCGGGGGCGCTGGTGGCGCTCGCGGCGGCCGCGCGGCGGGCGGTTCTCGCGCTCGTCCTGCTGGCGCCGCTCGTGCCCGGGAGCCGCGGCGCGCGCACGCTCGCGGGCGGGCCGCGGAGCCTCCTGGCGCTCGTCTTCGGGGGACGGGTTCGGCCGCCCGGCGCCGGCGCCGCGGCGGCCTGGCTCGACGTGCCGGAGCCGGGACGGGCGCCGCTGGTCGCCGCCCTCGAGCCCGAGGACGCGGCGAGCGTGCGCGAGGTGGCGTGGGGTCGGGTGCGGCTCGCGCCCGCGGCGGGCGTACCGACACTGGTCGTCGCGGGCGCACGCGACGCGCTCCTGCCGGCACCCGCCGCCGATCGACTGGCGCGTACGCTCGGGGCGGAGCTGCGGGTGCTCCCCGGGGCGGGTCACTGGCCGCTGGCCGGTCCCGCATGGCAGGACGCGGTCGCCCTCGTCCACCGCTGGCTCGTGCAACGGCTCGGCGAGCCGCTCCTCGAGCTCTACCCCGAGGCGTTGGCCGAGCGCGAGGCGGACGACGACACGGGGGAGTGACCTGGGTTGCGAATTCGCCGTGGGGCAGATAAACGGAGCCGAACGATGGCGCTCGAACCCAAGACCATTCCGGCCACGGCCGCGCAGTACGCAGGACGCGACCCGCAGGAGATTCTCGCGCTCGCCATCCGCGAGTACGGGGGTGATCTCGCGGTCTCCTTCAGCGGCGCGGAGGACGTCGTCCTGGTCGACATGGCGAGCAAGATCGGCGGCACGTTCCGCGTGTTCACGCTCGACACCGGCCGGCTTCACCCCGAGACGTATCAGTTCCTCGAGAAGATCCGGGAGCACTACCGCACCCCGGTCGAGGCCTTCTTCCCCCAGCCCGAGGCGGTGGAGAAGCTCGTGCGCGAGAAGGGCCTCTTCTCCTTCTACAAGGACGGGCACAAGGAGTGCTGCGGCATCCGCAAGGTCGAGCCGCTGGTGCGCGCGCTCCGCCCGCTCAAGGCCTGGGTCACGGGCCAGCGCAAGGACCAGAGTCCCGGCACGCGCGCCGAGGTGCCCGTCGTCCAGCTCGACCCCACCTTCGGCTCGCCGGAGCGCCCGCTGGTCAAGTTCAACCCGCTCGCCAACTGGACCTCGAAGCAGGTGTGGGCCTACATCCGCGAGCACGACGTGCCCTACAACGCGCTCCACGAGCGCGGCTTCTCCTCGATCGGCTGCGAGCCGTGCACCAAGGCGATCAACCCCGGCCAGCACGAGCGCGAGGGGCGCTGGTGGTGGGAGGAGGAGACGCTGAAGGAGTGCGGCCTCCACGCGGGCAACGTGCGGCCGCCTCGCTGACTATATCCCGCCGACGTCGTCCGGATCCACGTCGCGCGCGCGCTCGGACGAGCTGACCTCCTTCCCGAAGCGCTCCTGGATGAGCTGCAGCGCGCTCGTGTAGACGGTCTCGCCGCGCTCGTCGCGCACGACGAAGAAGGGCGCCCGCTCGACGCCGATGCGTTTGCCGAGCAGCATCCCCGGGCTCTGCGGATCGTCCTCGTGCGCCCAGACGACCTCGTCGATCCGGTCCCAGAAGCCGCGCGCCTGCAGGTACGCCGTCACGTCGGCGCACTTGCGGCAGTCCGAGCCGTCGGCGAGCTTCTTCTTGACCATCGTGACGTGCATGCGACCTTCTTAGCGTCGTACGAGGCGGGCGGCAACGGTTTGACACGGCTCGGCGCCGGCGCTAGCGCACGGGCATGGAAGCCTACATCATCGACGCCTGCCGGACGCCGCGAGGCCGCCGGGGCGCCGGCCTCGCCGGCGTGCACCCGATCGACCTCTGCACGGTACCCATGAAGGCCATCGTCGAGCGCACCGGGGTCGACGTGCGGCGCATCGAGGACGCCATGATCGGCTGCGTGACCGAGACCGGCGAGCAGGGGGCGTGCGTCGGCCGCGCTGCCGTGCTCGCCGCGGGCTGGCCGGTCGAGATCCCCGGCTTCAGCCTGAACCGCTTCTGCGGCTCCGGGCAGACCACGGTCAACCTGGCCGCGCAGGGCGTCGCGTCGGGCGCCTACGACCTGGTCTACGCGGGCGGCGTGGAGAGCATGAGCCGCTGCCCGATGGGCTCCGACATGGGTGCGCTGCCGCCGAGCCTGACGGAGCGCTACAACCTGGTCCCGCAGGGTCTCTCCGCGGAGATGATCGCCGAGCGCTGGAACCTCGGCCGGACCGAGCTCGACGAGTTCGCGCTCGAGAGCCAGCGCCGCGCCTGGCGGGCCATCCAGGAGGGACGCTTCGCGAAGGGCCTGGTTCCCGTCGCGGACGCGCCGCAGCAGGACGGGACACGGAAGACGATCGCCGTCGACGAGCACCCCCGCCCGCAGACCACGCTCGACGGGCTGGCGGCGCTCAAGCCCTCCTTCCTGCCCGAGGGAAAGATTCACGCCGGCAACTCGAGCGGGATCGTCGACGGCGCGAGCGGCGTCCTGCTCGCCTCGCGGCGCGCGGTGCAGGAGCTCGGCGTGAAGCCGCGGGCGCGGATCGTCGACACCGTCATCGTCGGCTCCGAGCCCGTCATCATGCTGACCGGCCCCATCCCGGCGACGCAGAAGATCCTCCGGCGCAGCGGCATGACCATCGGCGACGTCGACCTGATCGAGATCAACGAGGCGTTCGCGCCCGTGCCGATCATCACCATGCGCGAGGTGGGAATCCCCTTCGAGAAGGTGAACGTGAACGGCGGCGCGATCGCCCTCGGCCACCCGCTCGGCGCGACCGGCGCGATGCTCATCGGCACGCTCCTCGACGAGCTCGAGCGCACGGACCGGACCGTCGGCCTGAGCACCATGTGCATCGGGTACGGGATGGGGATCGCGACGATCATCGAGCGGGTGTGAGCGCGGCGTAGTAGTGCGGCGGCGGGGCCGGGTGGGGGCCGCGGCTCACGCTCGCGCCGGGACCGACATCCTCGTCACGGCCGCGCGTTCCGTTCCGGCGCGAGAGATCGCCGCGGCCCCCACCCGGCCCCACCGCCGGGCCGCAGCGTCGCCAACGACACGCTCCCCGCCCCCTCCTTCTTTCTTTTGCGGGAGACGAGAAGCGATGCCGCGAAGCGGCGAGCCCGCGCGCGGCGTAGGTGGCTCGAGCCCGGGGCGGAGGCGGCCCCGCGGCGATCTCTCGCGCCGGAACGGGACGCGTGGCGGTGACGTGCGCCGGTCCCGGCGCGAGGGTGAGCCGCGGGGCCGCCTCCGCCCCGGGCGAGCACCCTACTACGCGACGTGCAGATTCCGCTTCGGCACGTCGCGGAGGAGCACGTCTTCGGGTCCCTCGCTGGGCTCGTGGCGGAGCAGGCGCTCGAGGCCCTCGCGGACTTCCTTGCGCGTGAGCAGGACGCCGTAGCTCTGCAGGATCTGGCGGATCATCTCGTTGCGCGTGAGCAGGACGCCGTAGCTCTGCAGGATCTGGCGGATCATCTCGTAGTGCGCCTCGATCGCCTGGGTCACCGAGAGGTATCCGTGCGCCCCCGCGCTGCGCCCCGCCCAGAGGTTCAAGGGCGCCATCTTGAAGAACGCCAGGTCCGTCTCCCCCGGCTCGAGGAGGATGATGTCGCCCTGGAAGTGGGGGTCGTCCTGGTACTGCTGGATGCCGAGCTGGAGGCGGGAGTGGAGCAGCGTGCGCAGCACCTGGTTGAGCACCGTGAGCATGCCCTGGCTGGCCAGCGGCCGCCCCTCGAGCGCGTACTGCCCGCTCTCCGGCAGGTAGCGGCGCACCACCCGGTTGTGGAAGGGGCGGAAGGGGTTGTAGCAGATCACCAGGTCCGCCCCGTGCTCGATGGCGACGTCGATGTTGGCCGTGCGCCACACGCCGCCGTCGACGTAGTCGACGCCCTTCAGACGCGCGGGCTTGTAGAAGCCGGGGAGCGCCGTGGAGGCCTGGACCGCCTCGGAGATGGTGAGCGAGGTGTCGGCGTCGTGGCCGAAGACCACCCGCTCGGCGGTGTCGAGGTTCATGGCCACGATGTAGAGCTCGACCTGGCGCAGCCGGTAGAGGACGCGGAAGTCGTTGGTCATGCCGCGCCGCTCGATGTTGTGGCGCAGGTAGCGCTCGATGGTGACGTTGTCGAACAGCCCCGAGGGCAGGTAGGCGAGCGGGAAGGGGAACTCGCGCGCCCCGCCGATCGTCTCGACCAGGGGCTTCACGACCTCGAGCAGGTTGGCGAGCGTGGGGCGGCGGCGGGCCTGGGTGAGCGGGGCCTGGAGGGCGCGCACCAGGGCGGGCGTCTGCACCAGGAAGTCGTAGAGGGCGGTGGGGAAGTAGGTGAGCAGGTCGGCGAGGAACTCCACGGGCTTGGTGGCGAACTCGCGCAGGTTGGGGTTGTAGAAGTCGAGCGGCGAGAGGTAGGTGAAGTCCTCCGAGGTGCCGTCGAGCGAGCGGAGCATCTCGGGGGGCGTGACGCCGCCGGCGAGGGGCGCGGCCAGGAAGGCGCCGGCCGAGAGGCCGACGTAGATGTCGAAGTCGGTGGTCTTGCGGTTGACGAGGAAGTCGTCGAGCGCCTTCAGGCCCCCGAGCTTGTAGGCCCCGCCGGTGACCGCCCCGCCCGCCAGCACCAGCGCCACGCGCGGATTCTTCTTCCGCGTCGTGAGATCGCTCTTGTGGACGATGGTGAGGCCCATGGCCCGTCCTGTCCCCCGGTTGGCCGGCTAGCCGGCTACGCGGGGCAGACCTCCCCGGGGGGCGAGTCAGCGCAACGCGTCACGCTCATCTGAGCGAAGCAAAGCATGTACCAAGGAACTCCGCCACCCTCGCTCCCATACCTCCCTGCCTGCTGCGGCGCTCGACCCGGTCTAACGTACCGTGATGGCCTACTAAAAGGGGCCTTCCGAGTCAAGGAATTGCCCATCCTGGGGGATATCCCCCATTCGTGCAGGGCCCCCAGAACTTGCTCGGCCGCCCGAGTCAGAAACGGAACGGTTGCCGGCGCAGCTCGGCGTCGGCGGCGGTGAGCGCCTCGGGTGTGTCGATGTTGACCCAGCGGGCGGAGGTGACGAACCCGTGAACCGGCACGTCGGCGGCGAGCAAACGCGGGTACGTGACGCGGGTCACGCTGAAGACGGCGCCCGCGTGCATCCAGTCGAAGATGGCAGGCTCGAAGACGTGCAGCCCCGGAAACATGAAGGGGCGGAGCGGGCCCTGCGCGCCCGGAGGCTGGCCGGCGATCCGGCGTACGCGATCGCCGGCGTCGAGCTCGACCAGGCCGTAGCGGGCGGCGTCAGGGTCCGGGCGGACCACCATGGTGGCGATACCGCCCCGCTCGCGATGCCGCGCCGCCACCTCCGCGAGCCGGAGGTCGAGGAGGCTGTCCCCGTTCACCACCACGAACGGCTCCCCGGCGAGGAGCCGCTCGGCCCGCTTGAGGCCGCCCCCGGTGTCGAGGATCGGATCCTCCCACGAGTAGCGGACGTGGAGGCCGAAACGTGCGCCGTCACCCAGGTGGTCCGCGATGCGCTGCCCGAGATGATGCAGGTTCAGGACGACGTCCTCTACCCCGCCGGCGCGCAGGAATTCGAGGATGTGCTCGAGGAAGGGACGGCCCGCGACCGGGATGAGCGGCTTCGGTGTCGTGTCGGTGAGCGGCCGAAGGCGCGTGCCGCGCCCGGCCGCGAGCACCATCGCCCGGCGGATCACGCGAGCTCCGGGACGTGGCGGGCGAGGAGCGGCCGTACCGCCGCCAGCGCGGGCAGGGCGTCCAGCATGCGACGCGCGACCGCGTACACGCCGGGCAGGTAGGCGAGGTAGCCTGGCTTCCCGAGCACGCGCTCGAGGTAGTGGAAGCGGCCGATCACCTTGAGCGCACGCTGGAGCGCGCACAGGCGATAGCGCGCGGCGAGGTCGCCCGCGAGCGGGAGCGCGGCGCTCGCGCGCGCGGCGCAGAAGCGCGCGAGGAGCTCCTCCTCGAGCGCGGGCCCGACCAGCGTGCCCGTCGTGCGGTCGGTCAGCAGCGCGGCCAGATCGTAGGCGTCGGGGCCGAGGAGCGCGTCCTGGAAGTCGATCAGGCGGAGCCGCGTCCCCTGGACGTGGAGGTTCCACGCCATGAAGTCGCGATGGACGAGGACCGGGGTCCCCTGCGCGAACGGCGTGGCGACCGGTGCGAGCGCCGCGAGCAGGCGCGCCCGCTCCCCGGCGGGCAGCGGCCGCCCGTGGCGCGTCTCGATGCCGTGCTCGACGAAGTGCTCGAGCTCCCAGCGCGCGAGCCGCTCGTCGAAGCGCCGGCGGAAGGCGAGGCACGACGGATCGGGCTGGCGCGCCCCCGCGACCTGCAGCCCGACCAGCAGGTCGACCGCGGCCGCGAAGAGCGCCGGCGCGTCCGCCGGCCGCGCGCTCGCCGCGGCCCACAGCGTCGTGTCGCCGATGTCCTCGAGCAGGACCAGCGCGTCGCTCGCCGAGGCATCGAGAAGGACGGCCGGCACGGCGAAGCCGCGCGCCGCGAGGTAGCGCCCGACGTCGACGAACGGCAGCTCGCGGCTCGCGGCTCCCTCGCTGATCTCGTCCGAGCCGAGCGGGAAGCGATCGGCGCCGAGCAGCATGGCGACCGCGGTGGGCGGCGCGTCGCCGCCGGCCAGGCCGAGCCGCACGTAGCGCCGGCTCGAGGCGTCGCCGAAGAGGCGTTCCTCGGCAGCGATGCGCGCACCCGCGCCGAAGGCGGCCCGCACGGCACGCGCCAGAGCCTCGTGCGGGATCGCGTCCGGCATCGACGCGAGGGCGCGTAGCAGAGCCCCGCTCGCGAGTCAAAAGCGCGCGCCGCTTACCTTGACAGCCCACGCCGGTTCACATTAGCTAGCGCTTCTGCGCGCTTCCCGATGAACCTCGCCTACGTGGCCATCCTCGTCTCGTTCGGCATCGCGGGCATCGTGGTCACGGTGCTGCTCGGCGCGGGCGCGTTGCTCCGCCCGCACCACCCGTCGGCGGTCAAGTCCGAGCCGTTCGAGTGCGGCAACCCGTCGAGCGGTCCGGCGTGGGGGCGCTTCTCGGTCAAGTTCTACCTGACCGCGATCCTCTTCATCCTCTTCGACGTCGAGGTGGTCTTCCTCTATCCCTGGGCGGTGACCTTCCGCTCGCTCGGGATGTTCGGCTTCGTCGAGATGGCGATCTTCGTCCTCGTGCTGGCGCTCGGCTTCGTCTACGTGTGGCGCAAGGGCGCGCTCGAGTGGAGCTGACGCCGGCCCGCGGCGTTTCCCGATGACGGCGGACGAGCTCCTCGATCGCGTGACGACGCTGCTGCCCGGCGCGACCCGGCTGGCGGGCGATGCGGCGCGCGGCCAGCCGGTGATCGTCCTCGAGCGGAGCGCACTGCCGGCGGCGCTGCACACCCTGCGCGACCACCCCGAGACGCGCTTCGCGATGCTCTCCGACCTGACCGCCGTCGACTACCTGGGGCGCACGCCGCGCTTCGAGGTCGTCTACCAGCTCTACTCCCCGAGCCTGAACCACCGCCTGCGCGTGAAGGTCCCCGTCCCCGAGAACGACCCCGCCGTGCCCACGGCGACGGGCGTGTGGAAGAGCGCCAACTGGGCCGAGCGCGAGGCCTGGGACATGTTCGGCATCCGCTTCGTCGGGCATCCCGACCTGCGCCGCATCCTCATGTACGCGGAGTTCGAGGGCCACCCGCTGCGCAAGGACTACCCGCTGCAGAAGCGCCAGCCGCTCGTGCCGGAGCGCGATCCCATCACCGCGCCCTGGTACCCCCGGCGCAACGGAGCCTCCTGATGGCGGACACGGGCGAGGTGATGGAGATCCAGATGGGGCCGTCGCACCCCGCGTCGCACGGCACCATCAAGTTCAACCTCCGGCTCGACGGCGAGACGATCGTCGACGTCGACGTCGAGATCGGCTACCTGCACCGCGGCTTCGAGAAGATGTGCGAGCAGGGGACCTGGAATCATTGCTTCCCCTACGCCGACCGTCTCAACTACGCCTCGCCCATCCTGAACAACGTCGGCTTCGCGCTCGCGGTCGAGAAGCTGGCGGACGTGACCGCCCCCGAGCGCTGCCAGTACATCCGGGTGATCGGCGGCGAGCTCTCGCGCATCACGGACCACCTCACCTGCCTCGGCATGGGCGCCAGCGAGCTGGGCGCCATCTCGGTCGCCTTCTACATGCTCGAGGCGCGCGAGTTCCTCTACGACCTGGTCGAGGCGATGACCGGCGCGCGGCTGACCGTCACCTACTGCCGGCTGGGCGGCGTGATGAACGACCTCCCCGCCGACATGAACGAGCGCACCGCCGCGGCGCTGAAGCAGGTCCGGCGCATCATCGCCGACTGCGATCGGCTCCTCTCCCGGAACCGCATCTTCGTCGACCGCATGGTCGGCATCGGCGCGCTCTCGCGCGAGGACGCGATCTCCTACGGGCTCACGGGCCCGCTGCTGCGTGCCACCGGCGTTCCCTACGACGTGCGCAAGGCCGAGCCGTACCTGGTCTACGACCGCCTGGACTTCTCGGTGCCGACCGGGACCAGCGGCGACAACTACGACCGCTTCATGGTGCGCATGGCGGAGATGGAGCAGAGCATGCGCATCATCGAGCAGGCGCTCGCCGGCCTCCCCGAGGGCCCGATCGCGATCACCGACCCGCGCTACTTCCTGCCCCCCAAGCGGGAGGTCTACGGGTCGATCGAGGGCCTGATGAACCACTTCAAGCTGGTGATCGAGGGGCAGAAGGTGCCCCCCGGGGAGGTCTACGTCGCCACTGAGGGCGGCAACGGCGAGCTCGGCTTCTACCTGGTGAGCGACGGCAGCGGGCGCCCCTACCGCGTGCGCGTGCGGCCGCCGTCGTTCTACGGCATGGGGGCGCTCGGCGAGATGCTGCGCGGCCGCATGCTGGCCGACGTCATCCCCACCTTTGGGCAGATCAACATGATCGGGGGCGAGTGTGACCACTGAGGCCGGGCGCCCGCGCTTCTCGGCCGCCGCGCTGGCCGAGTACCAGGCGCTCCTCGAGCGCTACCCGACGCGCCGCGCGGCCCTCATGCCGACTCTCTGGCTCGCGCAGCGCGAGTTCGGCTGGCTCTCGCTGCCGGTCATGGAGTACGTGGCCGAGCTGATGGAGCTGCCGCTCGCGTGGGTCACCTCGGTCGCCTCCTTCTACACCATGTACTGGAAGGAGCCGAAGGGCCGCTGGCACGTGCAGGTGTGCCGCAACCTTTCCTGCGCGCTGCGCGGGGCCGAGGACATCCTGCGTGCGCTCGAGGCGCGGCTCGGCATCCGCGGCGGCCAGCGCACCGCCGACGGGCGCTTCTCGCTGGAAGAGGTCGAGTGCCTGGCCTCCTGCGGAACCGCCCCCTGCCTCCAGGTGAACAACGAGGAGTACCACGAGAGCCTCGACGTCCCGCGCGCGCTCGCGCTGATCGAGCGCCTGGCCCGCGAGTAGCCGGTGAGCGACGTCGCCATCACCGCGGCCAAGGCGCTCTTCATCGTCCTCCTCATCGTGCAGGTGATGGGCCTGGGGGTCTTCTTCGAACGAAAAGTCAGCGCGCTCATCCAGGACCGCATCGGCGCGAACCGCGCCGCCATCCTGGGCTTCGCTGGGCTCGGGCTGGTGAACACGCTGGTCGCGGATCCGATCAAGTTCCTGCTCAAGGAGGACGTCGTGCTCGCCGGGACCGACCGCATGCTCCACTTCCTGGCGCCCATCCTGAGTCTCGTGCCCGTGCTCGTCACCTTCGCCGTGGTTCCCTTCGGCGACGTCCTCCAGGTGGGCGAGCGCGTCATCAACCTGCAGGCCGCCGACCTGAACGTCGGCGTCCTCTACGTCCTCGCCATGGTGTCGCTCGGGGTCTACGGGGTCGTGCTCGGCGGGTGGGCGTCGAACAACCGCTGGTCGCTGCTCGGCGGCATCCGCGGCTCGGCGCAGATGATTTCCTACGAGATCGCCATGGGTCTCGCGCTGGTCGGCGTGGTGCTCACCTACGACACGCTCGACCTCCAGGAGATGGCGCGCGCCCAGGGTGGTTACCTGATCCACGGCTGGCTTCCGGCGTGGGGCATCCTCTACCAGCCCGTCGCCTTCCTCGTCTTCATGACCGCGGGCATCGCCGAGTCGAAGCGCATCCCGTTCGACCTCCCGGAGAGCGAGCCCGAGCTGGTGAGCGGCTACTTCACCGAGTACTCGGGCTCCAAGCACCTGATGTTCATGATGAGCGACTTCGTCGAGGTCGTGCTGGTCGCCGCGCTGGTGACCACGCTCTTCTTCGGCGGCTGGCAGGTGCCGTACCTGCTGCGTGAAGGCTTTCACCTCCCGTGGGGCGCGGCGCTGGCGCTGCCCTCCTGGGCGGTGGCGCTCCTCCAGGTGACATCCTTCACGCTGAAGCTCGTCTTCTTCACCTGGCTGCAGATCGTGATCCGCTGGACGCTGCCGCGCTTCCGTTACGACCAGCTCATGCGGCTCGGCTGGCAGGGCCTCCTCCCCGTCGCGCTCGCCAACGTGGTGGTGTCGGCGCTGGTCATCGTGCTGGTCGCGGGGCGGGCCGCGTGAGCCCGCTCCTCTTCCTCGTGCTGGCGGCGCTGACGGTCGCCTCGGCGCTCACCGTCGTCGTGCACAGGAACCCGGTGCACAGCGCCTGCGCGCTGGTGCTGACGCTCTGCCTGCTCGCCGTCTTCTTCCTCGCGCTCGACGCGCAGCTGGTCGCCCTCCTGCAGGTGATCGTCTACGCCGGCGCCATCGTCGTCCTCTTCCTCTTCGTCATCATGCTGCTCAACCTCCGGGTCGAGGCGCACGCCATGGCCGGCGCTCCGCTGGTGGGGAGCGCGGTGGCGGGCGGTGCCGCGCTCGTGGTGCTCCTGGTCGGCACGCTCCGCCACGCGAGCGCCCCGGCGGCAAGCGGCGTGCCGGCCGGCTTCGGCGAGACGGTCACCCTCGCGCGGCAGCTCTTCACCGCCTACCTCCTGCCCTTCGAGCTCACCTCGGTCCTCCTCCTGGTCGCCATCGTGGGCGCGGTGGCGCTCGCCAAGAAGCCGACATGACGCCGCCGCTCGCCTGGTACCTGGGGCTGAGCGCCGTGCTCTTCGCGATCGGCGTGCTCGGCGTGCTCGTCCGGCGCAACGTGATCGTCATCTTCATGGCGATCGAGCTCATGCTGAACGCCGTCAACCTGAGCTTCGTGGCGCTCGCGCGGAGCCTCGGCTCGATGGACGGGCAGGTGATCGTCTTCTTCGTCATGACGGTGGCGGCGGCGGAGGCGGCGGTCGGGCTCGCGATCATCCTCTCCATGTTCCGCAACCGCGAGACGACCAACGCCGACGAGCTGGCGACGCTCAGATGGTGATCGAGACCTCCCTGCTGCGCTGGATCGTCGCGCTCCCGGCGCTGGGCGTCCTCTTCCACGTCTTCGTCGGGCGCCGCGCCACGCGTGCGGTGGAGCTCCTCGGCCCCGGCGTGGTGGGCGCCGCGTTCGCGCTGGCGGTGGCGGCGGCGCTCCGGCGCCCTGAGGGCGGGGCGCTGCACGACCACGTCTACACCTGGATCGTCGCCGGCCCGTTCACCGCCGAGGCGGGGCTCCGCCTGGACGCGCTGGCGATGGTGATGACGCTGGTCATCACCGGCGTCGGCTTCCTGATCCACGTCTACTCCGTCGGGTACATGCACGGGGATCGCGGCCTCGCGCGCTACTTCGCGTATCTCAACCTCTTCACCACCGCGATGCTCATCCTGGTCCTCGCCGACAACCTGCCGCTCCTCTTCGTCGGCTGGGAGGGGGTCGGGCTCTGCTCCTATCTGCTGATCGGCTTCTGGTACGAGAAGCCCGAGAACGCCGCGGCGGGGAAGAAGGCGTTCCTGGTGAACCGCATCGGCGACGCGGGCTTCCTCCTCGGGCTCTTCCTCATCGTCACCACGCTCGGCGCGCAGGGCATCTGGACGCTCGACGTGGGCAAGCTCGAGGAGCACCGCGAGCTGCTGCGCGGGGTGGCGTGGCCCGTGTGCCTGCTCCTCTTCGTCGGCGCGACCGGCAAGTCGGCGCAGCTCCCGCTCTACGTCTGGCTGCCCGACGCGATGGCGGGACCGACGCCCGTCTCGGCCCTGATCCACGCCGCCACCATGGTGACGGCGGGCGTCTACATGATCGCCCGCCTGCACTTCCTCTACGCGCTGGCGCCCGCCGCGCTCGCGGTGGTCGCCGTGGTGGGCGCGCTGACGGCGCTCTTCGCCGCCGCCATCGCCACCGCGCAGATGGACATCAAGAAGGTGCTCGCCTACTCGACGGTGAGCCAGCTCGGCTACATGTTCCTCGGGC
>WNEZ01001244.1_pt1 | contig 22687 bp, 25 predicted proteins | sample 5400521 | NCBI WGS metagenome assembly WNEZ01 (sample SAMN13153339, study PRJNA577476) | soil metagenome | isolation source: 120 cm saprolite under Douglas fir tree site 2 hole 1 replicate 1 | place: USA:California | collected 2015-04-18 | reverse complement strand
TCCGGCGTGTGGACGTCGGTGAGCACCGGGAGGCCGGTTTCTCTGCGCACTCTATCGAGCGCTTCGAGACCAGCATCGAGTCCCGGGCCGCGAGCGGCTCCGCGGTTGGATCTGTTCGCCTTGTCGAAGCTCGCCTTGTAGATGATGCCGCCAGGAATCTTTTCGGCGAGCTTCGCCAGCGCTTCACCCACGCGCAGGTTGAGCTCGTCGCTTTCCAGCACGCATGGACCGGCGATCAGAAAGAGCTTGTCTGCCGGGAAGAGTTCCGCCACGCTATTCCGCCGCTTCTATGGGCGCGCGCTTCCGGCTGATTCTGATTGGCGATTTCGCCTGAACGGCCGCACCGATGAAGCTTGCAAAAAGCGGATGCGGACGTGTGGGGCGCGACTGAAGCTCGGGGTGGAACTGGCAGCCAATGAACCAGGGGTGCGTCTGCAGCTCCACCATCTCGACCAGCGATCCGTCCGGCGAAAGGCCGCTCAGGTTGAGCCCGTGCTCGATGAACTGATCACGGTATTTGTTGTTGACCTCATAGCGGTGCCGATGGCGCTCGCTGACCTGCGGTGCTGCATAGATCGCCGCTGCCTGCGTTCCTGGTCCGAGTTTGCATGGATACGCCCCGAGACGCATCGTCCCGCCCATGTCCGTGACGTGCTGTTGGTCTTCCATCAACGAGATGACGGCATTGTCGCATTCGGGCGCGAACTCGCTCGAATGGCTGTCGGTCAGCCCGATCACGTTGCGGGCGAACTCGATGATCGCCGTCTGCATTCCCAGGCAGATTCCAAAGAACGGCAAGCCCGACTCCCGTGCGTAACGAATCGCTTCGAGCATTCCCTCGACGCCGCGCACTCCGAATCCGCCGGGAACCAGCACGCCATGGAAATCTGCGAGTAGCTCGCGCGTCTTCTCACGGTTAGTTAACAGGTCGCTGGCAAGCCATGAAATCTCGACCCCGACATCGTTCGCTATTCCGCCGTGAATGAGCGCTTCCTGCACGCTCTTGTAAGCGTCGACGAGGCCGGTGTACTTGCCGATGACGGCGATTCTCACGCGGCCCTTCGGATGCAGAACGCGCTCCACCATGTTGCGCCAGTTGGATAGATCGGGAGCGCGGCGCCCCAACAGGCCAAGCTTGTGCATCACGCGCTCGTCGAGTCCCTGTTCATGAAACAGGAGCGGGATCTCGTAAATGGTCGGCACATCCCGGCTCTCGATTACCGCCCCGAACTCGACATTGCAGAAAAGCGCGATCTTGCGCTTCACTTCCTCGGAAAGAGCCCGCTCGGTTCTGCAGATCAGGATGTCGGGCTGGATTCCGATCTCCGTTCTCGCGTCCGATCTCATGACGGAACTGGCGAATCGCTTCGAGGAATGGCAGCGATTCGATATCGCCAACGGTGCCGCCGATCTCGACGATGACCACATCGCTCTCGGGCCCAAGCCGCTTCATCGCGCCCTTGATCTCGTCGGTGACGTGCGGAATCACCTGCACCGTCGATCCGAGGTATTCGCCCCGCCGCTCTTTCGTGATCACGTTGAGGTAGATGCGGCCGGTCGTGATGTTGTTCGCCTGCGCGAGCGATCGATCGATGAACCTCTCGTAGTGGCCGAGATCGAGATCCGTCTCGGCGCCGTCGTCCGTGACGAACACCTCACCGTGCTGGAATGGCGACATCGTCCCCGGATCCACGTTAAGGTAGGGGTCGAACTTCATGATGGTGACGCGCATTCCTCGCTCGACGAGAAGCCGTCCGAGGGACGCCGCCGCAATTCCCTTCCCGAGCGAGGAAACAACTCCGCCCGTGATGAAGATGTAGCGTGTCTGCTGGCTGGAATTACCCTGCATTTGTCACGGCTCCCGTCATAAAGGCATCCCAGCGCTCATTGGCGTGCGCAAGGTCTTCTTCAGTGTCAATCCCGCTCGCCGGCGCTTCACTGGTGATTGCCACCCCAATGGGCAAGCCGGCGGCCAGTGGCCGCAGCTGCTCAAGTCGCTCGATCTCTTCCAGCGGATGGGGAGGCAACGAGACCCATTCTCGAAGAGCCTCCCGCGAATACGCGTACACTCCAATGTGCTGCAACGTCCGCTGCGCCAGCTTGGCCCGGTCCGCCTGGTCGCGGAGATAAGGGATGGGTGCGCGCGAGAAATACATCGCCCGACCATCGTCGGCTACCACAACCTTAACAAGGCTTGCCGTATCGAGTATCTCCTTGCTGGCATGCGAAGCTGCGGTCCCCAGCGGGAACGCCCCGGACGAGACCAGCTGCGCTGCTCCACGCACAGCTCCGGGACCAATGAACGGCTCGTCTCCCTGGACGTTCACGATCGTGGTGTACCCCTGAAATCGCGGCTGAGCTGCGACCTCTGCTACCCGCTCGGTTCCTGATGTGTGTTTGTCGCTCGTCATGACGCATTCGGCTCCCTCCTGGCGGACCACGGACGCCACCGACTCGTCGTCTGTAGCAACGACGACGGTATCAGCCACGTTCATTTGAGAGATTCTTTGCCAGACCCGGACTATAAGGGGAAGTCCGGAAAGGAGACGGAGTGGTTTGCGGGGAAGGCGCATGGCGCCAAGGCGCGCCGGAATTACTACTAGCGTCCCCATTACCCGCCCGTTTTAGCGCGACACGATGCAAAAGTCACGCTCAGTAATATACCAACGGGGCACAACTGGAGCAAACTGAATTTCTCGCTCAGAGCGAGAGCGAAACTCCGACCGTAAACGCCGATTTCCGCGAGAATGGCGATCGGTTTTGCGCCGGATCGATGCTGTAATCCGCCCGGAAGAAGCTGACGCCCAACCCAACACCAAGATTCTGGATGAGCGCTGGAAGCCCTCCCACACCGGCGTTACCGGCGGCGTATCTGAGTCCGACGTAGGGGCTGCCGACTAACGGAAGCTGAATCGGGTCGATCGGAATTATGTAATCGCCCTGCACAAAAAGAAGGCGATCACCACCAAGGGCGAGCAGGTTTACCGTCGCGAGAGTGGACGAGCCTCCGAGATAAGCGAACCTTTGAACCGGTGTGATTCCTGAGCGCCCAGTAACTACAGCGTGGCCCTTGAACGCGAATGTCTGGGTGCCAAAGGTCGGAAAGGAAACGCGCCCATCTAGTGTGGCCTGGGTAAAGGAATCTCCCGGTAGCGGCTGGGCACACCCTCCCCCGACCGGGACGCCCGCACAATCTGGCTTGAGTGCGGTGCGGACGGACTGTTCCAAATTCGCATCGAGCTTCCCTTCCAGGTCGCCTCGTACGACTTGAATTGCCGCTCCGCCGACGACCGAGGTGATGCTTCCCCGCGCCACGCGCGGATTCGGCCTCCGCATTCTCAGGTCACCCTTCCGGCCGTAGAAGCTCCAGGGAGACTTGGCGGGCGCGAGCGATCCCGTTGACCAATCGCGCTCGATATTTCCGCCGATGAAGGGCGCGAAGGTGACGGAAGTGCTCGTGAAGTTACGCGCAAAGCGGGCCGTGCCGCGATCGGCTTGATAATAGTTGCGCGAGTCACTGCCTGCGAATAAGGCCGCGGCCGAATTTGTCAGATCGCCACGAATCCATGCGTCGTTGGTGAAGGTCCCACGTCCGGCGAAAAACCTGAGCTCATTCTCATCGCCCGGACGGATGCTACCTTCGAGCGAAGGATCCCACTTCCCCAGGTTCGAGCGGTAGGTGACGAGACCATCGACGTCGAGCCTGCCATCGCCAAGCTCGAGTTTCGGACCCCACGGCAGAGCGAGGCCATTCACGCGATCATACGAGGGAATTCGCAGGCCGGCGCCAAGTGGGAGCGATATCGGCGAGTCGTGATACGCCGCGTAAGTCGTGTCGGGCGCCGCGGTGGTGGTGTCCTGGGCGTGTGACACAGACGTAAGACCCGCGACTGCGACCAATACAGCAATGGCAAGTGCCCTCATCGTCCGATTGTTAGAAAGTTTCGAAGAATCTCCTTACCGCTTTCAGTAAGGATGGATTCGGGGTGGAATTGCACACCCCATACCGGATACTCACGGTGCCTGATCGCGTGAATCTCGCTGGCATCATCCTTCGCCCGCGCAACTATCTCCAGCTCGGTTGGTAGCGAGTCGGTCTGCACCACCAATGAGTGGTACCTCATCACCTCGAGTGGACTGGGAATGTTCGTGAATATGCCCTTCCCGTCGTGCGTGATGCGTGAAGTCTTACCGTGCATCAACGTCCGCGCGCGTACGACTTTCCCGCCGTAAGCTTCACCAATGGCCTGGTGGCCGAGACAGACGCCAAGGATCGGAATCGACTTTCCCCAGCGCCTTATCGCGGCGACACTGATTCCCGCCTCTGATGGAGTGCAGGGTCCCGGCGAAATAACGATGCGCGTCACGCCCATACTTCCAATGTCGTCGACGCTGATCTCGTCGTTGCGCCTCACGACGGGATTCTCGCCCAGCTCGCCCAGATACTGAACGAGATTGTAGGTGAACGAATCGTAGTTATCGAGGACGAGGAGCATGGCTAATCTTACGCGATCTCTATCACGAGCGCGGGTGGAACTGCTTGTGAACCGAGCGCAGGTACTCGCGATCGACGTGGGTGTAGATCTGCGTGGTCGAGATGTCGACGTGGCCGAGCATCTCCTGCACCGCCCGGAGGTCGGCGCCGCCTTCCAGCAAATGCGTCGCGAATGAATGACGCAGCGTGTGGGGCGACACCGGTTTGGTGATTCCGGCCTGGTTCACGTACTTGCGCAGGATCTTCCACGCGCCCATGCGCGACAACGGCTGTCCGCGCGCATTGAGGAACAGGATTCCCTTGCCCTCACCCTTCTCCAGCTTTGGGCGGAGCTCGCGCAGATAGATCGCAATTGCGCCAATCGCGCGGCGGCCGATGGGAACGAGGCGCTCCTTGGCGCCCTTGCCGAATACGCGGACGAGGTGGTCCTGGAGCATCACGTCGCGAACGCTCAGCGAAATCCATTCCGAGACCCTGAGCCCGGCGCCATACGCAAGCTCGAGCATTGCCCTGTCGCGAAACGCCAGCGGCTCGTCAAGCGAAGGAGCGGCAAGAAGCTTCTCGACCTCTTCAACGCCGAGCACTTCCGGAAGCGTGCGCCACTTCTTTCGCGTTTCGAGGCGCTCGCTGGGATCACGCACGACGTATCCCTCCCCGAGCATGAATTTGAAGTACGTGCGAACGGCCGACACGTTCCGCCTGATCGAAGCGGGAGACAGTCCGAGGTCCTTGAGATGGTATACGAATTCGCGGAGCAAGCGTGCTCCGATCTCAGTCGGAGACGACGCGCCCTTGATGCTGGCGTAGGTGACGAACCTGGCGATGTCCCGCTTGTAGGCGCGGGTGGTCTGTACCGAGGCTCCCTGTTCGAGAGCGAGGAAATCGTCGAACCGCTCGACGTAGAACGCGCGGGCCACGGCATCGTCCAGCTTGGGGTCACTCACGGTTTTTTGCCTGGCGCTTCCATAGCCAAATCCCCACCGCGAGAACGACAATGGCAATCGCGATCGTCCCCGCGACCTTGCCCGAGCGCACGAGATAGTGTTCGACGACATCCCAGTTGTCGCCCGCGCGGAACGCAAGAAACGTAATGAGCCCGAACCACACGGCAGACGCGCTAGCGACGGAGAGCATCACTTTGAAGGCGGGCAGCCTCATTGCTCCGGCGAACGGCGGAACGATCGCCCGCACACCGGGAAGAAAACGGCTGACGAACAACCCCATGAAGCCGTACTTCTTGTGGAGCCGCTTGATTCGGACTTCGGCGTCGGGGCCGGCATATTTCTCGATTCTACGCAGAAACGCTTTCGAACCGAACCTGCGCCCCAGCGTGTAGGTGATGCCAGCTCCGGCAACGTTACCGAACCACCCAAGAAGGAAAACGGTAATCGCCGATCCATGAGCGCGGTCGGCAAGAAAACTTCCGAATGCGATGACGGCGTCGGACGGGAACGGCGGAAAAAAGTTCTCGAACGCCGAAAGCACGCCGATCGCTATGTAAAGAGATCCGAGAGGCAGGTCACCCAGCCATCCGGTCAGTGAATGGAGCATTCGCTAGCGATTTCCTTTCAGGGTGGCGACTGCGATGCAGGCGAGTCCTTCCTTTCGCCCGATCCAGCCCATGCCTTCATTCGACTTCCCTTTGACGCTCACGCTCGCTGAATCGATACCGAGCGCGGACGCCAGACGGGCCCGGATTTTCTCGCGGTGGGGTGCGAGCCGCGGCGACTCGGCGACTACACTCACGTCGACCTGATTCACGCGGTAGCCGGCTGTCGATATCCGCTTAACAGCGGCTTCGAGCATTTCGATCGAGTCGCGGTTCTTGTTGGCGGGGTCCGTGTCCGGAAACATCTCCCCGATATCGCCCAGCCCGGCGGCGCCGAGGATGGCGTCGGTGACGGCGTGGCAGATGGCATCGGCATCGGAATGGCCCAGGAGGCCGACATCCGATGGTATTAAAACGCCGCCGAGTGTTAGAGGGCGGCCCGGGGCGAACCGGTGGGAGTCGTAGCCGACGCCGACGCGGATAATCGCGTCGGCGTCACGCGGCATCCGCGTGGATAGCTGGTGCGGGATCGACGAGAGTGTAATCCTGCTTTCTGCGGGCGGGTGTGAACCCGGCGTCGCGGATCAAGCGCTCCATTTCATCGGTCGACGTACGGTGCGTCGTGTTCGCGGCCGACACCACGTTCTCCTCGATCATAAGGGAGCCGAAGTCGTTGCAGCCAAAGCGGAGCGCGACCTGGCCGATCTTCATTCCCATCGTCACCCAACTCGACTGGAGATTGGGAACATTGTCGAGAACGATCCGGGCAAACGCGACCGTACGCAGGTACTCGGTGGCCCCTGTCTTCGGCTGATTCGACATTGTCGGAGTATTCTCGGGCTGCAGCGGCCAGCAAATGAACGCCGTGAACCCGCCCGTGCGCGCCTGAACCTCTTTCACTCGCTGGAGATGCTCCAGCCTTTCGGCCAGTGTCTCGCCGAGCCCGTACATCATCGTGACGGAGGTCTTCATTCCCTCGTTGTGGGCGAGCTCCATTATCTCGAGCCAGCGGTCGGCGCCCGCTTTCTTCGGTGCGACGATATCGCGGACGCGCTGCACTAGTATCTCTCCTCCGCCTCCCGGAATCGAATCGAGCCCGGCCTTCCGCAGCTCGCGTATCACTTCAACCGCATCCATCCGGAACAGCTTGGCGAAGAAGTCGATCTCGCTCGGGCTGAAGCCGTGGATGTGGATCGGGTGGTTACGCTTGATGTACTGCATCAAGTCGAGATACCACTCGAAGGGGATGTACGGGTTGTGTCCGCCCTGGATCAGGATCTGGACACCGCCGAGAGACTTGAGCTCATCGATCTTGGCGCCGATCTGCTCGAACGAGAGAGTGTAGCCTTCCCCGTGCTTGGGTCGACGCGCGAACGCACAGAAACCGCAGTCAGCTACGCAGACGTTCGTGTAGTTGATGTTGCGATCGATGATGTACGTGACCGTGTTGCCCGGATGCTTTTCCTGGCGCACGCGATCCGCTTCAGAGCCGAGCTCGAGGAGCGAAGCGTTCGTGTAGAAATCGAGAAGATCGCTTGTCTCGCTCATGCGGCGGGGAGGAAGGTTAGTGTGCCGTTCGGGATCCGTCCGCGCTCGACCAACCGTCGATAGAACTCTGTCAGCCCGGCGAGGTGCGAATACGACAATCTATAATCCAGGCCTGAAAGATACTGCGCGCATATCTCCGTCTTCACGCCCGTCGCTTCGTGCGCCTGCCTGGCGAGCTCTGCCAAGTGATGGAGTCCCCAATTGCGCGAGGCGATAAGTCCGGCGTGGGCAACGAGCGCATCCTTCACATCGGTGGAACGCTGCGCGACCCAGACCGCGAACACAAAAGACTGTCCGGTCCAATCCTTCCACGTCTGTCCAAGATCGTAGACATGTGGATACCGTTTGCGGTGGTTGGATCCAAGCACGAGCGCGGCGTCGCCGATGACGAGGCGCGCATCTGCACCGCCATCGTTCGACTCGATTACGTCGCGGACCTCGGCGTCGCCAGCAATGAAGCGAGGCTTGGCGTGCCAGACATTCTCGAAGAGTAACTCGAGAAGCGCGACGCTCGTCATGGAGCTCCTGCTGACGATGACGTTCCTCGAGGTCAGCTCCCCCGCAGGACGGCGGGAGAACAGCATTACGCTGCGAACTGGACCGTCGCACGAGATGGCGAGGTCGGGGAGCAGCAGATAGCGGTCGGAGTCGCGCGCGTACTCGACCGCGGACACGACGCTGATGTCGAGCTCGCCAGCGGCCATGCGCCGGTTAAGGTCCGTCGGGACTCCATCAACGAGGTCGGCATCGAGCGGGACGATACCGCGGTCGATGGCCCCATAAACCGGGTAGCAGTTGATGTATGGGATTCGACCGATCTTCATCAGGCCGCGGCCGCCGCTGCTGCCGTCCGATCGAAGACGCGCAGAATGTTGTAGAAGGAGTCGCGCTCGGCCGGGACTTTTCCGGCTGATCTTATCAGGTCGAGAATATCGTCGAGGCTCAGGCCTTGAGCGGTATGGGCGCCGGCTTCGTGGTAAATCTTCTCGCGCACTACCGTTCCCTCGAGATCGTTCACTCCGAACGCCAGAGAGGTCTGCGAGAGAAACGGTGTGACCATGATCCAATGGGTCTTGATGTGATCGAAGTTGTCGAGGAAGAGTCGGCCGACGGCGAGATTGCGGAGATCATCGAAACCGGTTGTCGCAGTTCCCTGCCGGCCGAGCTCGATTCCAAGCTCGTTGTTGTCGGGGTGATAGGCGAGCGGAATGTAGGCGAGGAAGCCGTGAGATTCGTCCTGGAGATCGCGAAGCATCGAAAGGTGCTCGACGCGGTCCTGAATGGTCTCAACGTGCCCGTAAAGCATTGTGCAGTTCGATCGAATCCCAAGCCGGTGCGCGGTCCGATGGACATCGATCCAGTCCTCGGCCGCGAGCTTTTTATCAGCGATCGTCATGCGCACGCCCTTGCCGAAGACTTCGGCTCCGCCGCCGGGCAAGGTGTCCAGTCCAGCTTCGCGCAGGGCTGTGAGGACATGCTCGATCGAAAGTTTATCAATGCGCGCGATGTGCGCGATCTCGACGGCTGTGAGCGCCTTGATGTGAACCTGCGGGTGACGCGTCTTGAGACCTCTGAACATCTCGCTGTAGTACTGGAGGCCCGCTTTCATGTCGAGCCCGCCGACGATGTGAAATTCCTTGGTCAAGCCGTTGTCCGCCGTCTCCGCTTCGGCATACACCTGGTCGAGGGTATAGTGATATGCTCCCTCTTCCTTCGGAAGGCGCGCGAAGGAGCAGAAGACGCAGGTCTTCCGGAGGTAGCAGACGTTCGTCGGATTGATATGCTGATTGGCCGCGAACGTCACGATGTCGCCGTGCTTGCGGCGATTGGCGTAGTCCGCGAGCATCCCGACTCCGAGGAGATCGGGCGACGTAAAGAGGAGCTCCGCATCAGCGTGTGAGATACGCTCGTGCGACGCCACCTTCTCCCCGACGGCTCTGACGGCGTGATCGGTGATCCTGGCGAGGTCGAGCGAGATCTCCGGAGGGAGAGTCATCGGCTCAGGGCTTGTAACGCTTGATGGCGAGGGTGGTGTTGTGACCACCGAAGCCAAAACTATTGCTCAGAACGGCGTTGACGTCGCGTTTGACGGAAGTGTTGGGCGTGTAGTTGAGGTCGAGCTCGGGCTCGGGGCAGTTGTAGTTGATCGTCGGCGGGATGATGCCCGTTCCCACGACCATCGCGCTGACGACGGCTTCCACAGCGCCGGCGGCACCCAGCATGTGTCCAGTAGCCGATTTTGTAGAGCTGACGTTTACTTTCTTCGCCTCTTCTCCGAATACCGCCTTGATCGCGCGAGTCTCGTTAAAGTCGTTGGCAGGAGTCGATGTGCCGTGCGCGTTTATGTACTGAATATCTTTGGGCTCCAATCCAGCGTCCTTGAGCGCGCGCTTCATGGCGCGTTGCGCGCCCTCGCCGTCCGGTGCCGGCGCGGTCAGGTGGTAGGCGTCGCCCGTTGCGCCATATCCGACTATCTCGGCGTAAATCGTGGCTCCCCGCCCCAGTGCGTGCTCGAGCTCCTCGAGAATGAGGATGCCTGCTCCTTCTCCCATCACGAACCCGTCGCGGGTCGCGTCGAACGGACGAGAGGCCGTCTCGGGACTGTCGTTGCGCTCGGACAGCGCTTTCATGTTGGCAAATCCGCCGATCGCCATCGGCGTCACGGTGGCTTCCGCGCCGCCGGTGATCATGAGATCCGCATCGCCATACTGGATGGTCCGGTAGGCATCACCTATTGCATGAGCACTCGTGGCACAAGCCGATACGGTGGCGTAGTTTGGCCCTTTCGCGTTGAACATCATCGACACTATCCCGGCGGCTATGTCGGCGATGAACATCGGGATGAAGAAGGGAGAGATTTTTCCCACCCCACGTTCCCGGTAGACGTCGTGCTGCTCCTCGAAGCTCTTGAGCCCGCCAATGCCGCTGCCGATTATGACCCCGATGCGGTCGGGGTCCATACCGTTCCGCTCAACGAGGCCGGCGTTGGTCATCGCCTGGCGGGACGCAGCGACCGCGTATTGCGTGTACTGATCCGCGCGCTTCGCTTCCTTTCGATCCATGAAGTCGAGCGGATTGAAGCCCTTCACTTCGGCGGCGAATCGAACGGGAAATTTCGACGCGTCGAATTTGGTGATAGGCGCGGTTCCCGACTTCCCTTCGATCAGGGACCGCCAGGTCGTCGCCACATCGTTACCGACGGGGGTAATCGCCCCCATGCCAGTGACGACGACTCGTCTCTTCATTACGCTCCGACCTTCTGGTTCAGATAGCCGAGCGCGTCACCGACAGTGCGCAGCTTCTCGGCGTCCTCATCAGGGATGTCGATGTTGAACTCCTTCTCGAACTCCATCACGAGCTCGACGATGTCCAGACTGTCGGCACCGAGATCCTCGATGAAGCTCGCCTCGTTGGTCAGCTTTTCCCGCTCCACACCAAGCTCTTTCTCGATGATGTCTTTGACCTTGTTGGAATTGTCGGCCATTTGATGGGTGTCCTCGTGTTTATGGGGGTGTCGTGAAATATATCTAACCGAATATCTGATAAAAAGTTACATCACCATTCCGCCATCCACGACGAACACCTGTCCTGTAATGTAGGAGGCGAGGTCCGAAGCGAGGAAAGCTACCATGGCGGCGACATCCTGTACCGAGCCAAGGCGTTCAAGTGCAATCTGTTGGCCCAGTGCGTCGCGGGCCTCCTGGGTCATGGCGGCGGTCATCTCGGTTTCGATGAATCCAGGCGCAACGGCGTTGACGAGGATGTTTCGGGACCCCAACTCCTTGGCGACGGACTTGGTAAGGGCGATGAGCCCGGCCTTGCTCGCGGCATAGTTGGCCTGACCCTTGTTCCCTATCAGGCCGACGATGCTCGCGATGTTGATGATCCGCCCGCTGCGCTTCTTCATCATCCCTCTCGAAACGGCCCGAATCGCCGCGAAAGCGCCGCGAAGATTGGCGTTCTGGACGGCGTCCCAGTCCTCGTCTTTCAGTCGCATCACCAGGTTGTCCCGGGTGATTCCCGCATTGTTTACGAGAATGTCGATCGACCCGAACGCCCTCTCGACATCGCCCACGAGCTTGGCTATCGCTGCCGTATCACCGACATCAGCCGCGAAGCCCGAGGCGTTGTTGCCAATGGCAGACGCTGCCTCCTCCGCACGTTGCAGATCGCGGCCAACGATGGCGACGCGCGCACCGGATTGCGCAAAAGCCTCCGCAATGGCGCGTCCGATTCCCCGTGTGCTCCCCGTGATAAGTGCGTTCTTTCCGGTAAGATCGATCTTCACGAGACGACCGTCTGGAGAAGGTTTTCGACTTCCAGAGCGGTTCCGCAGGAGAAGGTACGAGCGCCTTTGACGAGTCGCCCCATCAGACCGCTCAGAACATTGCCCGGGCCCATCTCGACGTAGAGCGCCTCCGGAAAAGTGGTCGCGATGCTTCTGATCGCTGCCGACCAGCGAACCGGCGATGTGAGCTGCCGTAGCAGCAGATCCTTCGCGGCGACCGCCGTGGTCGAGGCTCCGGCGGTCACGTTCGAGTAAACTGGATAAAGTGGATCCATAAAGGCCGAGGTCGCGATCGCATCAGTGAGCCCGACTACGGCCGGCTCCATGAGTGGCGAATGGAATGCCCCGCTCACAGGAAGCTTGATTGCCCGCTTGGCCCCCGCCTCCTTGGCGATCTCCATAGCGCGCTCGACCCCGGCGATTTCACCTGAGATCACGACCTGCTCGTCAGTGTTAAAGTTGGCGGGCACGACGAGTCCCGCCTCCTTGCTGGCGCGCTGGCAGATCTGCTCGATCGTCGTCGTCGTAGCTCCAAGAATCGCGGCCATGGTTCCTGGGCGCGAAGCGCCCGCTTCGTACATCAGCTCGCCGCGCCTCCTCACGAGCTTCGCGGCACCAGGAAGGCTGACGGCGTCGGCAGCGTGATATGCCGTGAATTCTCCGAGAGAATGTCCCGCCGCCGCGCGGACGTGCTGGTGCAGCGCGTCCTTGGTCAGTGCCCACACAGCAGCGCCGTGCGCAAAAAGGGCCGGCTGCGCATTGCGGGTCAAAGTCAGCTCGTCTGCCGGTCCTTCGAAGCAGAGGCGACTCAGGTCCAGTCCGAGCGCGGCGTCGACCTCACCAAAAACTCCTCGCGCGACCGGGAATGCTTCGGCCAGATCTTTCCCCATCCCCGGCTTCTGCGAGCCCTGGCCGGGAAAGAGCAGAACGATATCCACCGCTTAAAAGCGAATGACCATCGACGCCCAGGTGAATCCGGCGCCAAATGCGACCATCATGACCGTGGAACCGTCCTTGATTCTTCCCGATTCGATCGCCTCGTTGAGGGCGATCGGAATCGACGCGGAAGAAGTGTTGCCGTAGCGGTCGACGTTCACGTAGACCTTGTCCATCGGGATGCCGGAATGCTTCGCCGTCGCCTCGATGATGCGAACGTTGGCCTGGTGCGGAATGAGGAGATCGATATCGCTTCCCGTGAGGCGCGCGCCGTCGAGCGCCCGGTCGGCAGCGTCGGACATGGAACGCACCGCGTGCTTGAAGACTTCGCGCCCCGCCATTCTCACAAGATGCGAGCGCTTCTCGAGGACTTCCACGGACATCGGCGTCGTCGCTCCGCCATCGGGCCGATAGAGAAGGTCGGCGAGCTTCCCGTCGCTCCGCATGTAGGCAGACAGAATTCCCTTACCGCCCTTGCTGCGCTTGAGCACCGCGGCGCCCGCTCCATCGCCGAAAAGGACACAGGTCGAGCGATCCTTCCAGTCGACTATCGCGCTCATCTTCTCCGACCCGATAACGAGCGCAGTCTCGGCTGTGCCGGACATGATGAGCCCTTCGGCGGTGGACATCGCGTAGAGCCAGCCGGCGCACGCGGCGCCGATGTCGAATGCCGCGGCTCGGGTCGCACCAAGCTCGGCCTGAATGTCGACCGCGGTCGAGGGAAGGAGCCGGTCGGGTGTGGCCGTGCTGAGCACGATCACGTCGATCTCGCCGGGGTGAACCCCCGCAACTTCCATCGCCTTGCGACCAGCATCGGAGGCCATGGAACAGGTAGTCTCGCCATTCTTTGCCACCCGCCGCTCGACTATTCCGCTTCGCTCGAAGATCCACTCGTGAGACGTCTCGATTCCGATGGACGCGAAGTCGTGGTTCGTCATTACGTGTGAGGGTAGTCCGCGTCCGGTGCCGACGACGGCTGCGATTGGTCGCTTCACGCCGACTCCGCTATCGCGTTGATGGCAGGCGCGGCAGCCTTGAGCTTCTCACCGATCTGATCATTCATGCGGGTCTCAACGGCTCGGACCGCAACCTGGATCGCATTCTTGATGGCGCGCGGCGGTGAGTTGCCGTGGCAGATGATGCTGACCCCTCTCACTCCGAGAAGCGGAGCGCCACCATAGTTGGTGGAATCGAATCCCTTGAGAGCCGCTCGCACGTGTCCGGCGTCGATACCCGGGTGCTCGCTCAGCAAGCGAACGATCATTGGCGCCACGGCTTCGTAGAACTTGAGTACGACATTGCCGACGAAACCATCGCAAATTACGACGTCGAAGGGGCCGCGCTCGCTCGCGCCGGCCGGCAAATCGCGGCCCTCGAGGTTCCCGTGAAAGTTGAACCCCGCCTTCCGGAAGAGCACGTGCGCCTCCTTCACGACCGCATTCCCTTTCTCCGGCTCCTCTCCGATCGAGAGCAGGCCGATCGAAGGATCGGGACGGCCGAAGATGCACTCAGCGTAAACCGCGCCAAGCCACGCGAACTGAAGAAGCTCTGTCGAGGAACAGTCGACGTTCGCGCCGGAATCGAGAACGATCACCGGTTGGCGCGCCGTCGGGAATACCGTGGCAATCGCGGGACGTGTGAGGCCTGGATGGAGCTTCAGCAGCATCGCCGATGAGGCCATCTGCGCACCGGTGTTGCCGGCGGAGACGAAGGCGTCGGATTTTCCATCTACCTGCAACTTGAGTCCGACGACCATCGAGCTATTCGGCTTTTTTCGCAGGCCCGAAGTCGGCTTCTCCGACATCTCGATGACTTCAGCTGCCTCGACGATATTAATGCGAAAACGAGACGACGCCGCCTGCAAGAACTCGCCGGAAAGGAGTCTCTCGAGCTCTGCCTCGATTACAGAAGTCTGCCCGACGAGCTGAACAGTATGCGCGCTGTCGAGTTCCTGGAGGGCGAGTAAGGCGCCGGCGATTGTTGCTTTGGGAGCGAAATCTCCCCCCATAGCATCCAACGCTATTCGCGCCAAACTAGGCTTCCTTCGGTTCTACTCGCTGTTCGCCATCGTAGTATCCGCACTCCGCGCAGACATGATGCGGGCGCCTCATGCTCTGGCAGCGGGGACACTTCTGGATGACGATCGCCGGCGCGATCTTGTGCGTATTGCGCGCGCGCTTCTTTCGCTTGGAGGTGCGTCGCTTTGGGACGGCCATTGTATCTGTTCCTTAAGTTGGTTTGACGAGCTAGTGTGCGTCGCCCTGATGCTTGAGCAACGGGCCCCAGCGCGATTCAGTCCTGGTTGGTGTGCAGTTGCAGGTGCTTTCGTTCAAATTGGTACCACAAGTCGCGCACAATCCTTTGCAGTCTTCCTTGCACTGGACGTATGCGGGCGCCGTGAGCAACCACGTCTCTCTCACCGCCGCGCGGAGATCCACCAACCTCGCGTTCGGATCGTAGAGAAACACGTCTGGATCGTCCGCCTCGTCAGCTCCGATCGCGGCGAGAATGAAGTGTACCTCCTCGTCGACCGCGACGTTGACTTCTTCCAGGCACAGGCGGCAAGGAAGCGTGATCCCACCGTCAATACGACCCGCAAAATAGAATCTTCCTTCACCCGCCGAAGACAATCTTCCGATTACCCGGACCGGCTGCGACGGGCGAACATCTCCCTCTTCCCAAATCGGATCGTCTGACTGAATCGAGCCGTCGACGTGGACGGCTTTGGTTTCGAGCGAGCGTATGTCAAAGGACAGCATAAGCCCTTTAACCTAGCGGGTTTAACAGCTCCGTTCCAGTGTCGTTCTCGGGCTTTTTTTTCGGCGTATGAGTTTTCTTAACGGATGACTACCGGCCGGGGGCGATCGGCGGGTCGGCCGGTGGCTGCGGGCGAGGCGCCATCGAGGGTCAGGGGCGCTAGACTAGCTCCGACTCGGGGAAAAAGAACTTCGCCTCGCGCTCGGCATTCTCGTCCGAATCGGAGGCGTGAATTGCGTTCCGCTCCTTGGACTCCGCGTAGAGCTTCCGAACGGTCCCCGGTTCTGCCTCGACGGGATCTGTAGCGCCGATTGTCTGGCGAAGCGCCGCAACAGCGTCGGCGCGCTCGAGCACAATCGGCATGCATTTGTCCGAAGTCATGAAGCGAACCAGCGGCGTGAAGAAAGGCCGCTCGCGATGGACTTCGTAAAACGCCGAGGCCTGGGCTTCCGTGAGCCGCATCACGCGCGAAGCGATGACCTTGAAGCCCGATTTCTCGAGATGAGCGATGATCGGTCCAGCCTTACCGGAATTGAAGGCGTCGGGCTTGATGATGGCGAGTGTCCTGTTGCCGGCCATTTATGAGCTCTGTCCTAGCGCATAGCGCGTTTGAGTAAATCCACGACGTCGATGGGACGCTTGGCGACGCCCACGCCGTTCTCCTCGAATGCCTGCATTTTTTCAGCGGCAGTGCCTGCCGAGCCGGAGATGATGGCGCCGGCGTGTCCCATGCGGCGGCCTGGCGGCGCGGTCTGACCGGCGATGAAGCCAACGACGGGCTTCTTCATCTTCTCGCGGACGAACCGCGCCGCCTCCTGCTCGTCGGTTCCTCCGATCTCCCCAATCATGACAACAGCCTCCGTCGCCGGATCCTTCTCGAACGCGTCGAGGCAATCGATGAAGTTCGTGCCGTTGATCGGATCTCCCCCGATCCCGACACACGTAGTCTGGCCGATTTTGGCGCGGGTCATCTGGTAGACCACTTCGTAAGTCAGCGTTCCCGATCGACTCACCAGGCCGACGTTTCCAGCAATGCAAATTCGACCTGGAATGATTCCGACTTTGGATTGGCCCGGAGAGATCAGACCGGGGCAATTGGGTCCGAGCAGGCGCGACCCTTTCTCCTTCACGAAAGGATAGACCCTCGTCATGTCGAGAACGGGAACGCCCTCGGTGATGCAGACGATGAAGCGTACGCCCGCATCCGCGGCTTCCATCATTGCGTCCGCCGCGAAGGGCGGCGGGACATAGATCACCGTTGCGTTCGCGCCGGTTTTCTTCACGGCGTCTGCGACAGTATTGAAAATCGGAACCGTGCCTTCGAACTTCTGCCCTCCCTTCCCTGGTGTAACACCGCCAACAACCTGGGTGCCGTACTCCATCATCTGCTTCGTATGAAAGGAACCATCCCGACCGGTGATCCCCTGAACGATCAGGCGCGTGCTCTTGTCGATGAAGATGCTCACGCCGCCTTCCCTCCGGTGGCGAGAGCTACTGCCTTCTTGACCGCCTCGTCCATATCAGTCATCGCCGAGAGCCCGTTTTCCTTCAGTATCTTCACCGCGATTTCTTCATTGGTGCCCGTAAGTCGAATAACCAGCGGCACCTTGAGCGGATTTTGCTTGATCGCGGTCACGATTCCATTCGCTACATCGTCGGTGCGCGTGATGCCGCCGAAGATGTTGAAGAGAATTGCCTTGACGCTCGGGTCACTGGTGATGATGCGAAGCGCGGCCACGACCTTCTCGGGATTCGACGAGCCGCCAATGTCGAGAAAGTTCGCCGGCTCGCCGCCGTAGTATTTCACCAGGTCCATCGTCGCCATCGCGAGGCCGGCTCCATTGACAACGCAACCGACGTTGCCCTCCAGCTTGATGAACGTGAGGTTCGCCTTTCTCGCCTGAACCTCGCTCGGATCTTCAGCGGACTCGTCTCGGAGCGCGGCTATCTCCGGGTGGCGATCGAGCTCATTGTCGTCGATCACCATTTTCGCATCCAGCGCGACGATCTCTCCGGTCGGTGTCGTCACCAATGGGTTGATCTCGGCCAGTGATCCGCCGTTCTCGAAGAAGGCTTTATATAGCTGCTGCAGAATCTTCGCGGCGGCGCGAACCTGCTTCATGTCGGAATAGAGGAAGAACGCGAGCTGCATCGCTTCAAACGTCTGCAAGCCGTAGCGTGGATCGACAGCGTGGCGGAGGATCTTGTCGGGCGTCTTGGCCGCGACTTCCTCGATGTCAATTCCACCGGCCGGGCTCGCAATGAACAGCGGACGCTTCGAGGCGCGATCGACGATGATGCCGACGTAGGCCTCGCTCGCGATATCGGCGGCGGGCGTGACGAGAACCTTCTGTACGGGGAGACCCTTGATGGTCAGCTTGAGGATCTGGGCGGCGATACTCTTTGCCTCGGAAGGCGTCTTGGCGAGCTTTACACCGCCAGCCTTTCCGCGACCGCCGGCGTGGACCTGCGCCTTAACGACGACGGTGGTGCCGAACTTTCGAGCGATTGATTCCGCTTCCTCCGGCGTCGTGGCAACCTCGCCCGGCGGGATGGGTATGCCGTACTTCCGGAAAATTTCCTTTGCCTGGTACTCGTGGATGTTCACTCTTGCTCCGAACGCGTGCGCGCACGCGGATTATCGATATTGATTTGCGCTGTTATGGAATGATTTCCGTACCGCCGATGCCCTGCACCGCGGCTCTTCCCTTGCTCAGCTCTGTAATAATGGCACGACCCTGTGTTCGACGCACGTAATCCGCGGCAGCCGCAACTTTCGGAGCCATGCTTCCCTCGCCGAACGCTCCTTCGCCTGCGAGGCGATCGGCTTCACTCACGCTCATCGAGCTGATCGCGCGCTGTTGTTCCGTGCCCCACCCAGTATAAACGGCATCGACGTCGGTGAGAATCAGGAAAAGTTCGGCGCCAAGCTCTCTCGCAAGAACTGCGGCAGCGAGATCCTTGTCGACGACGGCGTCGACTCCCTCCAGTCCCAGCGCCGCATCGCGGTAGATGGGAACACCACCCCCGCCACACGCGATCACGACCGTGTCGCGCTCGAGCAACGTTCGAATTGTTGCAAGCTCGTGGATTGCCAGCGGCCGTGGACTCCCGACGACCCGTCGAAAGCGTCCCTTTGCGTCCTTCTTGACGGCATGACCCTGCGCCCCCAGCTCGCGCGCCCGCACGGCCGAGAGTCCGTGTCCGATGAATTTCTTCGGATCCTTGAGCGCCGGATCGTCGGCGGCAACCTCGACCTGCGTCAGGACCGTCACAACATCTCTCGAGTTCCCTGCCTTACGCAGCGCGTTCTCGAGCGACTGCTGCAACATGTAGCCGATCCAGCCAGCCGTACCCGCGACGAGAACACCAAGCGGGAGCGGCGCGACCTCGCTCCGCGCCTTCTCGTTTCTGACGAGCTCGTCGCCGACCTGTGGTCCGTTGCCGTGAACCACCACTACCCGCCAGCCATCAAGCGCGAAATCGACGATCGGGCCCAGACTTTCGCGCGTGTGGCGAAACTGATCGGCGATGCTCGAATGCTCTCCGGGCGGAGAAAGGGCGTTACCGCCGACAGCGATTACGGCGGTGCGTGTCTCGGTCATCTATGCGTGGGTGAAATGAGAGCGCCGAGTGAGTCGTATGCGATCCCGAATGCCTTGAGGTCCGCGGCGGCGAGCGCGGCGCGCATGCGATTGTAGAGTCGAGTAACGGCGGCCCTGAACGTCGAGTCGTTGGCGACGGATGAGGGCGCCGCCGCTACTGGTGACCACGGTGTCGCCGTCAGCTCGCGGGCGATGCCCGGCGCACGGTAATCCGCCGAGTTCGGGAAGGCTGCCATCCACGCCAAGGCTATAGGATCGGGAGCCAGATCCGCGGCGATTGTTACTCGTGCCGTGCGCGCGTTTGCGAGCGCGGTTGCGGCGTGCCTGAAGTAGCTCCGTTCCTCTCCGGCAAGAACGAAGCGCTGGCTGAGAGGATAGTTGGACGACGCAGTGTACAGCTCCAACTTCCAGTAAAGCGTGTCGGCGTGAAACATCGGCTCGACCATGCTTCCCTGCGCGAAGATCGGCGCGAGGGCGCGAATTCTCGTCCGCAGGTCGCGCACGGTCACGAGTCTGGCGCGTCGCGGGACCGAGTCATATAGGAGATCGATCGACTGGTACGCCCACGCGTATCCCAGTCGCGAGAGGCCATCGCCAAGCCGTTGTCCGGCGACATCGAGCTGTGGATTGGAGACGACCACCAGCCCCTGCGCGCCGGGATAGACAAGCGAGTCCTGACGCAGCAGCTGTTGACTGGCGGCGCTCGTGACCATGCTGTCAAGCGCGGCGGACACCGCGGAGTTCCGTAAGGCTTCGTACGATGCCGCGCTGAGAGCGTAGGCGCGCCGCGTAAATTCGCCGCGGGTGGCGATGTACGGCCGCTCTCGCACCATCTGCGTCTCGCGCGAGGTGAAGCGCCGCACGAGCAGCGGCACGACTTCCTGGACCGTGACCGACAAGACCACGATGACGGTCACGGCGACAAAGCTTGTGCGAAGCTGTCCCGTCCATCCGCTCAGGAGTACCGTGATCGCGGCGGCCGCCGTGGCGATCGAGAGCAGCAGCAGCCCAGGAAGCAGCCACTGATGATCGACGTAGGAAAAAACGCCTTGCTCGCCACTGCCGCGCATAAGCAAATCGTACGATTGCAGGCGGTAGCTCCACATCGTGATGAGCAGTAGCAGCGCCGCGAGCACGCTCAGGTGCCGTCTGACGCGTGCGCTCATGCGAAGTCCGGCGCGCTCCCACCGCAAGCCGGGCGTGAGTGAATAGAGGACGACCACGACGATCGAAACACCAACAGTCAATAGCATCGCCCACGAGTAAGCGGCTTTTTCAAAAGGAAGCCAGGTCGTGTAAAACGCGAGGTCGTGCTGGAAGTATGGATCGCCCTCGCGAAAGCTCACGCGGAGGCGCGCCGGCGCCAGCGAGGTCCAGGTCGGAAGCGCCGGCGTGACCGCGGCAGCAATTGCGATCGAGAGGAGAAAGGCGAACCGGTCGATGTATTTCCGCGGCACGGCCTCGCCAAATTCCACGTTGGCCAGCCGGCGAGGCAATGTAAGGACACCGATGCTTCTGCCCAAAGCGGAGAGATTCAGAAAGGCAACGAGCACCGCGATCACGGAGCCGATTCCGTAAATCAGCACGAGATCGCCAGTCCGTTCGCGCCAAAGCGGGCTCGCTCCAAGCGCGTCGTACCAGGTGTAGTCAGCGTAAAGGACGGATGCCGCGCGTCCGCCGACGAGTGCTACAGCCGCGATGACGACCCCGACGAGGAGACGCCTGCGGGTGGAAGGCATCACATCAAACCTTTACGCCTTTGGAGCGGAGCCAACCCTGCATCTCGGATTGAATCTTCTCCAACTGCTCTTTCGTTCGCGCCTCAAACCGCATCACGAGCACGGGCTGAGTGTTGGACGCCCTGATGAGTCCCCAACCGTCGCCGAAGAGGACTCGGGCTCCGTCCACGGTAATGACCTGGTATTTGGCAGCGAAGTATTTCGTGGCTTCTTCGACAATGCCGAACTTCTTGTCGTCGGGACAATCGACCCGGATTTCCGCTGTGGAAACGAAGCGCGGAACGTCGGCCAACAGATCCCTGACGCTTTTTCCCGAATCGGCGACGATGCGAAGCAGCCGCGCCGCGCCGTAGAGCGCGTCATCGAATCCATAAAATCCTTCGGCGAAGAACATGTGCCCGGACATCTCGCCCGCAACCGGCGCGTGGGTCTCGTGCATTTTCTCCTCGATGAGCGAGTGGCCCGTCTTCCACATAATGGGAGTTCCGCCCGCCTTCTCGATGGCTTCCGGCAACGCCTGGGATGCCTTCACGTCGAAAACGATCGCCTGGCCCTTCCCCGTGCGCGCCAGCACGTCGCGCGCGTAGATGATCAGAAGGTAGTCTCCCCATATTATCTCGCCGGTGTTGTCGATGACCCCAATGCGGTCCGCGTCGCCATCGAACGCAATGCCGATGTCGGCGCGATCCTTTTTCACCGCGGCAATGAGGTCCTCGACGTTCTTGGGGACAGTGGGATCGGGGTGGTGATTCGGAAACGTGCCGTCGCTTTCGCAAAACAGAAACCGAGGCTTGATGCCGAGCTTCGGAAAAAGCATCGGCGCAACAAGGGAGCCTGCTCCGTTACCACAATCGAGGACGACCTTCAGGTCGCGAGAAAGTTTCCCGACGTGCGCGGTGATGTCGTCGACGTAGCGGTCGATGACCTGCTCGTGGCGAAGCGTACCATTCCCGCGTGGAAATCTTCCCGCGACGGCGAGCTCATAGATGTGCTGTATGTCGGCGCCGTAAATGGAGCTGGTGGCAAGTCCAAGCTTGAATCCATTGTACTCGGGGGGATTGTGGGAGCCGGTGATCTGGATTCCGCCGACCACATCCAGATTGTGCTGCGACCAGTACGCGAGCGGCGTGGGAACGATTCCGATGTCCACTACGTCGACGCCGCTTGTGAGCAGCCCCGCCACCAGGGCGCGATGCAATCCTTCCCCGCTCGGCCGGTTGTCGCGCCCGATTGCGAGCGCACCCTTTACGCCTTTCTCGATCAGGAACGCGGCATACGCGCCTGCGACCGCCGTGGCTACTGCTTCGGTGAGGTCCTTTCCGGCGACGCCGCGGATGTCGTACTCGCGAAAGATCGCGCGCGACATTGCCATGGGAGCTAGCGCGATCGCAGCGCGACTTCCTTGCTCACAGCCGGCGTGCTGCGCTGGGTCAAGGAAACAATGGCGTCGGGGAATAGTCCGAAAATCAGGATGACGGCGGCCGATCCCCAAATCACCGCACGGGTCCAGCCACCCGTGCGCTCGGGAAGAACGGCGGAACTCGCACGCGGCTTCATGAACATCACCATCACGACATACAGATAGTATCCCGCGCTTACGACGCTGGTGATGACCAGTATCACGGCGAGCTTGGTCTGCGGGAATGGAGCCTGCAAAGCGGCCTGCAGGATGTACCATTTGGCGAAGAACCCGATGCCGCCAAAGATCGGGAAGCCGAGCAGGGCAAGCATGAACACTGTCATCGCGACCGCGAGGCCTGGTCTGACACT
>WNEZ01001063.1_pt1 | contig 22687 bp, 17 predicted proteins | sample 5400521 | NCBI WGS metagenome assembly WNEZ01 (sample SAMN13153339, study PRJNA577476) | soil metagenome | isolation source: 120 cm saprolite under Douglas fir tree site 2 hole 1 replicate 1 | place: USA:California | collected 2015-04-18 | reverse complement strand
TACCACGGTCATTCTGATATTGTGGATGCGGTGGCCTGGTTGCCTGATGGCAAGCGCATCGCTTCAGCGAGCAGTGATAAGACGGTGCAGGTCTGGAACGTCGCTGATGGCAGCAATGTCTACACTTACCACGGTCATTCTGATATTGTGGATGCGGTGGCCTGGTTGCCTGATGGCAAGCGCATCGCCTCGGCGAGCAGTGATAAGACGGTGCAGGTGTGGCAGCCAGGGTAAAGATCAAGTGTTGTGCTGGAGCAGGGCGAGGGCACTGGAGCAGGGCCACACAGTCCCCCAGACTGCGTCCGCAAGGGTCGCCCCTACATTTTTATCTCATCCAGCGCGCCTGTTCCCAGCCAAGATGACTATGACTGTTCACCAGGCGCACCACCGGCATGGTTTGCCGCCAATCTACGACGCTTATAGTGGCGGGATCGAGGAAGATACGAAAAGCGGATGAGACAGGAGCGCCGAGCGCTGCACACAGCACCGCCTTGATAGGCCCTACATGAGAAACAAAGGTAACGGTCTGATCGGGATGCGTTCTGGCCAGCTTTTCAACGAAGGCCAGCACACGTCTATGCATGGCTTCCAGGCTCTCGCCGCCGGGCGGCGCAAGCGAGCTATCGCGCTCCCAGGCGAGTAAGTGATCTGCGTCCTGCGCCAGCACTTCGGCTCGACTCAAACCTTCCCACGCTCCAAAGTCGTTCTCGCGGAGATCATCCACCACCTGCACGGTTAAGCCATGACGCGCTGCGATGGGTAACGCCGTATGATATGCACGCTGGAGCGGGCTGCTGTAAACGGAGGGCACAGACAGCATAGACAATGCTTCAGCCAGCTTCTCCGCCTGCTCCTGTCCATGCTCAGTGAGCGCATCATCACGCGCGCCGATGTAACGAAATTCACGATTCGCCCGGGTTTCCCCATGCCGGACGAGAATCAGGCGTGTGGTGGACAATTGGATACTCCCTTCTGGAACTATTATTAGCGGCTGGTGCGGCTGCCTCGTCGATAATGGAGATTAAGAAATTACTTCGGGTTTTGCCCCACCCCCGGCGCCATGAATGTCGCTGCTACGCCCATCCGTGTATTGTTTTCCGTCATCATGACTCTATGTACTCTCATCGTGTCTACAGTCCCCAAGCCGTTGAGAGGCCGTCTCAACCACCTGGTGACGATGATGGGAAACCAGGTGATGATGAAGGTAAATTATACACATCCGTATGCCGTAGTATTTTGTTAAATCGCATTATCGGTTATCAGCAAGGGTCGTGACCGGAATAAGCGATGGTATATCCGACTCGCGCATCAGGCTGTTGAAAGCGGCTACATCGACATCGATAACCTCTTGTAACTTTCGAAGCTGCACGTCGATACGGGCTACCAGATCATCGAATAGTTCGTATGCCTGGCGCGTCGGCGCGGCATCCGCGCCCGCTATCACAGCCCCTAAAGTTGCCAGCTTGGCATTGAGTTTGGCCGGGAAGTTGAGCGTGTCCTGCCTGCTCTTCGCCTTCGCCTGCACCAGCTCGTCCTCGATGGCAGTCAGCTTCTCCTTTACTGTCCCACCCAAGCGCAGTATCACCTCGTGGTCTTCCCGCTTCTCTGTAAGCTGCTCCCAGCTCTCTACCTGGCGCCGGATGTTTCTAAGCATGTTGATAGCATCGTGCGTCTCCGAGAGTTTATCGCGGATTTTGAGTCGCAACGCGAACTGAGCCTCCAGGTCTGCCTGGGTCGCCGTCACTCTCGGGTCCTTGTAGATTTCAAAAGGTTCGCTATAGGCCTGATCTCCAACGGTCAACCGCACCTGGTAGGTCCCAGGAGGCGCAACTGGTCCGACCAGCGCGCTTTCCGCCGCCACATAGCCATCCACCTTGCTGGCTTCTGGATAGCGCATGTCCCAGACAAAGCGGTTCGCCCCGGCTTCTTTGGAGACACGCGGTTCTTTCTTCTCTTTCTCCTTATCCTTTTCTTTGCTCCTGGCGACTGGAGTTTCTTCAGGGTCCGTTGATTGTTCCTGGTCCCTCTTGCTAGAGAACGTTTTAACCTCATTGCCCTGGGCATCGAGGAAAGTCAGTTTCACTTCGCCATCGGGCTTCTGTTTGAGGTAATAGGTCACCATCACCCCCCTGGGCGGATTCTGGCCGGCATCGAGATTGCGGCTCACCGGCTCTCCACCGGGTTTCTGTTCGCGGCGAGTGGTCACCATTTTGCCGCCAAACATGGGGTAAAACTTTCCCGAGGTTGGCGTGCGGGTAAACCCCCAGGCCGTCATAAAACGAATGGTAGAGCGCGGCCTGAACAGGTAAACAGCAGCGCTCTGAAGTTGTTCGCTCACCTGGCGTAACGGCGTCACATCATCGAGAATCCAGAACGCCCGCCCATGCGTGGCCGCGACGAGGTCGCTGTCCTTGATAGCCAGGTCATGAACAGGTACAACCGGCAGATTCAACTGCAACGCCTGCCAGTGGTCTCCATCGTCAAACGAAACATGCACACCCATCTCGGTCCCGGCATAGAGCAGGCCGCGCCGCTGTGGGTCCTCGCGAACTACCCTCGTGAAGTTGTTTGCTTCAATGCCGTTGGTAATCTTGATCCAGGTTTTGCCGTAGTCGTTGGTCTTAAAGAGATAGGGCTGGAAGTCATCCAGCTTGTAGCGGGTCGCAGCTACATAAGCCGCGGCCGGGTCATGGGGGGAAGGCTCGATAATGCTGATGAGCGCCCACTCCGGCAATGCCTTGGGAGTTACATCCTCCCAGGTCTCCCCGTTGTCGCGTGAGATATGGACCAGGCCATCATCGGAGCCTGCCCAGAATAGCCCGCGCTGCAGCGGCGACTCGGCAAAGGCAAAGATGGTCCCATAGTATTCCGCGCCAGTGTTGTCTTTAGTAATCGGACCACCGGAAGCCTCCAGTTTGGAGACATCATTGCGCGTGAGGTCGGGGCTGATAATGTTCCAGCTATTCCCTTCGTCCGTGGAGCGAAATACAAGGTTACCTGTGACGTAGAGAATGTCGGGATCGTGCGGAGAGAGCACAATCGGGGCCGTCCATTGGAAGCGGTACTTCTGGTCTTTGGCGCCCCAGCCAGAGGCAAGTTCAGGCCACACGGCAATGTTGCGCGCCTGCTGGTTACGACGATCGTAGCGCGCAATGTAGCCCTGGTAGTTTCCGGCATAGACGATATCTGGATCGTCAGGCCGCACGGCAACATACCCGCTCTCTCCCCCTCCCACCTCATACCAGTCCGATTCTGTAATACCAGCAAGCGCCGACCGGCTGGCGATGCTGATGGTCGAGTTATCCTGCTGGGCGCCGTAGACCCGGTATGGCACCTGGTTATCCGTTACGACGTGGTAAAACTCAGCCGTGGGCTGGTTGTATATGCTGGACCAGCTTTCGCCGCCATTGAATGTTATGCAAGCGCCGCCATCGTTGCCCTCGATCATGCGCTGCGGATTGTGCAGGTCGATCCACAGGTCATGGTGGTCGCCGTGGGGTATGGCTACATCGAAAAAGGTACGCCCGCCATCAATCGACTTCCAGGCCTGGACATCCAGCACCCACAGCGTTTCCGCGTCCTGCGGGTCGGCATAGATGTGCTGGTAGTACCATGCTCGCTGCCGCAGGTCCCGCTCCTCGCACAGCCGCTGCCACGTCTCGCCCCAGTCGTCCGAGCGGAAGACGGCGCCATCATTCGCCTCGACGATCACCCACAGGCGGCCCGCTCTAGCCGGTGAGACGGCTATGCCAATCTTGCCCAGCAGACCCTTTGGCAGGCCGGGACTGCGCGAGATTTCGGTCCAGGTGTCGCCACCATCGGTCGATTTGAAAAGGCCGCTGTCCTCGCCCCCGCTAATGAGCGTGTGCGGCAGGCGCCGGGCCTCCCAGAAAGAGGCATACAGGATACGAGGATTATTTGGGTCCAGCGCCAGGTCGATAGCCCCCGCCTTCTCGCTGCGGAACAATACCTGTTCCCAGGTTTTACCGCCATCGCGCGAACGGTACACGCCGCGTTCTGGATTTGGCCCATGCGCGTGGCCAAGGGCGGCAACATATACCAGGTCTGGATTCTGTGGGTGAATGCGCACTTTGGCTATATGACGTGTATCCTCCAGTCCCAGGTGCAGCCAGGTTTTGCCGCCATCGGTCGATTTATAGACGCCATCCCCGTGAGAAACGTTGCCGCGAATACACGTCTCGCCCATCCCAACGTAGATCACGTTGGCATCGGACGCCGATACAGCAATTGCGCCGACTGAAGCTCGCTTAAAGAAGCCATCGGACACATTCTCCCAGATAACCCCTCCATCGTTTGTCTTCCAGACACCGCCGCCGGTGGAGCCAAAATAAAATACCTGCGGATTCGCCGGGTCTCCAGCCACGGCCACAACACGACCACCGCGAAACGGGCCAATCAAACGCCATTCAAGTGAGTTCAGCAGGGCGGGATCAATTCCAGGTTCATACTGGTTGTTCATGCAGGGTTTTCTCTTTTCTATACGTTCGTGTTGTCGTAGGTGCGAGATGTCGCATCTTATGCGGATTCAACCGGTGATTACCTGCCTTGTCAGGATACCGATTTGCGGATGACTTCATTCTATCACACAGAATTTTCCCGGGAGATTGTGTGCCCTGCAGAGCAGAATCATGATACTATGATGTTATGCTTGCAGCTCGACGTGCAACCAGGACGCCCCATTCCAGCACGGTATCTGCCACAGGCAAACCATCGATGCCAAGACCCTCGATCAGTAGGCTAGCAGGTGTGGGCTTTGCATGTCCTTTGCAGATATTGGCAAGCTCTACCTGCCAGCCATGGTAAACTGCTGCAGCGCCTGGCGTCGAAAGAGTAATGCCGAGTATCCAATTCCGGAGATTGCTGACGCGTTAGCCTCGTCGTCTTCGGGAAAGAAATGCGAAATAGCAAAAAGATTCCCGGCGATGATGCGTCGCAGTTCGCGTAGAAGAAGGTCTGGCTGGTCGATGTTAGGTAAACCCACAAACGTGGTAAGTGTTTTAACTGCTCCATCTGTCAATGACCCCCGGCTCAAGCACGGGGGCTTGTGTCTAAGCTCCACCGCAATTCGGCATACCGGGAAAGGCGTGCCGATTGCCCTTGTGCTGTTTCACGGAGACTGGCTCATGCCCTTTCCCGTTCTTCTTGCGTCGATAGGTACGGCGTTTCGTGCGTTCGCGAATGTGTGTCAAGTCTTCCAGGCCGATGATGCTGTGTGGGTGCGCGTCCACAATGCGTCTACCGATGAGGTGATTGCGCTCTTGTTTCAACCGTCTCTCTCGTCCACTGATGACGACAAGGCGTCGTGTTGCGGAACGAGTGCCTTTCTTCTGCAATCGCTTTCTCAGTCGCGCATAGTGGTCAGCTTTGGCTCTGACCTGTTTACCGGAATAGAAAGAGGCATCATTCTTTGGCGTGGCAGTCACTGCCAAGTAGCGTTGCCCGACATCTACCCCAACCACCTGATGATGGGTTTCGGGTGCTGGCTCTGCCACCTCGACTTCCAGGGAGACGAGCAGGTAGAACTGTTTCCTTGGCTTGTCATACCAGAGCTTAGCGGCTCAGATAGACGCACCATGCTGGATGAGTGCCACGTGGGAGTCTTTACCTGTATAGAAGACGATCACGCGCCCATCCAGGGTGAGGACGCTCACTTGCTGCTCTGGCTTAAAACTGTAGTCATACTTATAGTTGTAGGTGAGCGTGGGCGAGATGTACTTGGGCGGGTTATCCAGTCCCTTGTAGCGTTTCTTTGTCCACCCTGCCTTGCGGGCGGCAGCATTCTGCTTGACCTTCGTCCACAGGGCCTTATAGGTAGCGCCTACCTGACGAGGAACATTACATGCCATTTGGGCAGGAAGGCCAAATTCGGCGCGGATGTCATCATAACAGTCTCGCTGCAAAGCACGTCCACTACTCATTTTGCCATGCTCAAATGCGTAGCGGGAGACAGAGTTCAGACCATTGCGGTACGCCAATTGTGTTTGGCGCAAGGCCTGAAATTGTTCGGGCGTGGTATGCAGTTTGAGTTTGGCTGTGAGCATCAGTTTCATGCCTCAAGTATAACAAGTGTTCACGCATTGTGTCAAGTTTGTATGGCGCGTGAAGATTTCTACCCTACCCATACCCCAAATAAGGAACGCTCATTCCTTCCCCGCTTAAAAGACGGGGAATTCCTGAGCGGATCGTTGAAACAAGCATGTCGTCAAGAGAGGCAGAAGATTGTTTGCTACTTACTTCTTAAATATGCTAGATTGGGAAAGGTAATTATGAACCTTGGAGATAAAAAGGACCGGTTTGGAAAACAAACCCGGGTGAAAACTATGCATTCCACCTTCCGCGGCCATCGCGCTTTCTCCTTCGCGCTCTATTGCCTGATTCTGCTACTCTTGCTCAACGCTAGCAGTTCAAACGCAACGCCGATCACCAGGCACACGTCTCTGGCGCCGGGTATTCAGTCACCGGTGCGTAGAGGCTTCAGCCCTGTGGGTACTGCTACCACTACCCTTTCCATGCCGCCAACGCAGACCACGTGCCCACCGGCAGGCGCAGCACGCGCTATGATAACGGCCCCACTAGTTTCAGGCGCCCACCAGAACATCATCTACACACTCAACCTGGGCACATACGATGCTCCTTCCAGCGGGAATTTGATGCGCTATGATGCGCAAACTGGCCAGAAGGCGGTGCTCATGAGCGCTGTTAACGCGCACATCTACGAGGCACAGGTCTCAGCCGACGGGCAATGGATCCTGTTCGTCACGACGACAGGAAGCACGGACAGGCAGACGAAACTCCAGGCACTGCGCATGGATGGCCAGGGATTACAAACACTCTACTGCGCGCCCGGGTTTGGCATACGGCAGGTACACTGGTCCACCGACCAGCATTTTCTTGTTTTCTATAATGTCATCGATGAGCAGGGAACCGTTTACCTGCTGGATATGCGCAGCGGCAAGCTCCAGATTGAGCTGATCGCTCCACCAGATTTCGGCATCATTTTGCGCACCTGGCTGGATGCCACGCACATCTACCTCACCGAAGCCCCTAGCGATACGCTTTTCTTTCACGTCTACTTGCTGGATATTCACAGGGGAGCACATCAACACTTGAGCGACCTGCTGTCCGTTGTCTTCCGGCAGTATGGCGATTTTGACAGCAGCTACGATGGCTCTCACCTGCTGATCAGCTACGGCGGCTGTCCGCAGGGAGGCTGCAGCGGGCCGAGCAGCATAGCCACCCAGGCCATCACAGGCGGTCGGCAGCAGACTATTTATCATAGCCAGGTTTACGACGTCATAGCAGTCCGGGCGATCGACCAGGGAAGCCTCCTGTTTATCATCGGGAACACATTTACCAGCACTGGCCAGAATATCGATAAAAGTCACAACGGGCTGTGGGCAATCAATACCGATGGCTCCGGCCTGACACGCCTGGTCTCAATCAGCGCGCAGCAGTACTGCTTCCTGAACTATGATGCACAGGAACCCTGGTCGAACGTGTCCCGCGATGGAAGCATGTATGTCCTGCAGGTCAATGGTTTTCGCAATGCTCCCCAGGGCTTAGTAGAAACCGATACACTCTTTGTTGGATCGCTTCACAGCGGGCAGCCCAGGATTTTCGCGGCTACCGACGATGGGTCGCAGCTGGTGATGGCAGGGTGGACGGTGGTGTGAGAATCCGCTCAGGACAGTTGTCACTGCACAAGCACAGCCCCGTCATACGCCGGGACAGTCACCGTCAGTTGCCCGTTTTGAACTTGATATGTATTCCCCGTGAGTTTATCCGTCACAACACTCCCGTCGGTCATGCTCAACTGGTACGCCGGAATGGTGATCGTGTGGCTGGAGGAGCTATTGTTCAGGATAACAGCAACGCGATTGCTCGCATCCATGCGCCCGTAGGAGTACATGCCATCGGCGTCATCAGTAAGCAGGGTGATGAACGAGCCAGTGCTGAGAGCCGGGCAAGTTTTACGCAGAGAGATCAGTTGATGGAAGAGGGCTACAGCACTGTTGCCGGTGCTCCCATGTGACCAGTCGAAAGTGCGGCGATTATCCGGGTCCGCGCCTCCCATCATGCCGTACTCATCGCCATAGTAGATCGATGGCAGCCCGACGTAGGTCATCTGGAAGATAGCTGCGAGTTCTGTCTTACGGATATCACCAGCGGCACGCTCGCCGAAACGCGTAATGTCATGGTTAGAGAGGAAGTTGACCATTACCTGCTGCACATCGGTGGGATAGTTGGCGCGTGTTCCTCGCAGCCAGCCATCGAACTGCGACGTGGAGATGGAGGCAGCGCCGCCGCCATAATTCTCGCCGGTAATCCATTCTGAGACCGGCTGGGTGAAGCCATCGAAATTGGTGGCCCCGTCCCACTGCCCGGGAGCGCCATTTGTCCAGGGGTTGGCATTACCCCAGTATTCGCCAAATATCATCGCGTTGGGATCGACACCCTTGACAGCCTGGCGAAACTCCTGCCAGATCTGGTGGTTGGCCGGGTCGCTGCCGCCGTTGCCTCCTGCATCGGCGTACTGTGGCGCGTCGAGCCGCCAGCCATCGACGCTGTAGTTGCGCAGCCAGTACTGGGCAACAGAGTTCGGGGAAGCATAGATTGCCTGACGCACGGCCGAGCCACTGCTGCCATAGTCGAGCTTTGGCAGGCTGCTGAGGCCCAGAAACGAGGCATACTGGTCCGGCCACTGCTGGAAGGTGTAGTAGCGATAGTAGGGGCTGGATTGACTCTGGTAGGCCCCTACTATGTTGGGATAGGTGTTGTACTCGTTGAACCATGCATTCCAGATCCCCGTATGGTTGAAGACCCCATCCAGCACGATATAGTCCCTGGGGCCATTTGTGTTGCTGTGAATATCGCTGACCAGTTGGCGAAAGGCCGCGTTCCCACCCAGGGAGGGATCGACGTTGTAGTAATCCTGGGTATCGTATTTGTGGTTGGAAGGAGCGGTAAAGATGGGATTCAGGTAGATGATAGTGGCGCCCAGCGTGTTTTTGATGTAGTCGAGCTTCTGATCTACACCCTCCAGGTCGCCGCCGAAAAACACGGTCGCGTTCGAGTAGCCCGCGTCGCCATAGGGAGCGGCTCCCCACGGCTTCGCCTCGGTAGGTGAACCCAGGTAGGTGTATTGCCCGGTATGTATATCGTTGCCGGTGTTCCCATCATAGAAGCGATCTGGAAAAATCTGGTACATGACGCCTGTCCTGGCCCAGGAAGGCGTAGTGAAGTTGGGCAGGATGTAGAAGTCGCCAGCGCCTGGCTCGGTCGCACGCGGACCGCCGGCATTGTACCAGGCTGTTGTCGTGCCATCGTTGACCTGGAAGCGGTAGTACTTGATCGAACAGCTTGCAGGGATCGTCCCCTGCCAGATGTCGAACCTTCCGGTCGCGTCTTGCCGGTAGAAAGCCAGCGGCACCCAGTGAAAGCTACTGTCCGCCGTATCATAGTACTTGATGTTGGCGCTGGTAATATCGTTATGGAAGCTGCGAAAGCGCAGCGTAACGGGCGTATTACACGTTGGTTCCAGCGCACTATCATACAGCGGCCCCTGGTCGTGGAACAGGCCAGCCCATTCAATATTATTGTCGTTCGACGCGGCGCGGGCAGGATGGGCAAGAGAGCGTGCTGACGAGACGAAAAGGGAAAATGTGACTGTAAGTAGAAATATGGTCATCAAGACTCGTGAGAAGCGTTTGAACAAAATAGACCTCCGCTATTGTTTAACACACATCTGTTCATCTGAAAGAACCGGGTAGAGACGAATGTTGGTATATTGGCTTTATTAAATACTCTTTGCAAGGCTATTGAAAACCACATTCTCAGAGAGGTTCGTAGCCCTGGCATTTTGGCGCCATGACAATTAGACGATATCCTTGACAAGACACCCCGGCTATGCTGTAATGGACCTGCTGGAATATGAAAGATTAAGGAGGGAGAATCATGGCACTGAGGAAAGAAGACATGGGCAACAATGACAGACAGGCAGATCAAAAGACAAAGCGCTCGCGTATCACTTTCGATGTCAGCCCTGATTTACGTCGGCGCATAAAATCAGCCGCACTGCAAGGAGACATCTCCATAAGTGAGTACCTTGGGCGTGTTCTTGAGGAGACTGTTCCAAAAGAAGCAGGCACGATTCAACGAGAGCGACGACCCGCAACACGCAAAATGCTAGAGGAATTGCGTCAAGTACGAGAGGAGATTTTGCAAGACCGTGGAGGAAAGCCTTTTGAGGAAGACTCCACAGAACTGATCCGACAGTTGCGCGAAGAGCACTCACGGTATCTGGAGGAGCTATGAAAGACGCAGTGGTTGTTGATGCAAGTATCGCCCTCAAATGGGTACTTGATGAACCAGACTCCGATATAGCGCAAATTCTCTTAGCAGAGTGGATTGATAAGGGATTAGTGATACTAGCACCAGCATTGCTCGCTTACGAGGCCACCAACAGCCTCTATCGGATAGCTCGCAAAGGCGAAATAACACGAGACAGAGCCAGGCAAGCCCTCATAAAAATATTATTTACAGGTCTGGAGTTCGACTTCTCGCAGGGCGCCTCCCTCAGTATGAAGGCTATGGAGCTATCAGAGCGCTTTGATCGGCCTGCAACATACGATTCACACTACCTGGCCTTAGCCGAGCGCGAGGGCTGCGAATTTTGGACCGCTGATACGCGATTATGGAATAGTATCAAAGGAAAGTTTTCATGGGCACGATGGATGGGCAACTACCAGTCCACCGATCAACACGCATCTCCAAACGAGTCCGACGATTCTTGAAGCGCTTACGCAAAGCAATGAAAAGGTAGGAGAGGCTATGACACTAGAAGAACAAGGCTCTGAAGATAAGATGAGCCTTCCTAAGGTGCGCTCACATATTACCATCGATATTACAATCAGCCGTGAGCTTTATCACAGAATACGAATAGCTGCCAAGCTGAACAACCTCTCACTAAACGACTATGTCGAACGTACCCTTTGGGAGGCCGTTCCTGGTGAAGCAAGCCTGACACAACGAGAGTACCGTCCCATAACTCGCGAAGCAATAGAGCGATTACGGGAAATACGTGAAGAGATCATGCGAGATCGCGGGGGCAAACCTTTCGAGCAAGATTCGACAGAGCTGCTTCGAGAGGAGCGCGAAAAGCGTACAAGGCAACTAATGGGAGAAGATGATGAACTTTGACCTGCAGCGCGCACGCCAGGAAACGCCGGGCTGCGAGCACGTTTTGCACTTCAATAACGCGGGCGCAGCGCTTATGCCCCAACCGGTTCTCGATGCCACCACCGGACACCTGCAACTGGAAGCGCAGATTGGCGGCTACGAGGCAGAGGAACGAGCGCACGGTGCAATTGAGCATGTCTATGATGCCGCCGCTGCTCTCGTCGGCTGCTCGCGGGACGAGATAGCCACCATCGAAAATGCCACTCGTGCGTGGGACATGGCCTTCTACTCCATCCCGTTTGGCCCTGGCGATCGCATCCTCACTGCCGTGGCCGAGTACGCGAGCAACTATATCGCCTACCTGCAAGTTGCCCAAAAGACCGGCGCTACTGTCGAAGCCATTCCTAACGATGAACACGGTCAGATCTCAATTGAGGCCCTGCGTAAGGCCATCGATGTGCGCGTGAAGCTGATCGCTATCACTCATGTCCCGACCAATGGCGGGCTTGTCAATCCTGTGGCAGCCGTGGGCAAGGTTGCTCGCGAGGCCGGTATCCTTTACCTGGTGGATGCCTGCCAATCCGTCGGGCAGATGCCTATCGACGTGAACCTTATAGGTTGCGACATGCTCTCGGCCACGGGCCGCAAGTACCTGCGCGGCCCACGCGGTACAGGCTTTCTTTATGTCCGGCAGAGTGTACTCGAGCGCCTCGAACCTCCTTTCCTGGATCTACACGCGGCGACATGGATGGCGCGCGACCGCTATGAGATGCTTCCGAATGCGCGCCGCTTCGAGAACTGGGAGACGAACTACGCTGGCAAAATCGGCCTTAGAGTTGCCATCGATTACGCTATGCAATGGGGTTTAGACACTACCTGGAGACGCATTAAAACGCTCGCCTACAACCTGCGCGCCCGCTTGAGCACGCTCTCCGGCGTCATCGTGCGAGATCGAGGCGCCACCCAATGCGGCATCGTCACCTTCACCGTTGACGGCAAAGAGCCCGGGGAGATCAAACAGAGGCTCGCGCAACATGCCATCAACGTCACGGTATCGGAGCGAAGTTCAACGCTGCTGGATATGGAGGAGCGCGGGTTAGAGCGCCTCGTGCGGGCCTCGGTGCATTATTACAACAGCGAAGAGGAAATAGAACGATTCTGCGAGATACTGGCGTCGATAATCTGACCAGCGTTTCACGACATGTACTCATGACGCATGAGAACTGTGACATCCTGCACGCCTATTCTTTCCGCTGCTCTCGCCTCCTAGTGTCCTGCATGGTCTTCTGCTATACTGTAGAGAAGATTTTTCAGAAGGAGTATCCTCTCCATATGAACATGTCCACCGGCACTCCCATCTACCGGCCACTCGATCTTGAGCATGATCTCGTTTCCCTCGTTGCTCTGTTGAATGAGATCAAACGGGCTGACCACGATGACGAGATCATCAGCGAAGCCGATCTGCATGATATGCTTACCTGGACGGGACAAGATCCCACGACCAATACCTGGGTGGTTACAGCGCCCAGTAGCGCCTTGCTTATTGGCTGCGGCCTGATCCTGAAGGCTCCCAACGATGAGCATGCCGATCTGTTCATCGCCGTTCACCCTTCATGGAGAGGCCAAGGCATTGGCAGCCAGCTCTTCACCTTCCTCCTGGAGCGCGCCCGCGCACTCAACACGCGAGCTGTGCGCGGCTACGTTGACATCCAGCACCGGGCCGCCGATCACTTCGCCCGCAACTGCGGCTTTGAGCCCGTCTCTACCTATACCCGCCTGACGGTCTCCGCTTCGCGGCCCTTCCCTGATGCAGTGCTGCCGCAAGGGTTTGTCACACGCAGCTATGACCAGGTCCAGCGTATCGATCTACTCACCCAGGCGATGAACCGCAGCTATGAGGGACTCTGGGGCCATCTCCAGACCAGTGAGGAAGACCAGGCCATATGGCTGCCCCGGCTCAAGCAGGAAGGCATCTTCCTCCTCTTCGCGCCCGATGGAGCGGTGGCTGGGGTTGGCCGTGCCGAACTGAGCGAACAGCTCACGGCGCAGCGAGGCGTGCCGACCGGGCACATCGATGCACCCGGCGTGGTCCCTGAATATCGCGGCGCCGGTCTGTATCTCCCGCTCCTGCTGACCCTCATTCACTGGCTGCTGCCTCAGGGACCCGCCGCTCTCGAGCTCGAATCGTGGGGAGATGAGCCCGGAACGCTGGCCCTCTATCGCACGCTGGGCTTTAGCGTGATGAAGGAGGAGGTTTCTTATCGCCGCGACGTGTAGGGGATAGGCGCGATGAAGAGGATTCGGTTCCACCATCTAGTTGCTCTGAGACTAGGAAAGAAGGCAATCGCTGGACCCATTATGCGTCAGTCCAGCGAACGCGAATTGAGACAATGCATATCACCTGCTAAAAGGCTGCACTTATCGTAAATCTGAACCATTATGGTTTCTTAGCTCATACAATCGCGAGGGGTATAACATGCATGGTATCGTTTCACTGCTGGATAGTAAGCACTACCAACTGGTAGAAAATCTCTGGGCAGAACTTGAGCGGGAGTTCGTGGTACGCGGCGTCTACATTACGCCATACCCGCACTTCTCGTACCAGATTGCTCAACACTATAATGTAGAGCAGCTTGAGCCGATCTTGCAGCGATACACTGCAAGCCAGGCAGCATTTCAAGTGAAGACCTCGGGCCTGGGCATCTTTAATGGACCCCGTCCGGTATTATATATTTCGGTCGTACGCAGCCCTGAACTGACCCAGTTCCATCAAGCGCTCTGGCCAGAAATTTCCACGGCTGGCTCCGACATCTCGGACTATTACCACCCCGCAAACTGGATGCCCCACATCACCATCGGCTTTGGCGACATCAACAAAGAGAACCTGTCCCACATCGTCCGGTCGCTAGCAGAGCGCGATTTCAACTGGGAGATTACTGTTGACAATGTAGCCCTCATCTACGACACAGGGGCTAAACAGGAATTGAGGTCTCGCTTCGATTTCGGCAAGCGCTGAAAGAGCATTGTATTAGAGAACGGATAAGGGACGCAGTGCGGCTTCAGGATGCTGCGCTTTTATAGACGTTGGGGAAGAACCGCTCCATATAGCGATCAGGATATGCCGATCCAGTAAACCCTATCTTCTGGTACAGGCCGTGAGCATCCTGGGTAAGCAGGATCCACCTGCGCAAGCCTTGCAGTTCCGGGTGAGCTACAATTACATCCATCAGCCATTTGCTCAATCCTTGCCCGCGAAATGGCTCCAATATAAACACATCGCCGAGATAGGCAAACGTAGCATAATCCGTAATGACGCGAGCAAAACCAACCTGCTGTTTACCCTTATATACGCCAAAGGTAAGGGAATGCTCTATTGATCGCTTTACGACATCGATGGAAATACCTGTCGCCCAATATGAAGTGGTCAGGAAAGCATGGATCACCTCCAGGTCAAGGCGGCTCTTGTCGGTGCTGATGATATATTCCCCTCGTGTCCATTCGTGAGTCATGCTCATACCTCCAGCTTTGATCTATGCCCTGGTATGATCAATCTTCACTCAAAAACGAATAAGATACAAGAGCCAAAGCGGCTTAGAGGTAAAGCCAACGGCCTGGAATGCTGTTGAATCTATTTGTCATATTGTCGCCATACTATGTTAGTAGCCAAGTACACAAGATGATACATTTGACGAGTTGCCACCACTATGCCACCATTAGCACCTCAAGACATAAAAGGAAGGACGAGCTGAAACTATGGCTCTACGAAAAGAAGAAGTTTACGGCAAGGATAAGCAGATGTCACGTACCACGAAACGCTCACGCATCACCTTCGATGCCAGCCCCGAACTACGGCGCAGAATTAAAATGGCCGCACTGCAAAACGATCTCTCGATTGGTGAATATCTTGGGCATATCCTTGAGCAAGTCGTGCCCCATGAGGCAAGTATGGCACAACAAGAAAGGCGTTATGCAACTCCTGAAACGGTGCAACGAGTCCTGCGAGTACGCGAAAGACTTATGCAAGAGAGTAAGGGTGAACTTTTTGAAGATTCCGCAGAACTGCTACGAAAACAGCGTGAAGAGCGCACACAGTATCTTGAGCAATCACAGGTGCAAGAGTCAGGCACCCAAGCTCCCTGAAGGGAGCGGGCTTGCTCCTGCCTGACCAGTCTCAGTCCGCGAGGACTCCGTTAGGAGCGAATGTATAGGCACGTTGGGGTGACTTGTCCAGCCCCAATCGCTGCGGTTTGCCGTTAAACAGGTCTGGTGGGAACGACCCGTGCGGTAAGCAGCTGAAACCGCTCCATAACCTTGACGAGGACACCATTACTTGCCGGGAGGTCTCTGACCTGCTGGTAACGCTGCCTCATCACGAGGCATCATCTCGGAGGACGCTATGTCACGTATCTTGGTCGTGGATACCCAACGGCGGCCACTGCACCCCTGCACCCCTGCTCGCGCCCGGTTGCTCTTGAAGCAAGGGAAGGCGGCGGTGCTGCGGAGGTATCCATTTATACTCATTCTGAAAGTTGCCCATGCCGAAGCCGAGAACGCTCCCTTGCGCTTGAAAATCGATCCAGGCAGCAAGACGACAGGACTCGCGGTCGTCAACGATTCATCAGGCGACGTCATCTGGGCAACAGAACTCACCCATCGCGGGGAAGCGGTCCATAAGGCCCTGGTCAAACGGCGGGCCGCCCGCCGGTCTCGCCGATCTCGCCACACCAGATACCGCAAGCCTCGGTTCGCCAACCGCCGGAGCCCAAGGGGTGGTTGCCCCCATCGATGGTCAGTCGCTGTGAGAATGTGCTCACCTGGGTGGCCCGTCTGCGGACGTGGTGTCCCATTGCTGCCCTCTCTATGGAGTTGGTCACATTCGACACGGCCTTGATGCAGGACCCTACGCTGCATGGTGAAGCCTATCAGTGGGGAACGCTCTGGGGCTTCGAAATTCGTGAGTATGTGCTGCTCAAATGGAACCATAGATGTGCCTACTGCGGAGCGACGAACGTGCCGTTGGAGTTAGACCATGTGATTCCCCGTTCCTGTGGGGGCAGTGACCGCGAGGGCAATCGAGTGCCTGCCTGTCATAAGTGCAACCAGCGCAAGGGCAGCCACTCCCTCCAGGAGTTTCTCCAGGCCAGACCAGCAGTCCTCCACCGCATCCAAGCACACCTGAAAACCCCCCTGGCTGGTGCCGCCGCGGTGAATACGCTCCGGTGGGCTTTGTACGAACGACTGCAAGCGACAGGTCTCCCAGTCGAGGTGGGGAGCGGCGGCAGAACGAAGTGGAACCGGGTGAGCAGAGGACTACCCAAGACGCACTGGCTGGACGCGGCGGCAGTGGGAGCCAGTACACCGGCAGTGTTACATGCCAATCGGATCATCCCTGTGGCTGAGATCAGCCACAGGGAGACAACGCAGACAGATGTGCCTGGTCGATGAAGATGGGTTCCCGCATACCCGTGCGAAGACCAGCAGCCGGGTGCGCGGCTTTCAGACGGGTGACATGGTCCGAGCAATCGTACCTATTACCAGAAAGTTCGCAGCGGGAAATATACACTTGATGGAGCCAAACAAAGCCTGATAGATGTAGTATTTACAGAATTAGAACTCGATTTTTCACAGGACGCCGCTCTCAGTGTACGCGCCCTGGAATTTGCGGACCGCTTTGGCCTACAAGCAACATACGATCCGCACTATCTAGCCCTCGCGGAGCGCGAAGGCTGCGAACTATGGACCGCCGATACACGAATGTGGCGAATTGTGAGAAGTGAACTCCCCTGGGTACACTGGATAGGCGACTACCATCCTGCTAATCGAGATATATCTCCAGGCGAAACCGAGCCCGGCAACTAATGACTACTCCGATAATGGAAGCACACTGGCGCTTCTATCCCATTTCCCCTACAGTGCAGCATGGTATAATGATTAACAACCACCTGCACTGCTAGAAGGAGGCATTCTATGCGTTTACAAGGGAAAACTATTGGCGTCTTCGTTGCCGCAGAAGTGGAGGACCTGGAGTTCTGGGTCCCGGTCATGCGCCTACGTGAAGAGGGGGCGAAAGTTATCGTCATTGGCCTTTCAAATCAAACTGTGCGCGGCAAACACGGCCTGGAGATGACTCCAGACGTCAGCATAGACGAGGCTCCGGCAGCCAACATATTGGCTGGTATCGTCATTCCCGGCGGTTGGGCGCCCGATAAACTGCGTCGTAACCAGAAGGTCCTACAACTCGTGCGAGATGCGCACACGCAGGGTAAAATTGTTGCTACCATCTGCCATGGCGGCTGGGTCCCCATCTCGGCAGGCATCATGCGCGGGCGCAAAGCAACGGGTTCAACCGGTATCAAAGATGATATCACTAATGCTGGCGGTATCTGGGTCAATGAAGCGGCATTCCGCGAAGGCAACATGGTGTGGGGCCGCGTCGTCGAAGATATACCGGATTTCTGCCGCGAGTTGATAGCTGCACTGGCAGGATGAGGCCGATCGCTAACATAAAATATTTGGATGAGTTGACAACGTAGATGAAAGTGAGAGATGTTATTAAGCGGATTGAAGCAGATGGTTGGTATCTGGTTAATATGGAAGGAGATCATCGACAATATAAGCATCCAACAAGGCAAGGTCGTGTCACCATCGCGGGACATCCTGGTAAAGAAGTCCCTCCAGGTACCTTAGTAAGTATTTTCAAGCAAGCACAAATCCCAAGGAGGAAATAAGATGTATCGTTTTCTTGTCATTATTGAAAAGGGAAGACAGAACTATGGTGCATATTCTCCTGATCTGCCTGGATGTGTAGCGGTAGGAGACACGCTTGAGGAAGTTGAGAAGAACATGCGTGAAGCAATCAGAATGCACCTGCAAGGAATGATTGAGGATCATGAGCCAATCCCTACACCAGAAACCACTGCCCGCTATATAGATATTGCCTTGCCTGGCTCAGCAGCATGATCGATGGGCTACTAAGGTCGTTATTGTATAGAACTACCGAACATCCCAGGGAAAACTGATCGGAGGGTCACATGAGTCGATTTCTCGATGTCCTGGCGCATCGTGTCTTGATCTACGATGGAGCCATGGGAACCAATATACAGCGCTACCAGCCAAGCGCGGAAGACTACGGCGGCCAGGCCACCGAAGGCTGCAATGAATACCTGGTCCTCACTAAGCCCTCCATCATCGAAGAAATCCACACTGGCTTTATGGAAGCCGGCTGCGACGTGCTGGAAACCGATTCTTTCACCGCCAGCCGCCTCAAGCTCGACGAGTACGGCCTGGGCGCACTCACACGTGAAGTCAATCTCACCGCGGCGCGCATCGCACGCCGTATCGCCGACCGCTATAGCACACTCGAGCAGCCGCGTTTCGTTGCAGGCTCCATCGGCCCAACCGGCATGCTGCCATCGTCCGATGATCCCCTGCTCAGCAATATCACCTACCAGCAGCTTGCTGAAATCTTCCGGGAGCAGGCCGCAGCGCTTCTGGAAGGCGGCGTCGATGTGTTGATCATCGAGACCAGCCAGGATATCCTGGAGGTACGAGCCGCCATTACAGGTATCCGCCGCGCCATGCAGCAGGCGGGTCGCAGCGTGCCTATCCAGGCGCAGGTCTCGCTCGATACCAGCGGGCGCATGCTGCTCGGCACCGACATCGCTGCTGTCATGACCACGCTTGCCGCGCTGCGTGTCGATGTCATCGGCCTGAACTGCTCCACTGGCCCGGACTACATGCGCGAGCCGGTGCGCTTCCTGTCAGAGAACTGCCCGCTGCCCATCTCGACTATTCCCAACGCGGGCATCCCACTCAATGTCAACGGGCTGGCCGTCTACCCGACAGAGCCGGAGGCGATGGCTGAGGCCCTGCGGGAGTTTATCACCGAATTCGGAGTCAATATCGTCGGCGGCTGCTGCGGTAACAGCCACGAGCACCTGCGCGCCATCGTCAAGGCCTGTCGCAACGCGCCGCGCCGCTCGCGCCCCATTGCCGGCAATAATTTCACAGACAAAGACTGGACCAGAATCTCGCTCCCAATCGTCTCCAGCGGCATCCGCGCCATGTCGCTGCAACAGGACCCACCGCCGCTGCTGGTTGGTGAGCGGGTCAACAGCCAGGGCAGCCGCCTGGCAAAAAAGGCCCTGCTCAACGAAGACTACGACACATTGCTGGCTATCGCTCGCGAGCAGGTCGAAGGCAGCGCGCACGTCTTAGATGTGCAGGTGGCCCTGACCGAGCGCACAGACGAGCCAGAGCAGATGGCAAAGACTGTCAAGAAGCTGTCCATGGGCGTCGAAGCGCCGCTCGTGATCGACTCGACCGAAGCGGATGTGATCAAAGCGGCCCTGGAAATGTACCCGGGGCGGGCCATCATCAACTCGATCAATATGGAAACTGGCCGCCAGCGCATCGAGAACGTCATACCGATGGCCCTCGAGCACGGTTCAGCCGTAGTAGCCCTCACCATCGATGAGATCAGCATGGGTAAGACCGAGGAGCGCAAGGTCGAGATCGCGCACAAAATCTATGATATCTGTGTCGACGAGTATGGCCTGGCTCCCAACGCGCTCATTTTTGACCCGCTCACCTTCCCTATCACTACGGGACAGGAAGAACTGCAAACAGCAGGCATCGAGACGTTGGAGGCCATCAAACGTATCAAAGTAGAGCTGCCGGGCGTGTTTACTATCCTGGGCGTCAGCAACATCTCCTTTGGCTTGAAGCCACACGCACGCGCCGTGCTCAACAGCGTCTTTCTGTACCACGCGGTCAAGGCGGGACTCGACGCCGCCATCGTCAACCCGGTGCATATCACGCCCTACGCTGAGATAGATGCCGAACAGCGCCAGATCGCCGAAGACCTGATCTACAACCGGCCCGACGCGCTGCCGCGCTATATCGCTTACTTTGAAGCGCATGGCCCACAAAAGGATGATACAAACGCCAGGGTTGATCCTACCGAAGGAATGAACGCAGCAGAACGCATCCATTGGCAGATCCTGCATCGCCGCAAAGAAGGCATCGAGGCCTTGATCGAGCAGGTTATTGACGAACGCGCCAACGAGCTCGATATTCCCCAGAGCCAGGCGGCGGTCAATGTGCTCAATACTATCCTCTTGCCCGCCATGAAAGACGTCGGCGACCGCTTTGGCGCGGGTGAACTCATCCTGCCCTTTGTGCTGCAATCCGCCGAGGTGATGAAACGCGCCGTCGCCCACCTGGAAGGCTACCTGGAGAAAATGGAAGGCTATACGAAAGGCAAAGTAGTGCTGGCGACGGTCTTCGGCGATGTGCATGACATTGGCAAAAACCTGGTTAATACCATCCTGAGCAACAACGGCTACACCGTCTACGATCTCGGCAAACAGGTCCCGCTCAATACTATTCTCGATAAGGCCATTGAAGTCAACGCGGATGCTATCGGCCTCTCTGCGCTGCTGGTCAGCACTTCCAAGCAAATGCCGCTGTGCGTCAAAGAACTGCACAAGCGCGGCCTGAAATTCCCGGTGATTGTCGGCGGCGCTGCTATCAACCGCTCCTATGGGCGGCGTATCCTCTTCGTCGACGAGCAGACTCCAGAGTCAATGCCACTGGCCTACGAGTCCGGCGTCTTCTACGCTCGCGATGCCTTTGAAGGCCTGGAGATTATCGATCACCTGACCAGTACTCCTGAACAGCGCTCCTCCTTTGTGCATCGCATCAAGGAAGAGGCCCTGCACGAGCGTTTGCGAAAAGCAAAGACGGGTGCGCAGGAAGCTGCCGCCGGAGAAGAACCTGTAGCGGTTCCATCCTCCAGTATACGATCCGGCATCTCCATCCCCACGCCGCCCTTCTGGGGACCGCGCATCCTGGAACGCATCGGCATCGAGGATGTTGCTGCCTGTATGGACCTCAATACACTTTACCGGCTGCACTGGGGTGGCAAAGCTCATGGCGCGGAATTTACCCGCCTGGTAGAGGGAGAGTTTCGCCCGCGCCTGGATCGCATGCTGCGCGAGGCTCGCCAGCAGCGTTACCTGCAGCCCAGGGTCATCTATGGCTATTTCCCCTGCCAATCAAGCGGCAACGAGTTGATTGTCTACGACCCACGTGACGCAGGTCAAAGTAGGCGTGAAGTGAAGCGCTTCCGCTTCCCCAGGCAAAGAGAACGCGAACGCCTGTGCCTGGCCGACTACTTCTCCCCGCTAGAGAGCGGCAGGATCGATGTCGTGGCCTTGCAGGTGGTCACGATGGGCGGCGCAGCCAGCGAGGCGATACATCGACTCCAGCAGGCTGGCAACTACTCCGAGGCATACTTTGTGCATGGGCTGGTCGCCGAAATGGCCGAGGCGCTGGCGGAATATACGAACCGCGTCATTCGCCGTGAACTGGGATTGGAGGAGCAGCGTGGGCGCCGCTACAGTTGGGGCTACCAGGCTATTCCCGACCTGGAGGACCACGAGAAGGTTCTCCAGCTGCTCCCCGCCAGGGATGCCATTGGCGTCGATCTCACCGAAGGCTACCAGTTTGTGCCCGAGCAAACAACCGCCGCTATTGTTGTGCATCATCCCCAGGCCGTCTACTTCGCCGTGAGAGCCGAAGGAGCGGTGGTATAATGTGAGAAATCGAGCGCAAAGTGTCTATTCCAGCGACGAAAAATGTGGTATACTACGCGCAACACTTGCTACCAGACAAAGCTAAAGTTGGAGACGATCGTGAACTACCGAACGCACTATTGCACCTGTCCAGGCGTTCGCAGAGGAAACCCGAGTAGCTCAGCCCTCTGCGAACGGTTTGACGTGCCTGCTGCTAGAGAGTAGTAATGATCTTTCCCCGCACGTTCCCCGTCTGAGCTGCTGCCTCTCATGTCAGTAACCCAATCCCTTAAAAGGGATAGGCTTGTGGACTGTTCCCCGCCATAGGGGAGGCTGTTACAAGCGGCCCTGCTGACTAGTCTCAGTACCGCAAGGTACTACGTTCGGAAGGTCATGCTACCTACAGATGCCTGCTCTAGTCTGTAGCTCTAGCGTCAGTGGTTAAAAGCCCTGGTGGGTAGGGGCGGTGCTGCTGGCACAACAAGCCTTTTGAACCTTGACGAAGAGCACCATACGCCTGTGCGGAGGTGGACTGCATTCTCTTTGCAGTCAAACAGAGAGGTAGACCGCACGTTTGCCTCTCCCCCTTCGAGGTAGCGTTCTTCCCTTCCGCCCCATGAATGGAGCGGGTATCCAGAACGGAGTTTCTATGACAAGCATTTCGGCTAAGCCGATTTACCTGTATAACTCACTGACGCGCAGCAAAGAGCTGTTCCAGCCACTCAACCCGCCGCGAGTGGGCATCTACACCTGCGGCCCAACCGTTTATAGAGACATCCACATCGGTAACTTCCGCACCTTCATGATGGCGGACTGGCTGCGCCGCATGCTCGAATACAACGGCTACGACGTTTTCGCGGTGCGCAACATCACCGACGTTGGGCACTTGCAAAACGAGGTGGAGGAAAGTG
>WNEZ01001060.1_pt1 | contig 22713 bp, 14 predicted proteins | sample 5400521 | NCBI WGS metagenome assembly WNEZ01 (sample SAMN13153339, study PRJNA577476) | soil metagenome | isolation source: 120 cm saprolite under Douglas fir tree site 2 hole 1 replicate 1 | place: USA:California | collected 2015-04-18 | reverse complement strand
GCGATCACGAGATCGCGCCACGTTCGTATGCTCCAGCATCCAGACCTAGCCTCGTGCGGACCGGTGACGTCAACTCGCCCACCGGTCGAGGCCTCAGCAGCAGCCGAGTGGCCATGCCGAGGTCGGGCCCATGGCCACAAGTGCATACGGAAGATGCGTCACGTGCCGCAGACGAAGGGGCTTCGTTTGCACGAATAGGTTTCGGGTTAACGCGAACCAACACGGTACCGATCGTGGAGCGTGTTCCTGTATCCGGGATCAGCCAGCAGGACCTCGATGCCTTCCACCGGAACGATGTTCAAATGGCCGCCCGCCTGGGACGGGATATGACCATGCTCCGACGGGCAGGACTCTCAGCTCGAGCCTAGTCACCTCCCCGAAACTGGTTCAATAGGATTTCGATGCCTGTCTTCAAGCGCGGATCGGTAACCATCAACTACGAGGTCTGCGGCTCCGGCCACCCCTTGCTGCTGCTGGCGCCCGGCGGAATGCGGTCGGTGGCGAGAATGTGGGCTCAGCAGCCCGGCAGGCCTCGACCAGCATGGATCAACCCATTGGAGGAACTGAGCGATCGCTTCCAGGTGATCGGGATGGATCAGCGCAACGCCGGCGCTTCACGGGCTCCGATCACCTCCGATGACGGTTGGAATGTCTACCTCGAGGATCAGCTGGCGCTGATGGACCACCTCGGTGGAGAGCGTTTCCACATCATGGGTGGATGCATCGGCAGCTCCTACGCTCTAGGGCTCTGTGAAGCGGCCACGGATCGTGTAACCGCTGCCGTGCTCCAGAATCCGATTGGCCTCACCTCGGACAACCGGCCGAAGTTCTACGCCATGTTCGACGAATGGGCCGGAGAGATGCGGAGCACACATCCGGAGTTGGACGATGATGTCGCAATGTCCTTCCGGAACCGCATGTTCGGCGGTGACTTTGTCTTCACGGTCGACCGAGACTTCGTGCGCTCCTGCCAGATTCCGCTCATGGTGATGCCTGGTGGCGACGACTTCCACCCCCGTGCGGTGGCGGAAGAGATCGTGGCGCTGGCGCCTGATTCGGTGCTTGTGAGTCCGTGGGGTGGCGATGAACACCGTGGCCACACTTTCCTCCGGGTCGCTGAGTTCCTCGGCGCCCACACGCCCAACTAGGCTTCTCGAGAGAATGCAACCGGAGTTCGCTGCGGGCGCTCGAAACGCGGTGCGTACGTGCCTGAACATCGGGCCTCAAGACCGTGTCTGCATCATCCGCGACCGCCCGCGGCAGCACATCGCTGAAGCCATCGAGGAAGAAGCCCGAGCAACCGGCGCGACAGTCCGAACCTGGACGATGGAGGACTACGTCTCGCGGCCGGCGACCTCCTTCCCCACGTCGCTCGCGGACGACATCCTGCGCTTCGCGCCGACCGCGTCCTATTTCATCGGCACTGGTCAGAAAGGAGAGCTCGCCTTCCGCATACCTATGCGGGAACTGCTCACACAGGAGCTGCACTGCAGGCACGGGCACATGATCGGGATCAACGACCTGGTGATGCAGGACGGCATGGCCGCTGATTACGACGAGATCTACCGCGTCACCCGGCAGATCTATGAAATTGTCCGGCAGGCCCAGAGGATTTCCGTCACCACGTCGCTCGGCACGGAGCTGATCGCGACGTTCTCACCGTCTCTCAAGTGGATCCCGTGCGACGGGCGCTACTGGGAGCAAGGACGTTGGGGCAACCTGCCTGAGGGCGAGACATTCACCTGCCCACAGTCCGTGGACGGCCTGATCGCCGCCGAAGAGATGGGAGACTGGTTCACAGAGAAGTACGGGTTGCTCTCACCGCCGGCGCGCCTGGTCGTCAAAGGCGGCCGGCTTGTCTCGGTAGAAACGCCGGATGGGCGGCTATCGGCGGACATCCATGAGTACATGGCCCAGCACCCCAACTCCAACCGGACAGGCGAATTTGCGATCGGCACGAACGTCGGCCTCTCTCGGATCGTGGGGAATTTTCTCCAGGACGAGAAATTTCCGGGCGTGCATGTCGCCTTTGGGAACCCGTACGGCTTTGAGACCGGCGCTGATTGGGATTGCCCTTCGCACGTCGATGTCTTGGCTTCGCACGCCACCGTCTCAGTGGATGGCAGGGCCATCATGGAGAACGGTCGCTTCCTCGTCTGATCTCGACGACTAGCGGCTGCGAGCCAGCGGACCTCGACAAAACTTCTGGACCGGAACCGCCGGGTTCAGCGACCCTGATACTCGGGCTTGCGCTTGCCGGTGAAGCCTGCGTGGAACTCGCGGAAGTCCTCAGCCGTCATCAGCAGAGCCTGAGTGAACGCCTCCATCTCAATGGCGCTGGAGTAATCGGTTGAGGCCCCGCGGTTGAGCATCTCCTTGGTCATCGCGACTCCCCATGGAGCGAGCTCCTTCAGCCGAGCGACGTAATCGCTCACTGCGGCGTCGAGCTGGTCGTCGGCAACGACCCTGGAGGCAAGGCCCCAGGCGAGAGCCTGTTGACTTGTGATCTTGCTCCCGAGCAAAAGGGCCTCCGTCGCGCGCCCGAGGCCGACGATGCGCGGGAGCATCCAGCAGATGCCCATGTCGCCGCCCGAAAGCCCGACGCTGGTGAAGAGAAAGCGGAAACTGGCCGACTCGGCCAGGATGCGGATGTCGGCTGCGGCCGCGAGGACGCCCCCGGCGCCCGCGGCCACACCGTTGACCGCAGCGATCACGGGCTGAGGAATCTCACGAAGGTTGCGGACGCAAGCGCCCGTCATTCGCGCGAAATCGTAGATGTCGCGCGTGCCCCTCTTGATCAGCTCGGCAATGATCTCGTCGACATCTCCCCCGGAGCAAAACCCGCGGCCCTGACCCCGGATCACGAGCACTCGGATGTCCTCGCGCCGTCGCAGCGAATCGGTCAGGTCGCGGATGTCCGCGTACACGTCAAAGGTCAGCGCGTTGAGCCGCTCCGGCCTCGAGAATGTGAGGGTCGCGACACCGTTGCCTTCGTCGTAGTCGAAGCGCTGCCAGCGCTTCATGGCCGGCGCACCGCCACGGCGTCGATCTCGACGAGCGCATCCGGATCGACAAGCGACTTCACCTCGATGAGCGTTGATGCCGGGTAATCGGTGCGAAAGAACTTGCGGTATGCAGCCCCAAGCGCGCTCCGATTTTCTCTGTAAGCCTTCATATCGGTCACGTAGTAGGTGAGCTTGACCGTATCCTCCGGCGCGAATCCCGCCGCTCGCAGAGCGACCGCCACGTTCTGAATGGCGCGGCCGTATTGGGCCACGATATCTTCCGGCTCGACGATCCGGCCGGTGGCATCTGATCCGACCTGACCGCCAACCCATACGGTGTCGCCGGCGACGGTGCCATGGGAATAACCACGGGCCGGAGCGAGCTCTCCCGGGTTCACGTTTCGAGGCCGGTCGGCCGCCTGCATGAAGGTAGTATGTCGAGACAGGGCATTTGAAGCAGGTCGCTCGATCGGCGCATGTCGATACCTTCACCCGGGAGAACCTCCCCGACCGAGCGACGTGGCCGGATTTCCTGTTCACCCTCCGCGAGCTCCAATACCCGCCATCCCTCAATTGCGCGGCTGAGCTTCTCGACCGCCACGTCGAGGCAGGCGCAGGCCCCAGTCGCTGTCTTGTGACCGACACCGAGATGTGGACCTACGCGGACCTGCTCAAGCGGTCGAACCAGGTCGCGCGGATCCTTGTCGAGGATGCCGGCCTCGTGCCTGGCAACCGCGTCCTGTTGCGGGGCCCCAACAACTCTTGGTTGGTCGCAAGCTGGCTGGCCGTCATCAAGGCAGGCGGTGTCGCCGTGACGACGATGCCGTTGCTGCGGGCGGGAGAGCTGCGCACGATGGCGGAGATAGCTGAACTAAGCCTCGCGATTTGCGACCACCGCTTCGTCGAGGACCTGGAGGGGGCCGCCATCCCCGGTCTAGGCGTCCTGCTCTATGGCGGCGCCGCCCAGGACGACATCACCAGCCTTGCCGAAGCCAAATCAGCCGAGTTCGAGAACGTGCCGACGGCGGCCGACGACGTGTGCATGCTCGCCTTCACGTCCGGCACGACGGGAAAGCCAAAGGCGACCATGCACTTTCACCGCGATGTCCTCGCCATCGCGGATACGTTTTCGCGCCACGTTCTGCAGCCAACGCCGGACGACCTGTTCGCGGCGAGCCCCCCGCTGGCCTTCACGTTTGGGCTGGGCCAGAGCGTGGTCTTTCCGTTGAGGGCACGGGCGGCGGTCTATCTGCTCGAGCAGCCCTCACCGCCACGCCTCCTCGAGGCGGTCGAGCGCCACGGCATCACCGTCCTCGCCACGGCCCCCACGGCATATCGCGCGATGGTGCCCAACCTGGGCGCGGCCCGGCTCACGACGCTGCGCGCGTGCGTATCGGCAGGTGAGACATTGCCGAAGGGGACCTGGGATGCCGTCCATGACGCATGCGGCATCCGCATCATCGATGGCATCGGTTCGACCGAGATGCTTCACATCTTCATCTCCGCGTCGGGTCACGAAATCCGCCCCGGCAGCACTGGCCGCGTTGTGCCGGGCTACGTGGCTGAGGTCCAGGACCCGGACGGGAGGCCTGTGCCCGATGGAGAGCTGGGACGGCTGGCTGTGAAAGGGCCGACAGGCTGCCGGTACCTGCGGGGCGACCGCCAGGCGACCTATGTCCAAGACGGATGGAATGTCACTGGCGACGTATACGCCCGCGACGGCGATGGCTACTTCCGCTATCAGGCACGCGCGGACGACATGATCATCTCCGCCGGTTACAACATCGCCGGCCCCGAGGTCGAAGAGGCCTTGCTCCGGCATCCCGCGGTCGCCGAGGCGGCGGTCATCGGCGCACCCGACGAGGAGCGGGGCATGGTGGTCAAGGCGGTGGTGGTCCTTCAGCCCGGCGCCGACCTCGGTCCGGAGCCGGCGAAGGCGCTGCAGGATTTCGTCAAGAGCCAGATCGCTCCCTACAAGTACCCGCGGGCGATCGAGTTCGCCGATGCGCTACCGCGCACGGCAACCGGCAAGCTGCAGCGGTTCCGGCTGCGAGAAACGAGCTGACGGCCTCGAAGCCGGCACTCAAGCTCGCGATCATCGGCGGCGGGCCGGCGGGGCTGTACCTGTCGACGCTGGTCAAGCTGCTGAACCCAAACGACGAGGTCGAGGTCTGGGAACGAAATGCTGCGGACGACACCTATGGGTTCGGAGTCGTCTTTTCCGACGAGACGCTCGGCGGAATCGAGCATGCCGACGCCGCTTTCTACGAGCGCCTTTCGAAGGACTTTGCGATCTGGGACGACATCGATGTGCATTTCCGCGGCCAGGTCCTCACCTCGGGCGGTCACGGGTTCGCCGCCATCAGCCGGCAGCGCCTGCTGGCGATCCTGCGCGAGAGGTGCGAGGAGTTTGGAGTCAACATCCACTACCGCGAGGTTGCCCCTCCGCTCGAACACCTGTGCAGCTCGAATGACCTGGTGGTCAGCGCCGACGGCGTCAACAGCCTGACCCGAAACGCTCGCGCTCAGGTGTTCCAGCCGCAGCTCGAGGCACGGCATGCGCGCTACATGTGGCTGGGCACGCCTGTGGTCTTCGACGCGTTCAAGTTCTTCATCGCCGAAACGGATGTCGGAACTGTGCAGGCCCACGCGTATCCCTACAGCGACTCGATGAGCACGTTCATCGTGGAGCTCGCGGAGGACAGTTGGATGCGCAGCGGCCAGATGGATTCTGGCGAACGCTCATGGAAACCAGGCGAGAGCGACGAGCAGGGGATTGCGTTCTGCGCCGAGGTGTTCGGGGACGTGTTGCAGGGAGAGCGCTTGCTCGCCAACAACAGCCGCTGGATACGGTTTGCCACCGTACGCACGCGATCTTGGCGCGACGGCAATTTGCTGCTGATCGGGGATGCTGCGCACACCGCCCATTTTTCGATTGGCTCAGGGACGAAGCTGGCAATGGAGGATGCGCTTGCGCTGGCCGCGTGCCTTCACGAAAACTCGAGCGTGCATGAGGCGTTGGTCGCTTACGAAGCTGAGCGCCGGCCTGTGGTCGAAAGTGCGCAGCGTGCGGCGCAGGCAAGCCTCGAGTGGTTCGAGAGCATCTCGCAGTACACGCGCCAGGAGCCCCTCCAGTTCGCATTCAATTTGCTCACCAGGAGCCGGCGCGTTACTTACTGGAATCTCAAGGTTCGCGACCCCGAGTTTGTGGCCAAAGTCGACCGTTGGTTCAACAAAGACCGTCACCCGGTGCCACCCATGTTCGCTCCATTCCGGCTGCGTGATCTCGACCTGGCCAATCGCGTCATCGTCTCGCCGATGGACATGTACACCGCCGAGGATGGGTTGATCGGCGATTTCCACCTCGTGCATCTCGGCAGCAAGGCGCTCGGAGGCGCGGCCTTGGTCATGACCGAAATGGTCTGTGTGTCCCGCGAGGGGCGTATCTCGCCGGGTTGCGCAGGCATGTACAAGCCGGAGCACGAGGCCGCGTTCACGCGGCTGGTCGAGTTCGTGCACGGTCACACTCCCGCGAAGATGGGGATCCAGCTCGGCCATTCCGGCCGCAAGGGTTCGACCAAGGTCATGTGGGAGGGTATGGATGAGCCGCTGGAATCCGGCAACTGGGATCTGATCGCCCCCTCGCCTCTTCGCTATCTGCCCGCGAGCCAGATCCCGCGCGAGATGACGCGCATGGACATGGACCTCGTGCGGGACGAGTTCGCCGCCGCTGCGCGTATGGCCGCACGCGCCGGCTTCGATCTCCTCGAGCTGCACTGCGCGCACGGCTACCTCCTGGCCAGCTTCATCTCGCCGCTCACCAACCTGCGTCGCGACGAGTACGGCGGCAGCCTGGAGAATCGGCTTCGCTACCCGCTCGAGGTGTTCGACGCGATCCGATCCGAGTGGCCCGCGGCCAAACCGATCACCGTAAGGACGTCGGCTGTGGACTGGTATGACGGCGGCCTGAGCGCCGACGACTCGGTCGAGGTGGCCCGCGCCTTCGCTGCGCACGGAGTGGATGCGATCGACGTGTCCACGGGCCAAACAGTCGCTGACGAGCAGCCGAGCTTCGGTCGGAGCTACCAGACCCCGTTCGCGGACCGGATCCGAAACGTGGCCGGCGTCGCCACCATCGCCGTCGGCGCGATCAGCGGCTACGACGATGTCAACAGCATCATCCTGGCCGGCCGAGCGGACCTCTGCGCTCTCGGACGGGCGCACCTTTACGACCCCGCCTGGACGCTGCATGCCGCCGCCGACCAGGAATCCGCCATAACGTGGCCGGTGCAGTTTCAACGCGGAAGCCGTAAGCCCCCATCCGGGCGCACCGACGGCCCTCGTCCTCGACTGGAGTTGATCCGCGGAGCGGGCACGCGGGGCGGCCACCGGCGATGGCGGCCACAGGCAACCCGCTAGCGCTACGCTATCTGGCCGGGGTACCTTCCGAACCGATTCAGGAGGCTGGGACCGTGACCAAGAAGATCCTTCTCGACGAGAACGACATCCCCGAGCGCTGGTACAACATCCTGCCTGACATGCCGGCGCCGCCGGCTCCGTACCTGCACCCGGCGACGCTGCAGCCGATGGGTCCAGCCGACCTGGCGCCGCTCTTTCCGCAGGCGATCATCGCGCAGGAGGTCTCGGCCGAGCCGTGGATCGAGATCCCGGATCAGGTCCGCGAGATCTACAAGATCTGGCGCCCGACCCCGGTTTACCGGGCCGATCGCCTGGAGAAAGCGCTGGACACGCCGGCGCACATCTACTTCAAGTACGAAGGCGTATCTCCCGCCGGTTCGCACAAACCGAACACCGCCGTGGCGCAGGCGTACTACAACGCCCAGGAGGGCGTGAAGCGTCTGACCACGGAGACGGGCGCCGGTCAGTGGGGCTCGGCGCTCGCATTTGCGGGTGCCCTGTTCGGCCTCGAGGTCACCGTCTACATGGTCAGGGTGTCCTACGAGCAGAAGCCCTATCGCCGGGCGATGATGGAGACCTGGGGAGCGACCGTGTATGCCTCCCCGACCGATCTGACCAATGCCGGGCGCGGCATCTTGAAACAGGACCCGGATTCGCCCGGCAGCCTCGGCATCGCGATCTCGGAAGCGGTCGAAGATGCAGCGACGCACGATGACGCCAAGTACTCGCTCGGGTCGGTGGTCAACCACGTCCTGCTCCACCAGACGGTGATGGGCCAGGAAGCCAAGAAGCAGATGGAAATGGCAGGCGAGTACCCGGATGTGGTGATCGCCTGCGTCGGGGGAGGCTCCAATTTCGCTGGTTTGACCTATCCGTTCATCGGCGACCGGCTGAAGGGCCGCCACCCACACACGCGCTTCATAGCGGCGGAGCCGGCCGCGTGTCCGACGCTCACCCGCGGCGTCTACGCATACGACTTCGGCGATGCCGTCGGCATGGGCCCGGTGGTGAAGATGTTCACCCTTGGCCACAGCTTCATTCCAGATCGAATTCACTCAGGCGGACTTCGCTATCACGGAGATGCGCCGTCACTGTGCATGCTGGTCGATCACAAGGTCGTCGAGCCTCGCGCTTACAAACAGAACGAATGCTTTGCCGAAGCGGTGCGGTTCGCGCGCTGCGAAGGCTTCCTGCCGGCTCCCGAGTCGGCCCACGCGTTGCGGGCCGTGGCGCAGGAGGCCGCGGCCGCTCGAGAGGCGGGCGAGAAGCGGGTCATCCTGTTCGGCCTGTCAGGTCACGGCCACTTCGACATGTCCGCGTATGACGCGTACTTCGCCGGCAAGCTGGAGGACATCGAGCTTTCACAGTCGCGCATCGACGCCGCCATCGAGGAGCTGCCCAGAGTCCCGGCGATGTCCTGATCGCATAGCTGGGCAGGTGATGGTTGATCCAGAGACGACCTACCGCCGGCAGACGCCCGGATCTCGCGCGCTGCACGACAGCGCCGTCGCAGTCATGCCTGGCGGCACCACCCGGACCACAACTTACTTCGACCCTTACCCGCTTTACATCACACGCGGCGAGGGCTGCCGGATCTGGGATGCGGACGGCACAGAGCGTCTCGACATGCTCGGCAATTACACCGCGATGATCCTCGGCCACGCCCACCCCAAGGTGGTGGAGGCGATTCGCAAGCAGGCCGCGCAAGGCACGGGTTTCGCGGCCGCCAACCCTGTGGAGGTCAAGCTCGCAGAGCTTCTGTGCGAACGGGTGCCGAGCCTCGACATGGTTCGGTTCTGCAACTCCGGCACCGAGGCGACCATGTTCGCCATGCGGCTCGCGCGAGCGTTTACCGGGCGCCCGAAGATCGCACGTATCGAAGGCGGATACCACGGAACTCACGACTACGCCGAGGTGAGCACTCACCCCGACGTGTCCGAGGCCGGCCCGCCGGAGGCTCCCATCGCCCGGCCCGATTCGATCGGTACGCCCGACTGGGCGCTGGAACGGACAGTCGTGCTGCCGTTCAACAACGCAGACGCAGCCGAAGCCCTGATCCGACGAGAAGGCGGTCAGCTGGCGGCCGTGATCCTGGAGCCGATCATCGGCGCGGGCGGCGTGATTGCGGCCACCGAGGAATTCCTCCAACGCCTCAGGAGCGTGACCAAAGAGCTCGGCATTCTTTTGATCTTCGACGAGGTGATCTCGTTCCGCGTCGGCCCCGGCGGAGCCCAAGAGCTCTATGGCGTCACACCAGATCTCACGACCCTCGGCAAGATCATCGGAGGGGGCCTTCCCGTCGCCGCGTTCGGCGGCCGCGCCGACGTCATGGAGATGCTCGACCCGCGGAGAAGGCCAAACCTCGCCCAGGGTGGGACCTACAACGGCAATCCGCTCGGAATGGCCGCCGGTCTGGCCACGATGACCGAGCTCACGCCGGACGTGTTCGTGGAGCTCAACCGGCAGGGCGATCGAGTCAGCGAGCAGCTGTCTGAGGTGTTCGCGTCCCACGGTGTGCGCGCGCAGGTCAACGGTGTCGGATCGCTCTTCGCCATCCACTTCACCGAAACGCCCGTGGTCGACTATCGGACCATGGTCTCGTCCAGCAAGAGGATGACGCACGATTTCTTCCTTGGGCTGGTGAACCACGGGGTCCTGATGGCGCCCCGTGGGATGGGAGCGCTGTCGACGCCGATGACCGAGCAAGACATTCAGGAGTTCATCGACGCCGTCGATTCGGTCGTCGCCGAGCTGCAGCCTGGCTGGGAGTCCGAGCAGGTGTAGGAGTGCAGGCACCGCGCAGCCTGCTAGCCGCGGTCGCGATCGGCCTGGCGTTCGGCGCTGCTGCCGGCACGCTGGCGTCCATCGGGTTCGTGGATCCCAGCTGGAGATTTGTGGTCATGCTGCCGGCTCTCCCCACCTTGCCCGGCGAAACGGCCGGTACGGAATCCACTGACGGCATCGCGATCGATCCGCGGACGGGCGACGTCTGGTGCGCCGAGTACTTCCGCCACCACGTCAGCAGGCTACATCACCGTTGACGCCGCAGAGGGCTGGTTATGAGCGTTTCTGATCGCCTCGCCGACGAACTTAATCTGCCCGTTTGAGAATGCCGCTCAAGCTCAAGACGATTGCAGTCGTAAGGACCCAGCCCACGAGACTGAACGCCAGCACCAACCACTGCGTTGCCCCATGGGCGATCCATGCGTCGCGCTGGTGCAGGTTGACGACGGGAAGCAGTAGGTCGAGCGTGTACAAGACTGGCTGAAAGTCAGGTTGCCCTGGCGCGGCATGGATGGGCGACAGTTCACGCGAATACTGCACTTCAAATACGATCGCTCCGATAACGAGCAAGCCGAGGAGCCAGATGCCGGCCTGCCAGGTCCTGTAGCCGTAACCGACCGTCCATTCCAATATCCAGCTCCAGAGCCGGGCTCCAGGGTTGAGTTGCGTACGACGCTTTTTCTGTTTTGCGATGGCAACCCGTTCAGCATCAGAGTCGAACCCAGCGCTCCGAAAGGCAGAAGCGAGTTGGTCGTAGACCTGCGGTCGATAACGAGATTCGCCAAGACTCAGCCAATGCAGCCGATCAATTACACGGACCGGGGCGGCGCCATCGATTGGGTCGGCAGCCTCGATAAAGTCATACTTGAATCCGCTGAGCTGAAGGCGCGCCGGCCATGTGGCGCGATCGTCTCGATATATTCGGACTCGAGCGTCCGTGAGATTCAAACCCCCGCTCAGTGTGTCAGGACGGATGATAAGCTCACCCGCCGTAATGGCCTCGAGATCAAGCGCCAACGCGTCTGGATTGATAAAGCGCCCGCCAGTGCAATCAAGTTTTTGGATGTTCGCACCAGCCAAGCTCACTTTGCCATTAGCGATGAATGTCTCGTCGCAAAACATGTCTTGGTCCACCGTCAGCCCGTCACCATTGAGAGCAGCATCGTCAGTGGAGCAGGCGAGCTCGGCGCTGCTGAATTGAAGTTGGCCCTTTATGTGCGCACCCACCATGCGCAACTCTCCCGCTGAGCTGAAACCGTCGTCGCAATAGACGTCTTGGTCCACAGTGAGCCCGTCGGCATTCAGGGAAGGTCCGTGAGGATTGCTGAAATGGCCATCTGTGCACTGCAGCTGACCGGCGATGTGTCCGCCCAATAGTCGCGTTTCGCCCGTTGCTCTAAACCCCTCGTCGCAATAAAGATCCTGGTCAACGGTAAGCCCATCGGCATTTAGAGCGATACCTCCTGGATTGCTGAAGTGGCCGGCGCTACACATGAGTTGGCCGCTGACGTGCGCACCCACCAATCCAACTTCGCCCTTTGCGAAGAATCCGTAGTCGCAGAACATGTTTCCCTTGACTTCGAGCCGATTGCCGTCGAAAGCGGTATCGCCCGGGTTGTTCAGCCTGGCGTTAGTGCAAGAGAGGTCTGAACCAAGGTGCGCACCGACGAGCGAAACCCCTCCCTCGGCGGTGAACTTGTCGTCAAGGAACACGCTCTGACTCACGGTGACCTCGTCGGCGTTGAGTGCCTGACCGTCAGAGCTACTGAACTGGCCGCCGCTGCATTGGAACTGGCCTCCGATGTGCGCCCCAAACAGCCTCACTTCGGAGCTCGCCATGAACGCCCCGTCACACAGCAGGTCGAGCCCAATTGTCACACTGTCGGCGTTGAGCGCAAGCCCGTCCTTGCTCTGGAACTGGCCGCCAGTGCAAACGAGCTTGCCCCCGATATGTGCGCCCTCCAGCGAGACGCCGCCTAGGGCCGTAAATCCTTCGTCCAATTCGAGGTTGCCGTGTGTGACCAGCTGCCGTGCCTCGATGGCTGGCACAGTTGATCCGCTCAGGCTTATGGAAGGCGCAACAGCCTGGTTCAATGTGATGGCGTGGTCGAACTGACAGTCCGTGAGTGTCAGCGGGCAGCGCAGGGATGCAGACTCAAGGTTGAGGTGCCCCTGGATTCGTGCCCCTCGAAGCCACAAGGCCCTGACCGCAACACCAGCAGCGAGACCCTCGCCGGTAAGCAATTGGGCCAATAATCCCGCTCGTATCGTTCGCGATGCTTCGATCTGAGTGCTAGCTTCTGCGCCGCCCGGCTGCTTGTTCGCAAGAAAATCCACATGCTCACCGACCCGAGAGGCGTGCCACACCCTTGTCTCGGCTGGACTTAACTCGTCTGGAGTAGCAATGGGGGGTGCCATAGTCGAATGAGGCGCGGAGTTAGTGCGTCGCCGGAGTCGATAGTGCCGGCTGCCCGGACCGGCATTGCGTCAGGTAACTCTGCCAATTCCACTGCGTAAGGAAGGATTTCGCCTTTGTGTACCCGCTGTCGTAGAGCCTTTGTTGGGTTTGCGCGTCGATATCGAAATTCACCGCCTGGACGTCGAAGGTGTCCACGAAGATCGTCCGGGCGACGACGCATGGATCGTTGAGGTGCATCTGGTCGTGCGCATTCATCATGGTGCTCAGGAGCGCTTCCACGAAGCTGCGCGTGTCGGTGATCACATGGGCGACCTGGTTGGCGTCAGGCAGCGCCGAAAGCTTGATGCCGAAAGTTGGCCACCTCGGCGGCTGTCCATCGTTCCGATCGAACACCGCGATTGGAAAGTTGGACAAGGCTCCCCCATCGACCAGCCAGCACGGCGCCTTGTCGATCACGGAATGGACGCTGATGGGCTTGAAAAAGAAGGGAATCGACATCGACGCGCGCACGGCATCGGCAACTAACTGGGAGTCGGCGTCAAGACCGTATTTCGGATAGTCCCACGGCAGACGCACCAGCTGGCCTCGGGATAGGTCCGCCGTCATGACGACCAGGCGGTAAGACTGCTCCGGGGTAAGAGCACTGCCAGTGTCGTCCTTGATCTTCAGGTCCCCGAAGGTCTTGACGCCCTGACCTTCCAGCTGCTGCTTGATCCAATTGTGGAAGTAGTCGCCCTTGTAGATTCCCTTCTCCAACAGCACCGAGGCGCCTTCACCAACCACCGAGAAGCGCGACAGCTCGGTGGGGTCACGGAACTTCGTGTAGTCGACCGAACGAAGTTCCTGTTGCATCTTGTCTGGCATCATGTTTGCTGCCACCAGAGCGGCCACGATTGCTCCCGCGGACGTGCCGGCAACCCGGCTGAATGTATATCCACCCTCGATCAAGGCAGTTACCGCGCCTACATGGCCTATGCCCTTGACGCCACCGCCTTCGAGAACCAGATCTGAATTCATCAGTCGCTCATGTGTCAGCCATCGTCTTTGGACTTGGTCGCAGCGCGCTTGGGCACGAGGACGGCCACGAAGGCCAGTACGAGCCCCGCGATCGCCCAGATCATTACGAGCGGGAACCGCCAGTCGGCGGGGGCGAGCGTCGAGGAGACGGCGAAGACAATCAGGCCCACCGACACTGCATACGCGGAGCCGATCAGAAAGCTAGGCATTTGCGCCGCGCGAACGCTAGCCCACCCGCGTCACCGCACCGTCACCGTGGCGCGACGAGCGTGCGTGATTGCGGGCGAACGAGGCGTCGACCGGGGTATCGCCGGAGCCTACAAATCGCGATGCGTCGGCGGTCACCTCGCGTTTGGGCGACTGTCGGACGGGGGCAAAACCCGGCATGCCGGTGCTGCTCCTATCCGGCCAACCAGAACCAGCTCTGGAAGTCGCCGCCCTCGACGCCGTCTCCGGACGGAAGGCCGGCGCTGGGACCAAAAGCCGGCCCGAACGCGTTGCCGTCGAGCCGGTGAGTTTGTTTCTCGTTCAGAATCGAATCGCCGATCAACCGCACACGAACGCGAATCCTTTGGCCCCCGACGAAGCTTTCGAGAATCATCCAGTTGGCTATCGTCTGCTGGCTGAGCGCGAATGACGGCGTGAATGAGATACGCCTGGGATTGCCGGAGCCATCGTTCTGCAGCGCGACTCTGCCCTGAAGGATGAGCGGCCTATGACCGGGCATGGAACCGTTTGTTGCGGCTGGGGCTTCCCCTAGGTCCACCGAGACAATGAATGTATTGAGAGTGGCAGAGGTCGCATCCATGTTTTCAGTGAAGTCAACGAAGAGGCCCTTGTTGAGCTGACTGAGGCCGCCCGGGAAAAACTGATCGTTTGTCCAGTTGATCGCCGCGACCCGCGGCAGCGTGTCTGTGGCGACGGCAGCGACCGCGTTCGCCTCAAACTTGACACCCAGGTGTGCCGCGGGGTTGTCGGATAAGAACGCATCAACCTGATGGCAGCCTGGTTGCTTTCCGAACTGCCAACCCGCCTCGGCCAAACCCAGTGCATCAGTCAGGATCTCAATCTGTTGGCCGCGGTTGCTCGCATGGGCCGACTCAAAAACGACGTCGGACTCATCAAGTGCTCTGAATCTGACCTTCACATTGGGGGCCGGAAGCCCGTTCGAGTCCTCGACTCCAACGATGAGGGGACACGGCAACACAGAGGTGATCGGGCCTTGCTGACCGTCGCCGCCGACATACCTCAGCGCCATGAACGCTGCCGCTGGGGCCGCGGTCCCGACTGCTCCGAAGACAATCGGTAGATGGTTGCTTGCGTCCAAGTGTGCTCGTAATCCGTTTTGGCCTGGGTTCGGCCCGAGCGTCCAGTTGGTCGTCGCGAGGCCATTGCCATCGGTGGCGACTGCGGCGGCGCTTACCGAACCCCCGCCCAAGTCCACCGTGAAATTCACGTTGACACCGGCTACGGGCCGCCCAAAGCCGTCTTCGACTCCGACCACGAGGGCTCCCGGCAAGAGGACGCCCGGGGTGCCTTCCTGCCCGGCGCCACTTACGTACCGGAGACTTCTCTGGTTGCACTGCTCGTTGAACGTGTCCTGCAGGTTGCTGACGCCGAGTGCACACGAGTCGGTGACCGCCACATCGCCGGCGGTGATGTGTGTCAGGGGCGGGAATTTGAGCCTGCAGTCGGTCATCGCGGATTGAAGCTCTCCTCCGCTGACGCTCCAGGTGATCAGTCCGAGCTTGCAGTAATGGTGTTCGACGCCTTGCGGCGGGGCGTCGGTGAGCAGCTCCACATCGCGGGTGGCGGTACGCGCCGCGAACACCCAGTAGTCGCCGGTCCGGAATCCGGTGCCTCCGAACTTCACCTGGATGTTGCTTTCGAGCGTCTTGGCGGTCGAGTCGAGAGTAACTTCATCGCTTGCCTGGTCCCACCTGCGCAAGCGCGGGTGCCCTCCGCCCGCGTAGGCGGACACGTCCTTGCTCAGCGTGACCAAGCGTTGGGCCTGGTCGATCACGGTCACGGATGCAAGCATTCCATGGGCGCCGTCGAGCTCGGTCTTGTCATTCAGCACCTCGACCCAGTCGTCGACGTGGAGGGTCAGGGTCTGGTCCCGCCCAAGCCTCGAGAGCCGGACTTGCGTTCCCTGCCCGCTGACAAATTCGTCGATCGCGAAGACAACCGACCCGTTGTCACGCGACCACTTGAAAGATGCGACGCCGACGTCGCCCGACGAGTGCACCTCAACGCGATAGAGTCGATTCTCGAGCCCGTCATAGCCTAGGCCTGGCCCGAGCAAACACGGATCGTTAAGTGCGGACGCGAGAACCGGGAGGGTCGACAGCCGGCCGCCAGTGGGCGCAGGTGGCCAGCCCGCGGGCGAATCGTTGCAACCGATCTGGCCGACATCGCGAAGCACCTTGACCTGGGCCTCGATCTGGAGTCGGGTTGCGTGATCCGGACCGCGCAGGGCAGTTTCGCGGATCGCGGGGTCTTCGATCGCGGTGATATGCCGCTCCCAGACATCGAGATAGATGAGGTCCGTACGGCTGAACGGCACATCGGCGGTGTGGTAAAGAACCTGCCACGGCGAGGGGTCTGCCAGCTTCCTGAACTCCGCGAGCCGTCCATCCGCCGCAGCGGCGTAGATGTGAAGGTCGATGGCGCCGGGAGCGCCGGTGGCGGGATCACCGGCAAGCCCGGCGGCACCGAGCTGAGCCGAGCGGTCGATGAGCTGCCATGTCGACTGCCCACTCGCCCGCTCGAACTCCACGAGATCGCCATTGCTCGCACGTGCGAAGACATGCACGTTTCCCGCCAGGTCGGTGGTCACAGCCGGATCCCCGGCCAGGGTCGTGCCGCCCAGCTCCGACGAGACGTCGTCGGCCTGCCAGTTTGAGTCTTTTATGAACAGCTCCCAGAGATCCCCGTTCGCGTCGCGAGCGTAGAGGTGCGGCACCGCGCCGTCTGCCCGCGCCCCAGGCTTTCCAACGAACGAGATTGGGATGTCCTTAAAGGCGCCGTCGGTGCTGTGGTCGGTGAATGTCCACCCTCCGGCGTTTCCTCGGACGAACTCCACAAGCTGCCCCTGCCCCCCAAACGCGAATACATGCAGGACGCCGCCAAGCACGACCGCAGCCGGATCTCCAAAGATGGGCGAACCGGCGGCCGCCGTAACCAGGTCCGTCATGGTCCAGGTTCCAGCGGATAGTTGAAATTCGAGCAACTCATTTGCTGCTCCGCGGCCAAAGGCGTAAATGTCCGACCCGAGAACCGCCGCACTGAAACCGCCGACGATCGACTTGGTCGACATCACCGAGCTTTGATCGGCAAATGTCCAGTTGCCACCGCTCAGCTTGTATTCGAGCAGCTGCCCAACGCTGCCCCGAGCCAGGACATGGATGTCGGTGCCGACCGTGACGGCGCCGGGGTCGCCCGCCACCGCCTCGGCGCCTGTGATCGTTGCCGTCAGATCGGCCACCTGGGCTGCCGGTGTGTTCTGCGAGATCTGCAGGCGAATCAAGTGCCCGCCCGTCGCCCGCGCGTACACGTCGGCCTCGGTGGTCGATGGCACCACGCTGACGATTCCCGTCACGCCCGTTCCCGTCTGACCGCCCAGAGACTGGGGGTCGGGGTAGGCCGGCTGGGTGGTGTAGGTGACAGTGCGACTGAGCTGCGGTTGAGCCAGGTTGGCGACCTGCTGCTGCATGCCTGCCCACGCCGACCATCCATTTCCAGGCGCCGTCTGCCACATGTGATAGGCCTGTTGGTCGGAGCCGCGAGCGACGAGCTCGAGCCGCCCGTCGGAATTACGGGAGGGGCTGAGCATGTCAACCCAACCCCCGAGCGAGCTCCACCCACTCCAGGTCAGATTCGGCATGGTCTGCCACGCGTGCCAGACGGCCTTGTCCGTGCCCCGCGCGAATACCTCGAGACTGCCGTCGTGGTTCTGTGCGACCGTCACCAGGTCCACCACACCGCCAAGCGACGCCCATCCACTCCACGTGTTTTGCGGTGTCTCCCAGATGTGCCACACCGCCTGATCGGCGCCGCGCGCGAACACTTCGAGCCGCCCGTCCCCGTTTTGACCCACAGTGAGGCGATCGATCCAACCGCCCAGAGGAGACCATCCGCTCCAGCCGTTGTTGGGCGCCGTCTGCCACATGTGCCACAGCCCGCGGTCGGCTCCCCGCGCGAAGATCTCGAGGCGGCCATCGGCGTTCGACGAAACCTCCAGCAGATCGATCCAGCCGCCCATCCCGACCCAGCCGCTCCAGCCGTTGTTCGGCGCAGTCTGCCAGTTGTGATAGACCGATTGATCAGAGCCTCGGACGAACAATTCGAGGCGGCCGTCCAGGTTCTTGCCCACCGTGAGCCGATCGATCCATCCGCCCATCGAGTACCAACCGCTCCACGATCCGCCCGGCGTGGTTTCCCACGTGTGCCAGACGCCGTTGTCCAGCCCGCGCGCGAACACCTCGAGCCGGCCGTCCTGGTTCTGTCCGACAGTCAGCATGTCGACGACGCCGCCGAGCGCAGCCCATCCTGCCCAGGCGCCGCCTGGAGTGGATTGCCAGTTCCTCCACACGGAGCCGTCGTTTCCGATCACGAATACGTTCAGCCGGCCCGCGGGGTCGAGGATAGCCCTGATGCTGTCGAAATCGGCGATGTCGCGATCCAGCGTGATGATCCCATTCGTCGAGTCGACGCCCGACACCTGGGCGAGGGCCGGCTGGGCGCGATTCAGAGCCGCGACCTGGATCCAGTCGCCTGGTGTAAGCGCGACCTCATCAAGGGTGGTGGATGCGACCTGTATCGCGTCGCCGGCGGGGAAACCTGTGACCGGCTCAGAGGTCGAGACCAGGTTGCACGCGATCCCGTCTACGTAGATGCGGCCGGCCGAGATGCCGAAGTCCTCGACGCCGGGTCCAAGGGGTAGGACCTGGAAGCCGCCACCTGTCTTGGGAACGCCGCAGCCTCCGATCACGTCGGTGCCCTCTTCGCGCTCGCGGCGAACCCCAATGGCAAGCTGCTCGTTCCAGTCCGCGTCCACCTGAACACGACCCTGCTGCATCAACACGGCGCTGTACCGCTTCCTTGGGTCGAACGTAAACCGGGTGAAGTCTCCTTTCATGTCCAGTTCTCCAAGTCAGTTGATGTAGATGACGGCCGGGTCCAAGCCAAACGGCAGGTATTCCCTCAAACGGAGGCGCAGGTTTGCCTCGCGCTGTGGGTTCTGGAGCCGCGAGTACGTGCCCATCTCCGATCCGTCGTCGCTTCCGGCTGCGATCGCGGGCGGGCACGCGGCCGACAGCTGGCAGTACGCAGGGTCGCCGTACCGGGTCGATGTGAAACTTGGGACCGTGGCGGTCTGGGCGGCAGCCGGATCTGCGCCGCTCGCAGTCGCTGCATCGACGACGAGGTCGGGTTGGCAATGATAGCGCTGAGGCGTGACCGAGCCAGGCGGTGCATAACTAAACCGGAAGCAACCCGCCTGCGAGCGCTGGACGAGGACCTGGTCAGAGAACAGCGTGTCGGTGGCGAGGTCGATTTCCTTCACCCGAACACTTCCGATGACAGTGGCTCTTTCGAAGGTCGCCGGCGGCCCGAACATGCTGCCACCGGACTCCGCGGCCAGCGCGGGCCGCGCGGTTGCGAGCGCGAGCTGCTCGATGGTCGTCGGATCGTCCTGGCCCGCGCCAAAACGGATGTCTGCGGCCGCTGCCGCACTCATCACCACCAATTGATCGTCGACCGACAGCACGAGCGCGCTGGTGAACGCTCGATTGCTCGGCTTGGCGGCGCGAATCGCAGCCTGTAAGGCATCCCTGGCCTGGGCCACCGTTTTGGGAATCGAGGCGAGCACCGCGGTCTCCTGCGGGTCGTTCCCGATCTGAACCTGGAGTGACGGCCTCAGCGAATTGATGCCCGGGAAGGGTGTCAAGGGTCCTCCCACGAAGGCTTTCCCGGTGTGAGCAGACTTGGGATCCAGCCTCAGCTGCGACGCGGTTGGATCCGCCTGGAACGCCTCGATCACGACCGGGCTGGCGGCCGGCAGGACGAGGATCCGATTCCCAGCGGCCACGACCCGGCTCTTTCCCAACTCTGGATTCGTCCCGGCCGCCCTGATCGCGGCCTGCAGCATCGTCGCTGCCTGCGTCAGCGTGCCGGGCACGCCGGCAAGCTGCGCCTGGTACGGACCGTCTCCACCCACCGTGATCGCAACCGAAGGTGTGACGGAAGTCAGGTTGGGGAACGGAGCAAGGTTCCCGGAAAGCAGGACCGGCACGGCCTGGTTTGGCGGAGAGTCCAGGATGCTGTCGCTGACCGACACGCCTGCCATCTCGAGCGGGAGCTCAAGACGCCCGCATATCGAGCTCTCGATGACGAGCTGGAGGCTCTTGTTGCCGTGGTCGACCACGACACTGGGCGACCACGGGAGGAGCGGGTTTCCGTCCGATGCGATCGCGGTGCCGGGTATGAGAGTCGTGTGCGACAGAGTCAGGCTCGCAAGGTTCGAATCGACCTGGATGGTTCCGCTGATCAACATGCCGTCCACACGCAGCCGCGTTCCCGGCGCGGCGGTGATCTTGATGCTGCCGACAAGCACCGGACGCTCACCATTCGCTGCTTGCAGCACCAGTTCCACGCCTGGCGAAGGCAGATTAACGGCGATGTCTTCGACGCGGGTCAGGCTGTCGTTGACCTGGATCACCGCTCGAGGCTTGACCGCCGTATTCCAGGCGGCGAGCGCTTGCGTGATCGTAGTGAGCCCAGCCGAGGGCACCTCGATGAGCATGTCCAGACCGTGCGGATTGGCCACCGTGTCCGGATCGGCCGCGGTTCCATTCGAGGCCTGGCCCTGGCGGCGTCTGTCGTAAGGCCCGCCGCCGAGATCGCCAGGAAACCCGTACCAGTAAGCGACGGTGACCTCGCCGTCGGGCCTCGTCCCGAAGACGATCCGGCCACGCGAAACGTCGACCGCCACCTTTCCGGTGCTGGGCGGGTCCCATGTGCTGAGGTCCTTACAGATCACATCCGCCGCGGCCTTGACGGTGCCCCCGACAAGAATCGCAAAGCTCTGGTCGGCGCCATAGAAGTCGCCCGGCCGAAAGAAAAAAGCCGCCGGGCGGATCGGGCCCGGGACATCGAGCTCCGTCGTTCGTGTGAAGTCTCCAGCGATCGGGGCCGGGTGGACGAACAGGGGCGCCGTGGCGCCGACCGGGTTGAAGGTGTAGCGATTGAGATCCGGCGAACCAATTTGAAGCGGAGTCCCAAGGCCGATGGCGTAGCTTCTGAGCCGCCACAGGAAGAAACCGATCGTCCGGAGGCCATAGCGGCCCTGGAACCCGGACGGCGGGCGAACGTCGACGCTGTGGGAAGTGACCTCGAACGGGCCGTCCAGTAGATCGATGTTGTCGAAGTCACGCACGTTGACCCAGCCCACCGCGTCCAGTGAGTTGGGGTCGGCTCCGCTTGGATTGGCCGCCGGCTGGATGCGCACGTGGTTGACGTTTTGCGTCCACGCGACCAGCTCCCTGAAGTCGACCGCATGTGATCCCCAGCCGGTGACGTTCGCCGCCAGCTGCTCGAGCATCGAAAGCGTTCCTTTGCGTCTTCTGAACTTGATCGTGTTGGCCACGTCAGCCCGACGGCCCTGGTCGATGTTGTGGAGCGCGTTGTTCCCAACCAGGTCGCCGATGTACGGGATCACCCAATCGGCGCAGGTTTCGATGAACAGGTCGCTCCATAGTCCGTCGATGTCGCTCTTGACCAGCTCGGCCTGGTCCGCGATCAGGCGGAGCAGGGCTCGTAGCACAAGTCCCTCGTCGGCGTCGCGCACCCGATAGACGGACGGAAGCAGCTGGTATAGGTCGAGCGCCTTGCGTTCGATCACTGCGCACCCCAGGAAATGACGACTGCGTCCGTGGCCGGGTCGTCGAGGTGGGCGATTTCGTCCGGCTGAATCGCCAGGGACGTTTGCACGGGGTCGCTGCCGGCGTGGTGGCTTTGCGCGTCAGACGCACGCTTGAAGTTGAGGCGCGTCACTTCCGCGGACAACACGCCGGGCACGTTCTGGAGCAGGGCATACACCTCGCTCAACCGGATCGGCTGCCCGATCGTCAGCTTGTCGAAGCTCAGACCCGTCGCGAGGGCAACGCCGGCCGCTGTCGCGACCTGGTCCGCCGGGTGGCCCGGGCTGGCCCGAACGGTAGCGATTACCTGAATCGGAATCTGCGTGACGTCCTGGATCACGAGCTTCCGATTCGGATCACGCCGGTTGTCGAGGTAAGCGGCCAGGGTGGACTTGACCTGGCTGCTCAACGGGTCGCCGCCGGGCCCCGCGACGGTGAGACGGACCGCCTCGTCGTCCACATCCCATGCCATTCGCGCGAATGCACGGGCCACGCCCGCGTATTCGAGAGCGGCGTTTTCGAAGTCCGCGAGCGCAACGATTCGATCGAACGTGCGAACGGAGCTGGGCGCGGCTGCGCGAATGTCGTTGGAGCCGGCGGGATCGGCGCCGCCATACGCCGGACCAGGGTTGATCACTGACTTCAACCCGAGGGGTTTGTCCAGCAGCGTGGTGAGCGTCATCCGCGGCACGTTGCCATCCGGGCCGAGCCCCTTTCTGTAAGTAGCGATCACGTTGCCCTGTCCACTCGGAAGTCGAGCTCCGTTGACGCCATCGCCGAATGACACCGACTCGGATCCGTCCGCACCGACCTCGCTCGTGAAAAGCGTCTCATCGCCCTTCCGCCCATACAGCGTCCGGGCGTGCTTCCACTTGATCCCGGACACGCTGACGTGCACCGTGTCCGCCGCTCCGGCTGGAGCTGAAGGGTCGGGCACGTGCGTGACCGGGGACTTCGCCAGCCTGAAAGTCTGGAAAGCAGCGGAGGCGTCGCCACTTCCGATCACCTCATTGGCGACGGTCTCGCCATGGGTGGCCTCCGCCACGTTCCCGTAGAGAACCGCTGTCCAGGTGTCGAGGTTGCGTGCCAGGTCGTTCGCAAGGGTCAGGATCGATGCATCGACGTCTCCATCACCGTCGAGGTCCTG